>ENA-OYZH01000287-OYZH01000287.1-human-gut-metagenome-genome-assembly--contig:-NODE-287-length-12464-cov-20.722701_pt1 | contig 12464 bp, 12 predicted proteins | sample MGYA00244072_ERZ653468 | MGnify/ENA primary metagenome ERZ653468 (study PRJEB26926, sample SAMN06165161) | human gut metagenome | biome: ENVO:00009003; feature: ENVO:2100002; material: ENVO:00002003...
CTTAATATAAGTTATTGATTTACAGACGATTAAATGTTAATTTAACGCAGTATTGCTATAAGCCTATGATTATAAAAAACACAATTTTCTACATCTTCTCGAAAAATTCCTGTTGTAGATTGAAATGCCTCATATCGATTTCCATAAGCGCTATTACCAAAGGATGGATTACCATGTCCAAAAAACAACTGAGAAGTATTTAGTGGACATTCAAATAAGAAAAAATCGGCTGCTCCAATTCTTATATTATCATATTGTTCCTGAGCATTTCTATCATCTTCCGTTTTCTCCAATTATGAATTGTAAATTTTAAATTGAGACAGTACGAAATAGAACAGCACAACCACAAAAGATATAAATGCTATTTTCTTAGATGTCTTTGCCTTTAAGAAGAATAAAAGTCCTGCCAAAAGAAATGAAGCAAGAATATTTTGTCTTATTAGAGTCATCACTATTGCAAAAAGCGCAAACAACATCCATAACATTTTTTCTTTGCATGAATTGCGTAAGCATTTGCCTTCATTACCAATGCCAGCATCGCCCAATACACTCCGATTACCCTAAAGCGCACAGCATCTCGTTCTACAAAATCATCTGCGGATCCAAAAAGGGGGCTTGGAGTCAACCGATTGACCAGAGAAAAAGCGATAAAACAGAATAAAAAATCAGAGCTATTTTCTCCATATCAGAAATAGAAAGCTTCGATTTCACTAAAGGTATAAAAAGTATATATGCCAAGCCTTGCTTTGTCGCCAATAAGCTCACAGATAAACTTTGACCTTCATAAAGAAAAGCATTGAATGCCGATAGTATTTGGAAAAAGAATATTCCAAGAACAAAGTATTTATTAAGTTTGTACCATCCTTGATACTGACCTTTGAATGTATTGCATATTAATAATATTGCACACGCATAGGTTACAAATTTACATAATTGCATATTAATTGGTAAAAAAGATGGCTTGAAACATTCCAAAGATGCTATTATCAACAAGCATAAAAGGCGTATGAAAACTTTTCTTCTCATAGTGTATATCCTTAAAGATTGTACACCATAAATGAGGTTACTCCCACCGATCTTCCCCTTGAACGCTCTAATTACCCCCCGTAATGGAAGAATCCCTATCCTTGATCGCTGAGAAAAGACATATTCCAGCTATAAAAAGCCAAAATAGAAATTCATCTTTTTGTACAGATGTTACAGCATACACGTTAGAAGTAAATCCTGTAGAAATCATCTTGAAATATTTTATTATAATTAAAGTACTAACAAATCCCAAATGATGGGTCAAATTTATCCTATTGCACAACTTAAACATAAAAAAACTTATACAACAAGCGAACACAATTGTACCGATAAAGCCAAAATCAAGATAATAAGAGCCTATAAAAGTATAAAAGACACTTGTTGGTACCTTTAACTTTGCCTCATACTTTAAATTAGCCTTTTCATTATCTTCTATAGCTGGATAGCCGATAAGCGATTTGTAATAAGAGAAATTTTTATCTCCTCCCAATGAGTTATTTATTGGATATAAGTCATCTGAAAATCTGACCATACCTTCACCAAGATATTGAGCAATCCATTGATCAATAACACGATCAGAATCTCTTGTATCATTCGCGGTAAAACGAGAAACAGATATAGCCATTAAACCCAGAACTAAAATTCCAATCACAGAAGCTCCCATAATTCTGACATAACGCTTAATATCGTTATCATATAACCTATAAAATAACAATATTAACCCACCTAAAGAAATTAAGTTCATAATGATACCTCCTCGACTGCCACCTTGAAAAGTAACCATGAAGAAAGATAAAACAGACATGCCAAGTCCAACTTTTATCTTAAGATTTCCTTTATACAACAAGTTGTAGCAAAAAAGGAAAGCTATTAAATCATAAAAGCGTCTCATAAAAGAATAGCAGGTTTTAATACCTGGTAAAAATATCAAAGTAGCATTATCAACATCACTTTCGTACATTGCATTCAGAGCATTACCAGAAAATGACTTAAACATAAAGTTAAAGACCAAATTGAGAAATACTGGTACTGCTATTATTGCAAAGAAAGAAGACAATATATTTAGAACATCTGCATATTTTTTTAAGTTAACTGATAAAATGTCACTTCGCTTCAGATACAAGAAAGGAACAACAAACAATAAAAACAAAAAATAAATATATAGCAAAGCTGATATTGTTATGTCGGGATAAAAACTTGGAACCTTATCAAAGCTATAATACCAAGCAGACCCAATACTGGAAAGCATAAATGTAAACAAACATATAGCACCAAAGTCAATCATTCGTTTTTTTAACATATAAACAACAAAAGTGATTGCATAAAGTGCAGCATTTATCAATAAGAGAAAATAACCATCCATAATAAATCTCTATCTATATAATATTGAAAATTCCTCAAAATTTTGCTCTACTATTTCTTTTTGTTTATCAGAATTTTCATTTTCCTTTAAATTCTGTATAGCCGCATCATAAAAATTATCATATTGGGCTGTTTTCATCTTATGATTAGACCATTTTTCTATATAGGCAATTTGCTTTCTTCCTCCATACCCAACGTAAGGAACGTTAAAACTCATAGAAGTGATAATACCATGTAAGCTTGTACCTACATACATACATGAATGCTTTATCAACCACATAATATCAAAAATATTAGGAGTCTCTACTAAGATAAATGCATCTTTATCTGTTATATATTTTGCAATTTTGGAAAGGGCTATGTCATCACAATGTCCCAAAGCCGTACCTATGGGACATAGGCAGATAATTGCTTGAGTCTTTTTATGTAGTTCTTCAAGCTGATGCGCAGCTATTTCATATTTATTTTTCCATGTATGCAAATTCCCTTGAAAAAATATATAACGTTTATCTTGGAACTTACTCTTTGAAACAGTTAAACCACCTAATAATTTTTCTTCAGGAAATACATCCGACATTAAAATTGCTGAATCTGGACAAATTCTGTGTTTGATGTTGGCACGCTCCAATGCCAAGCTTGTGTCTTCATCTCGTACAGAAATAAAATCTACGCTTGATAGAATGTCATGAGTCTTCTTGGACTGTAAAACATTAGAATTTAAAAGTCCAGACCCTCCCAAGGCATTATATACAATAGACTCAAATTGAGGCAATTCATTTTTACCAACGGAAAAGACAAAACGAGTCTTGGTGTGATAAAACACATCTACTAAAGTATTCTTTATGTCAAAAGCTACAGGACCTATATATTTTTTCAACTTCCATGCAACTCGATCCAACAAATCAACTTTTTTGTCTATATATGCCAATATTGTAGACCATCTAACACACAAAGATTCTCCACCTGCTACAATCAAATGGTTTTCCCATGCTGAATCTACATTAAATAAAACAGAGTAAGGTTCTGTTGGTATACCGCCCTTATCAGAAAGGTTAGACTTTGATGTAGATACATACACAACATCGTCAAAATTCTTTTTCAAATAATATGTCAATACATGAGGAAACAATAAATCCCCATAATTAAATCGATCATTTGGTGCTAAAATATACAATCTCTTCTTTTTCATATTTTTGTTTTTATTTTTGTAATAAAATAATTAATTTCTGATTTATTCAAACCAACTATTATAGAAAGAATTAAAGAACATAAAAATGCTATTACGATACTTACATACTGATTTTCTGCGTATTTTCTCAGCAACGTTAGAGAAAAGAAATTAAGTACACCTACTAAACAAATTCTTGAAAGAACTTTTTTGTGGAACATAACAATAGATATACCTATTAGCCTTCTCTGCATTATTAATCTTGCATAGAGAGAAATTACAGATAAAATAATAGCTATATAATATACTATACTTGGTTCGAAGTCTATATAAAGGAACAATAGCGAAATAGGAAAATTCAACATATGTAACACTCCTACCACTAATTGATAGTTGCGTAATTTACCAGTTGCCTGTTGTAATGTGACCAAAGGTAAGGATACGGCATCACAAATAGCTAATATCAAAGAAAGTCTAACAAATACCGCTGCATAATCTGGTACATTTTTCAACCACAATTTCAAAATTACCTCCGTTTCACATATTATAGGAGAAGACAATACCAGTAAAAGTAAGAACGCAAATCGAGAAGCATATAGTACCAAATCATATGCTCTATCCAATTCATTCTGCGAGTAAGACTTAATAATTTGTGGATTTATTGCTGTTAAGAAATTATTTGAGAATTGACATAAAGCATTATTTACTTGAACAGCTATTCCTTGTGCTGCATTAACTATTGGAGTAAAAAAAAGATTTAACAAGACATTAATACCTTGACCTCTCAATATTCCAGCAATAGAGCCAATGAAATTCCAACCAGCAAATCCAAACATTCGCTTTAAGATTTCCTTATCCCAATGGAAGTGATAGGTACATTCCGCAAAATGCTTCTTGCAATAATGTCCGTAAGTCAGACGAACTATAACTGCCACTGCACACATCAATATGGCATAACATATAAGCTCATCTATTGGCGACCACATAATCAAGAATGCAATTGTTAACTTGCCAACAGCCTCCAAGATACTGATATAGGCAAATGCCGACATTTTCTCATGTGCAATGATTGCCGCATTATACGGAACACTTATCAAATTGATGACAAAGGTAACGATGGAGAACTGCAATACCCAGTTAGCCGCCGTCATTCTATCCGCAGGTATAGTCATCTTGGTATTCAAGAACCATACGCCCACGGACTCTATCAATACCACAATGATCAATGACAGCAAAAGCTGTATCGTTACGGAGGCCGAGAATATCTTATTAAGGTTACTCTGGTCACCCTTTCCTAACTCGTATGTGATAAACCGACTAATGGCTGCTGACAAAGACCCTGATATGACAGAGAACATTGACACGAGACCACCTACTACGTTATATATACCAAAGTCCTCCACTCCCAACGCATTCAATATGACTCGGCTCGTATATAACGACACCACCATCATAAAGAGCATTCGGAAGTAAAGAAGCAACGTATTTTTCGCTATACGTTTATTATTATCTGATGATTGAGCTGACATATATATATTGTGATTGCATTCTATTCTTTAAGATAATCTCCGATATTTGCTGGACCATATTCTAATAAAGCACGAAAGGTTCGAGATATATCAATCACTCCTTCCTTATATTCATATTGGGCATAATGACCATATTTCTTGCAAAATTCAAGAAATCCGTCTTCGTCTTTACTAAAAGTATCTATATATAATTTTTCAAGCCGTTTTCTTACTGCGATAGCTTCTTCTAAAATATCTTTCATGTGCTGCGCAATAATTAGAACAACCCGAGAGTCTTTTCTGAGTTTTGCAAAAATCCATACATTCATAGCATTCTCTCGAAATATTGGGAGATAAGTCTTGTCGTAATGCAAAAATTGATTATCCAAAAAGAAAAGGACATCTTGAGTTGTAGGGAAATGTTTGAAAAACTCTTCGTTATTATAAAACCAAGGCCAGATGGCTTTTGTTTGTTCTTTTGGTGCCGTCATCCATTTCTGTTTATTCAACAACTCTATAGCAGCGGTATCTTTGTCAGTATGGTGAACTGCAGATACTAGAAATTGATCCATAGTTTGGATATCATCTCCATAGAATTTGCTGAATTCTTGGAACATTTCAGCCAAGCATATATTCCATTCCGAATTATTCCTTTCGTACTGACCATTCATCACAGTCATTGTCATTTCTTCTATGAAAGGTTGTAGAGAAGGCTCTATCTTCTCTAAGCAATCTGCCAACAAGAAGTCATCAGGCGAACAATAGTCAGGATTTGCTACTATATCGATACCTCCTTGATGGTATGCTTGCGCAACAAGCCGTGAACAAAAAGTTCTGTTACTTTGATCTTTTTTATCGGAATTTTTAAGAGCATTTACCATCCTCGCTTGTTGAGTACCAAACTCCATCGCCATACGGCTACGTATCCAAAACAACGAATCATCTATAATTCTTGGTGAAGATTTCTTCAGACGTAAAATGCATCCATGCATTTCTTCTCGAAAAGCATATGAGTATATATGGTTCATTACAACGCCTGTTCCATCGGCCTCCATCAAAAATGCATCACCTAAATAAATAGCCACATGGTCATATTGGCATCCAGGCATCAATCTTCGCTGACTCTCATAAGTATTCATTAGCAAAATGTCGCCAGGCTGCATTACAGGTTCGTTAAATACGAATTTAATTTCTTCTTTTGGGACAACCATAATTTCTATGAAAATTATATATACAAATCTACACTAATGTCGAACGGAGTATCGAAATTCTTCAACATCGCATGCTTCGTATCTTTCTCTGAGAGATTGGCATGTTCTGTTGGGATTTTCCAATCGATACCGAGAGTATCGTCGAGGATGCAGATGCCTCCATCAGCCTCTGGGTGATAGAAGTTATCACACTTGTATTGGAAGACGGCTGTCTCTGAGAGAACAGCAAAACCATGTGCAAAGCCCTTTGGGATGAAGAACTGGCGATGATTGTCTTCTGTCAGTTCTACAGCTACATGCTTGCCATAGGTTGGTGATCCTTTGCGGATATCTACAGCTACATCAAGCACTCTACCTTTTACGCAGCGTACCAGCTTGCTCTGGGTATATGGTGGGCGCTGGAAGTGCAGGCCTCGCATTACGCCATAACTACTCATAGACTCGTTGTCTTGGCAGAAGTGAACACTGTGTCCCAGGATAGGAGAGACCTTCTCTTCAAACTCTCGCTCGCTGAAGCTCTCGAAGAAGTAGCCACGAGAGTCGCGGAAGAGGCGTGGCTCTATAATGAGTACGCCATCTATATTGGTTTTGATTATATTCATTGTTTTCTAATATTCTAAATTCTTTTTTAATGTTTGTTCTTTCTCTTCAAGTATTGAAAGGAGATACTTGCCATAGTCATTCTTCAACATAGGCTGAGCATTCTCTCTCAATTGTTCTGCGGTAATCCAACCCTGACGGTATGCGATGCCTTCCAAGCAAGCTACCTTTAAGCCCTGGCGCTTCTCCAGGACTTCAATAAAGGTTGATGCTTCAGAAAGGGAATCATGGGTTCCGGTATCGAGCCATGCGAATCCCCGAGCCATGGTCTGTACCTTCAACTGCTTATCCTTCAGGAACTCCTGGTTTACGGTGGTAATTTCCAATTCACCACGAGCGGATGACTTGATATGCTTAGCTACATCTACCACCTTGTTAGGATAGAAATACAAGCCTACCACTGCATAGTTGCTCTTAGGATTCTCAGGCTTCTCTTCAATGCTGAGACAATTGCCTTGCTCATCAAACTCGGCTACACCATATCGTTCCGGATCACTTACACGATAGCCAAAAACGGTAGCCTTGTTGTTCTGCTCTGCATCTACTACTGCCTGATGAAGCATTTGGTTCAATCCTGCACCATAGAAGATATTATCGCCTAATACGAGGCAAGCGGAATCATTACCAATGAATTTCTCACCGATAATAAAAGCTTGGGCTAAGCCGTCTGGTGATGGTTGCTCAGCGTACTCGAACTTGACTCCGAACTGGCTTCCATCGCCTAAGAGGCGTTTGAAACCTGGCAGGTCAAATGGTGTTGAAATAATAAGTATCTCACGGATACCTGCCAACATCAATACTGATATTGGGTAATATATCATTGGTTTATCAAAGATTGGTATCAGCTGCTTGCTGATACCCTTTGTGATAGGGTACAAGCGTGTACCGCTTCCACCTGCTAATACTATTCCTTTCATATCATTATTATTTATTGATCAATAACATGTTTTCTAAAATCATCCCGTCCTTCTTTACCATTAAAGAAGGCTCCACCTCTCATCTCGGTCTTCTCTCCTCAGGCGAGAAGAAGGAAACCGCCCTACTCGGTGCTCGGAACCGCTACGCTCTAAGGTTGGCGGACCATCAAAGGTCTTCGCCAGGTTGTGCGGAATGGGACCGCCTGAATGCAATGTTTTTTATGCCTAATCTTAAGACTTATTTTATATGAATCAGAGGAAAGCAAAGACTAGTTAAAATGGTGATATACTAAATGATACTTAAAGTTTTCAGTCTTATGCACACTAAAGTGTTTAGCATCCATCTGATAGATTTTGCTATAACAGAATGGTCATAACTTGTACCCTCATAATACTTACACTGTATAGCAGTAGTTTCTGTAGCCGCTCTCACATCTACATCCTCTATGCCTTCCAGTACGATTTTCTCACCACTGCTTTCTAATATTCTTAAAGCATACAAGTCAAATTGATAATAGCAACCCCGAATGGTATCTATAGCTGTTCTATCTTTTGCCATAATAAATTCAATACTTATTTTCCAATATCCAATGTATTTTACATTCTTGCATCAACCTCTCAAACTCTTTCGATCAAGGGTATCATCCAAAAGTTGTATGAATTTATCTGGAGTGATTTTTTTATCCAAACCTATTTTAAAGGCTGCCTGTTGTGAGTAATTAACATCATAATGGTAACGAGGATGTTGCTTGGGACCCCCCCCCTTTTTGGCAGCTTCTTTAAAACCATCTATGTCATCATCATATCTTATATAGCCCAATTCATAAGTCATCAAATATCTAAGAATATGCCAAAAATCTTTAGAAAATTCTTCCTCCCTTTCAAATATGGGCGAAAAGAAATCAAAGCTGCTATTTTGATTAAAGTCTTCAGATTCTATAACCGTACACAGATTTGATATCATTGCAGGACTTATATCTATACCATCCAGATCAAAATGAATTTTTTGATTACATTCTGTATGAAAAGGAAAGACTATAGAATACATTTTCTTCTCCTTACAAAAGAATAATCTGTTCATGTCCTTTACAGCTAACACCATGATATTATCAGCATGGTCTACCGTTTCATTTTGCATCATATATCGACAAGATTCAAGAACAACCAATAGCAAACTTCTCCGATCCTTAATCAGTTTTTTAGGAAAGGCGATTTCATATAAGTTACCTATCACTTCATATAATAACTTTTTCATGAATAAAAAGACAAATTTGTTTTTACAAATTTTCTAATCATATCTTTATCAAACTTATCAATTGGTGTTGTATCTAACGCCTTTGTTATTTGCTCTTGCTTCCGAATATCTGTTATTTTAAATTCTGCAAAAACATCATCTAAGATTTCTTGATAAGATTCGGCTTGGTCTGCCTGTAACTCCAATATCTGACGATTTATATTATGCTGCTGTTCTTCTGTAGGGATATGAGTTCTCACACAATTGTTCTCATTGATATACTGTATACCTGCATTAAACACATCAAGCAAATCATTAGATGTTACAAGTAGGTATGATTTGATAAAAGACCTTGTCAGCATCGTATATAGAGAGTTTCGATATTTATGTTGACCTAAGATCTTCTTTGTTATACATATCACGAAAGGAAATTCTAATCCTTTCACGTTATTAGCATTCGTTATATAAACAGAATCTTCGGTAGCAGATTTTGTTTCATACCCACGCTTTACCAAATAACCAAATTCCTTATTTATGGCATTGCTCAATTCATCCATATAATTATAGATGTCTTTGGAATCATCCACATATATGATTGCAATATCACCAGGAACGACATCAGGATTTTCATCCTGTATCTCATGAATTATCTTCTTCACTCTTCCTATTGTGGAATCATTGATAATTACCAAGCTCTCATCTGCCTGAATACCATTAAAGCGATTTATTGGCAATCTCGAAAGCCTCAAATATCCCTTTTCGGCATAATTAGTTTTATATCCCAAGTTTTCCCATCCTTGCTTATCAAACCAATTAAGTTTATTCTCTTCAAAAAGACCAAGTCCTACAGCATGAGCAAACATCAATGTTCGAGGATCTGTTCGGTAGCATCTATTCAAGACGATATCAACACCCCATTTCTTCTTTTTAACAGAATCAAAGATGTCTTGAAACACATCGCCTGCCATATAAACTTTATGTCTAACCACTTTTTTACATACCTCAAAGAATACTTCTGGAAAATCTTGACTTTCATCCACCAATATATAATCAAAACATGGCTTAAAGTTTTTGTTAGGAATTGCATTAAGCGCATCTAAAACTTTTGAATAAATAAACTGATAATCAATGCCTGGCGAATATCTGTAAAAAGGTATATCATAAGTATTACATAAATATGAATATAAGCCTGAATCAGGATTGCTTTTAGAGCCCCAAGCCCTTGCCATCCATAACCTATCTCCCCATTTTATTTGTTTGCGGACACTCATAAAATCGAAGAAACGGGGGATTCTTTGGCGTAATTTATCCGCCAACGCTATATTATGACAAGTAAAAAATATCTTGGATTCTGCTTCATTAACATACAAATCCTTTAACTTATGGAGAAGTAGCTCCGTCTTTCCTGTTCCAGACAATCCTTGGACGGAAATCATCTTCTTTATGGCATAATTTCTAAAAATGAATCTCGTTTGTTCACCATCAAAGAGGATAATATTCTTTTTTACTTTTTCCAATAGGGTTGTTGGTTGCACAGCACCTATTTTTTCGATATCATTAATGCTACCTGTCAACAACGAAATTAACAAATCAGCCTTTCTTGCCTCATCACCATGTAATTTTGTTTTGGCAAATAAATCCTCCAAGTCAAAATTAGCATCATTATATTGCACCTTTTCCACTATTTCATCTTTCCATTTTCGAGCACGTCCAATAAAATCTTGATACTTATACTTATCAGACATTGAATTTAGGTCTTGGATTACATCTTCAACATAATCTAAGAAAGATTCTTCCTCATCGGAAAGATTAATGAACAACAATTTATGAGATGGAACTAACACTATGAGAGCCCTGTCTTCATATTGATATTCATATTTTTCTCCTAAAGGAGCTGTTATTATGTACATTTGAAAATCAGCATGAGTGTTGGCGTATTTTTCAAAAATCCCAATCACAGGCTTATTCAATGCATTTTCCTTTATCTGCTTATAAAACAAATCATTTCTCATAATAGCAATAAATATTTAGTATTCATTATCTATTTTACACCCAAATAAAATATGACAAAGCATGTAAACCACCAATACAGCGTACCCACTATTTATCAGCGGGTTAGTTATACCAGTATTTTTGAATCAAGTTTTGAATTTCTAAAATTTAACAATCAAGCGACAGCTTGGGATGTCTTCGTTACCTCAGCATCCATACCATCTTCAAAATGGCGAACATAGTCACATGTAAGCGGTCACTTTAGGTACGTTAAGCCATAAAATGAATGCTTTTTTATTATCTTTTAAGAAAAAATCATTTGATTTTATGCCCAAGCAGTAACAGTAGCCAGCTGCCATCTATGAGCGAGTAAGTCTACCAATTTGTCCTTTGCCGTTTTCTTGATCCTGCGGAACACATCACAAAAATAGAAATGCATCGTCAATATCTGGGCTATCAATGACTCCGTTGCCCATGTTCTGCCCATGCAGTTCTTATATTCTTTAGGAAGATTTACATGATAGCATTTACCCTTGGAATCCTTATATTTCTTGCGACGGATAATATAAGTACGGATAAAACCTTTCACATAAGTATGACGGACAGATACATCCTCTCCTATTTCAACGGCATCGGCTGGAAGGTTGGTTGGTTTGAGGACAATATCATTATTGCCGCCAACAGCTGCATCAATAAGTGGCTGCTCACGTCTAGGCTTCTTGACACCTTTCATATCCTTATGCTCCTTTAACGTCTTAGCGATAGTGACAATATTTTCCTCCGGGACATCCTCACCATTGTGATCCAAGTCATCGGCATTCTCCGTCTGCTGACTACCATGATGATATTTACCAGACTCGGTATGCTGACCATAGGCTGTAACCTGAAGATTTGCCTTTTGCTGTTCGCTGGCCTTCAGTTTTGCCTCTGGTGACATTGTTGAATCCGAGTTTGAGTTACTTGGCATTGTGGTTGTCGGATTATCCCCGTCATTTATGCCTTTCAACTGATTTATCTCATTCTGCTTAGCTGCCAAGCGAGCATTGAAATCAGAAGTAAGCTTCTCCAACTCACTAGCATATGTTTCCTTTAGTTTTAGTTCACGTGCCTCAAACTCAGCACGCACACCCGCAACTACAGCTTCACGAAGAGAGTCTGAAAGATTAACCTCTCCATTACCAGTCATGAATGCCACAAGTTTTTGCATCATGTCATTCAACTGATCTACCTTTTCACAAAGCTGCCTGTTCAGGTTAGAAACCATAGCCTCAAGCTCCACTACCCGTTTATCACGAGCCTGGAGTTTCTTGCGGAGCAACCTGTTGTCAGCTGCCTCGCTATGCGCTTGCGCACTTATAGCCTGTATGGATTTCTCTTCTGATTTCATACTGCAATAGTTCGTTAATAATTCAATAATGTGCTAAGCAGCTATACGCTGTAAGCACG
>ENA-OYZH01000288-OYZH01000288.1-human-gut-metagenome-genome-assembly--contig:-NODE-288-length-12421-cov-8.210254_pt1 | contig 12421 bp, 11 predicted proteins | sample MGYA00244072_ERZ653468 | MGnify/ENA primary metagenome ERZ653468 (study PRJEB26926, sample SAMN06165161) | human gut metagenome | biome: ENVO:00009003; feature: ENVO:2100002; material: ENVO:00002003...
TCTACACCTATTAAGTCGTCGGCAGCGTCAGATGTGTATAAGAGACAGTATATATGCTATACTTTTTGCAAGTAATAGTAATGTGAGGTAATAAGAATCATGCCGGGAAGATATTATGGATATAATCGGGTATCGAGTAAAGAGCAGCATCTTGATAGAGGAACAAAGAAGATAAAAGATTTTTGTGCAGCAAACAATTATCCGCTAACTAAAATCTTTGAAGATAAGGTTTCAGGGCGCAACTTTAACCGTGTGCGATACATCTATATGAAAGAAGATGTTTTGCGACCGGGAGATACTCTTATTATTCCGGAATATGACAGGCTCGGACGTGCCGAAGAAACTAAAAAAGAGTTGGAATACTTTAAGGAGCATCACATCCGGGTAATATTTTTAGATATTCCGACTACACAAATGGACATAAATGCTTTTCCGGATGAAATGTCACGCTTGATGTTGTCATATGTCAATGATACTTTGATTGCCCTATTTGATTTAATGGCAAGGACGGAGCTGGAACGTAAATCGAAGCGGCAGCGTGAGGGAATTGAAATGATGAAAAAACGTGGGGAATGGAGTAAATACGGCAGACCACGGAAAATGAGTAAGGAAGATTTTGCAAAGGCTTACCAGCAAGTAGAGAGGGGGGAGTTAAAAACGTCACAGTTAATGAAGCAGCTTGGATTGAATGAAGATACCTATTATCGTTATGTGAGAGAATATAGAAAAGGAGAGATTGAGTAAATATGACATTGAATAAAAAGAAGGAAATAATAAAAGGATTACTACTTATAGCAGTTTTGATTTTTTTTATATGGGGAATGTATATTAAAATTAATGTTGACACTATTTATGCTGATGGAACCGTTCATTTTGAAAAAGAATCAAAATATGTAACACTTGATAATCAGTTTACCGTGTTACCTGATTCATTCGAAACAAAGTATATAGATGATTTTGACGATGGTACAAAGGTAACTTGTAAATTTTTAAGGCTTCCATTTGACTACTATGTGCTTAATGATGTATATGAGCAAAAAGAAACAAAATAATATTATATTTTAAAGGAGATACAACAATGGTTCCCAATAATGATATGATAAGGATGCTGACAGAAACAGAAAAAGTTTATCAAGGTGAAGAAGATTTGCTATTTCCTCTTATTACTACAGATACAAAAGATAGATTATATAAATCAAATAATTGGAAGAAAATGCATCATATCCCACTGAAAGCGACATCTATAAATGGTTATAAAATCGTTAAATTGAAACAGGAATATTGTTCTTCCAGGAGCAGAAAGAAACAGAAGAAGTTTATCAGGAAACATTTCTTTACACCAAATTGGAATTTAGCTGATTTAGCAGAAAGGGAATAATATGGATAGAAGTAATATAAGAGTAAGTATGCCAATATACGAGTATGAACAACTTGAAAGTAAAGCGGACGGTTTTGATTGTTTAATCCGAATGTTGGAAAGAGCAAACCAAGACGGAAAGGCTGTAATGACAGACGAATTAAGGACTAAAATCGAAGAAATCTTTTGTTAGCAAATCAGGATTTACTGGAGGTGAAGATAAAGGTATTTGCAAATTAAACTGAAATATCATTTAGGTTAATAAGACGAAGCAGATTTTACGGATAAGTAAAGTCTGTTTTTTCTTTTTTGATGGTATTGTTTTTGCCCTGGCTTTTATCTCATTTTCTTCCGGAATAATTTCTTCTTTTTTTATGTGCTGGAACTTTACTGGATGCATCTGCAGCATCCTTTTTTGGGGTGGCAAGGTTCGCCTTTGAAAGTATTTTTGAGATTGTATAAGTGAGGTAATTGAAATGGTCTTGTGAAGCGTTATTTGCCCTATTCAAGCCATTTTTTCTTTTTTGAGGAAGAACTGTAGCATTCGTGATATGCGTTGCCTTATAAGCACTTCTGACGGTTTCTATGGTATAATTAAAAACATATTTTTTCGTGTTATTTCCGGTATTATTTTTTGCATAAAAATAAGCAGCATTTTCTATCATTTTCCCATTATCCAAGGGATTATTTTTTGTGTTATTCGCTCCAGGAGTTTCTGCAGCATGATTTCCGGTAGTATGAGTTTTAAGTGGTTCTGCAGCATGGGTTCTAAGAGTTTCTGCAGCAGCGGTTTTAAAAGTTCTTATAGCATAAGATTTAAGAGTTTTATTAGTAAGAATTTCAAAAGTTTCCGCAGCATGATTTCTAGTAGTATGAGTTTTAAGTAGTTCTGCAACATGGATTCTAAGGTTTTTTTTAGCATATGTTTTAAGAATTTTTTTAACATGATTTTTCGTATGTTTTGAAGGATTTTTTGTAAGATTTTTTCGATACAGATATTTATTATGGCACTAATCCTCGACCCAATTTTCTTCCCGGCATTGGCTACCAGCTCTAAGCAAAAAATCGTTTCTCCTGTTCGTCGAACCAATTTTTCACCAAGAGCTGCTACGCATAAGCCAGTTGAAAATCGGGTACCCCTCGGGTGCGGTGCGGTGGCAGCGGAAAAGGCTGTACGTTACACTATCACTACCACTACTACTGTAAGATAATTGATTCGGTACACGCACATGATCCATCCGGAATGTGTGTGTACCTTATTTCTTTATTAAGTAAACGTGTTTTGGTTAATAAAACAAAAATGGGTTGCAGCAAAGAAGAAGCAGCCACTATTACCCTGCACTACTGCACCACCCCATCACTCCACCGGTACACGACTAGCGTACCATGTAATCATACCGGCAATTCACAAGGTGCTATAAATAGCACCTTGCCCTAAACCCGCATAAATGCTGGATTTCTTTGTGAAAATTAAGCTGTAAAAGTAAACTTGGCAACCATTTCCGTTGCAATCTGGGATGCCAGCATGATAATTCCTGCTCCAATTACTATATATCCAATAGAAGCCTTTGCTATTTCTTTTGTTTTTTCAGATGGAAGAATGAACATGACACCAACAACCATTAATGCAATTGCAATCAGGATATACACCAAAGGTTGGAAGTCTGTTACATAGGTATATAAGCCATTCATAAAATTTTCCATGATTAAATCTCCTTTTCGTTTGTATTTTTCTTTTTTGAGGTCTTAGTTCTTTTTCATCAGATGTTAAAACTGATTTTAATTGAAAAAGCTGCTTTCCACGTTCCTGCAGTAAAGCCGTTTGTGGTAATCTTTCCGTAAATCTTCGGATTATCTGCAGTTATCTTATTTGCAGATAAGGATATGTTTCCTTCTATGGTTTGGCTTTTATTACTCTGCGTGAACTCTATTTTATCCGGTACTTTTACAATCACTTCACCCCCTTTATTGTTTGCGCTGATTACAAAATCACTGTTCTGCCCCATAATCAACTGTCGTGGTATTTTCACGGTTACCGGTAATAAAGATGATGTTGTAGTAATGGTTACATTCTCTGCCGGCATATGAAAGCTATATGGATTGCTAATGTCTGCGTTTGATGAACTTGCTGTTTCCAGCTTGTAACCATCCTTTACGTTTATTGAAACTGTAACCGGCGCACCGTAGTAGTATGTGCCTGCGCCGGATGCAGCAGCTATACCGCTATCTGAATCTATCGTTACGGTATACTGATTTCTCGAATAATAGTAAGAAACTGTTGTTCCACCTACCGGAACGGTTATATTTTTCGTTGCCGGGGATGTAAAGCCTGTATATGTATTGACTGTTGGTGAAACAATCGAATCATAATTTCCTGTTATTTTGTCTGTTGCTACCAATGTGTAACCACTTCCAGATACATTCTGCTGGTAGTGATTTATGGTTATTTCATAGGTGAACTTGAAGTTTCCTGAAACATTGCTGTACCCACCATATTTATCAAAGGCATATGCGTGTGTGTAATACTCTCCATGTTCGTTATTGTGGCTGGAAGTGTAAGTATGGTATCGGTAGTTATATACGGCTCCGTTTACCGTCCATGTGCCTTTTTCTCCTTTTGCGGTACTATCTGTTTTCCAATTCTTTATAAGGTCATCCTGTCCATTTGCTGCAGTCCAAATAGGAAACTGTACTCTGTCAATACCATCCCCATTATCCTGAACGTAAACATATGTCCAAAATGCATCCTGTCCGTCCTGAACGTTGGTCAAGCGTGTAATTGTCGGTGCATTGGATTTCTTCCATACTGCATAAAATGTATTGTTGGAAGAAATATTTATTGTCTGTCCGACAACATAAGTAGGACTTGTGGCATTTGATGATGCACTCCATCCTAAAAGGGTATATCCTGCCCTTGCTGCACTTGGAAATGTTACGGTGGCATTACCCCACTTGGCATACAACCAAAGTTGTGCATCCCGGCTCGTTGTCAGATTTGCTACACTTGCATTGTTTGGGTAAGTATCTTTTGAGGAAGTATCTACGCTGCTTGCCCCTTTTCTTCCCTCTGCATAGCCATTTGCGTTCCAGTGTGATATATAAGCCTGTTTGTTGGAACCAAACGCATTTTTCAAGTCCTGACCACCATAGTTCATATAATATCCGATATTAAATACCGGACTGGATTGCCTTGTTTCACTACCTTTCACATTGTAAGTATCATAATGGTAAGCAAGACCTATTTTGTTATATCCATATGCTCTGCCTATATCAGAATAGGTATTTGCATAATATGGTGCATCAAACGTCCACCAATGGTAAGTAGTATCGTTTACGGTAATGTCGTTGTAATCAAGCCATCCTATGAATGGACAAGCTGCAGTAACCGAACCTTTTTCTGCTGTACCACCATTGCCATTAAAGGTTGCGGTGCAGTTCTTTACAAAGCCATTGCTGCGTAATGCGGTAGTTGTGTCATAAAGCATGGTTTGAGCTGCCATATTTCCGCCTGTTGCTCCATTGCCGTTATAATTAATGGTATATGAGTTCTGGACGTACTTTACTGCGATAGTGTCGTTGTGAATCTGACCATCTGCAGTCCAATTTGTAATTCCGCATCCATTGGTATCTACAATGAAGCTGCAGGTTGTATCTGTATAACTGTCAAAATATGATTGATATGCTCCAGATGTATCTGCAGATTCAATGTGATACCCAGGCTTATTCAACTTAACAGTAAATGGTAAATGATACTCTCTTGCTCCAATTTCTGACGTAGCATTATCATGCTTCGTATGGTAAAAATCTGTTGTTCCACCGGATAAATCCTGTGGATTCAAAGTAACACCTACGTCTGTTCCTTCTATCAAATACATATTGTAGGAAAGATAATAGTTGATACCGTTCGGGCATCTGCTTCCTATAGAAACATCTACCTGATACTTTCCCCATACTGAACCATTTTGCACATACAAGAAAAAATGACCATTCGTACCATTTGGATATATCGTGCCAGAAGAATAGGTTGCAATTTCGTAAGGGTCTGCGCATATAGCAATTTCTTCCCTCTCTGTCTCTTCGCTTTCTTCCGTATCTTCGGTTTCTGTGCTTTCTGTGCTTTCTGTTCTTTCTGTGTCTACAACCTCTGTATTATCTTCGGTTTCAGTCTCGGTACTCTCTTCGATGCTGCTTTCCGGAATATCCTCTTTAATTTCCGTGTCTGTTGTCTCTTCTGTCTGCGGTTGCTCTGTTGTTTCTTCCGGAACATCTGCAGCATATACCATACCCTGAAATACGAACATAAAGCATATGCTCATAGCCAAAAAGCGGCATAGTATTTTTTTCATTCGAAATACCTCTTATTCATTCTCGATTCTTGTATGAAATACCAGACCACATTTCCATCTTCCGGCAGTAATGCCATCTGCTGTTATTTTTCCTTTTGCGGTTACGATATTTCCATTTAAAAGGTCATTGGCACTTATCTTAAGTTCCTCTACATCATTAAGAGTTGTTGCAATGGTTACTTTGGATGCTTTACCACCGGTTTCTTCCATTTCTGTAGTTACTTCCGGACGTATAACAATTTTCTGACTTCCGGCAATATCACCCTCTACGCTGACAATGTATTCTCCAACATAGGAAGAAGTATCATCTACTCTACCCATGATGATTGTTCTTGGTATACTGATAACTGCCCGGCTGGATGCAGTCGCATATACGCTTACATCATTGTCTGCTTCATAAGTTGTAGTCGTGATAGTACCGGAATTTTCATACTCGGTCTTTTTATCCTGGGTAACATCCTCTCCGGCTGATAAATCGGTCGAACTGGATGGAGTAGAATCTACTAACTCTTTACCAAATACGGTTGTAGATGCCATTGTCATTATCAAAAGTGAAAGCACTGCTGCTTTAAAAACTGATTTTTTCATTGGTTTTTCCTCTCTATTTGTAATTTACGGTTATATTAAAATCACACATTACGTTATCTAATAACTGTCTATCTTCTAAGCCATAAAAGGTAACGATTAACTTTAAATTTGTTTTGCCTTTGCTTACATATCCTGCCGGATTAAAGTCTTTTTCTGTTCCAGGCGGTAATAAGTCCGTTTCATACACCAGATTGCCGGATTCATCATAAAAGCTGTATTTTTCATATAATCCAGTTCCGGCATAATTTGTTAATGGAATAGCTCCTTCGGTATCTGTAACGGTATATTCTCCGGCATAAACGTTTAGTTCTACGTTGTCGCTGACTTCTCCAAAAAAATCTATTAAATCGTCCTCTCCGTCAGCTGGCATGAATGGAATTGGTTCATTATCATATTCTGTTACTTCCTCTTCGATTGCTGGTAAATCTTCTTTTGGTACGTCCGGCAGTTTCCGGCTTTTTCCGGAAAAAAAGATTAATGCTGCAGCTATTATTATTGCCGGAATCAGTAGGTAAAATATCGGAATCAGATACAGAAAGAAGAGATACTTTCTCTTGGCATATACAGCAACATACTTTCCACTTGGTTTTTTATGTCCGATAACTAACGTTGTCCTTGCCAGTATGTCATTTTTTCTGTAATCTGCGGCTATATAGCCTGTCAGCTTGCCTTTACAATCTTTTTCTTTTTTGAGGTATTCTCTGCTTACAGGAATATCGTTAAATGATGATAACTTTTCTCTCTCGGTCGGTAACTCTATGTCCTCTAACTGGATAGCATCTACTTCTTCCTCTTCCGGAATTTCTACATCATCAGGCTTTATTACATAGTCTCTTAAGAAGAGTTTCTTTGCTTTATGCTTACTTATCCGGTGCATTTTTTATCTCCTTTTTCCACTTCTTTTCTACCGCTTTTCCGCTTCCTTTTCTGATACAGTAACTAACCTTTACCTCTCTTCTTTTTTGAGGTTCCTTATCTTTTTTTCTCCTGGACACCACATAAAGAATCAGCACAATTAAGACAACGATTATCAATAGTCCTACTCCTGCCATTATCACAATTTGTTTTACGGTAAGAGATTTATCCAGTTCGTAGGTAGCGGTAGCCTTTAAATCGTAGGTAAAATTGGTTTTGCTATCTACTTCTGTTTCTGCAGCATAAGTGGCACGATATTTTACATATTCCTGTGAAGCTGCGTATGTTGCTCTGGTATATGGTACAAAGTATTGCACGTTGGCTATTGCATCCCGGTAAGTCACTCCATCTACTTCGTAAGCATCACCTGACCACTGCGTAGACGTAATCCGGTGCGTATTGCTGTCTGCTCCAACCGACTGTAATAACTCTGCATAATGTCCTTCCAATGGATTGCTGCTGTTATAAATGGTTTCTCCCTGCCATACATATTCCCCGGAATCGTAGTGGTCAAAAGTTATAGTTATCTGCGTATTCAGCCATTCTCCGTTTGAAATAACCTCTTTCTTGGCTACTTTTCCTTGTAGCTGCAGCTTTTCTCCGTTCTCTCCGGTAACTGTAATTACTTTGCTGTCCGGAATAGCTGCTTCATCCAGGTAATCTATATAAGACGTATAATTTTTTACTTCTTCGGAATCATCCAGTACCGTACAATCGTTTAATGTGTAGGTAACATTATCTTCTGTAATGGTCTGCTCCGGTGTATATTCTTCTGATACCGGTATCAGGTCAGAATCAACCTCTTTGGTAAGCACCTTTTTTTCTTTTTCCGGTGTTGTTTTTTCAATGTCATATGTAATACCGGAAAGATTGTATTTTCTTCCGTCCTCTTCGATTGTGTCCTTAAAGCCGGTATACTCTTCCTCTTTATTCTTTGAGGTATACTCATGCTCTTTTGTAACTTCCGGCTCCGCAGCGTAAACTTTGTTTGGTGTGGAAGCTGCCAGCATAACAAACATCAAAAGAAAAATACCTATTCTGCTTCTCTTTCCTTTTTTCCGGCTTAAAATTAATGCTGCTATCACTGCTCCTGACCCTGCAAAAATCAAAAGCCATAATAGTATGTTATTTGTATCTCCGGTCTTAAGGTGCATCTTTGTGTTTATCGTTCCTGGTGTTTCCTTTTCCGGTGTCGGCTTAGTCATGGATGTTACAATTCCACCAACCCTTTTATCCTTCATCACGAACTGTTGCATATCTGCAGTCTCTATGATTTCGATTTCCATATCCTTTGCCCGAATATAACCATTCGGTACTTCTTTTTCATGCAGCGTATATGTTCCTTTTGCTATCGCATACAGTGAATGTGGCTTTCCGTCCGTAGTCCATTCATCCACTACCTTTTTATCTGCATCTATAAGCTGCAACGTGGCTCCAGGTAAACTCTTCTCTGTTTTGGCATCTATCTTTTCGATTTCTGCCTGTATCGGGTCATCCTTCATCACAAACCTTTGTATATCTGCAGTTTCTTTGATTTCTATTTCCATATCTTCTGCACATACATAGCCATCCGGTACTTCCTTTTCATGCAGCGTATACGTTCCTTTTGCTATCGCATACAGTGAATGTGGCTTTCCGTCCGTAGTCCATTCATCCACTACCTTTTTATCTGCATCTATAAGCTGCAACGTGGCTCCAGGTAAACTCTTCTCTGTTTTGGCATCTATCTTTTCGATTTCTGCCTGTATCGGGTCATCCTTCATCACAAACCTTTGTATATCTGCAGTTTCTTTGATTTCTATTTCCATATCCTCTGCACATACATAGCCATCCGGCACTTCCTTTTCATGCAGCGTATACGTTCCTTTTGCTATCGCATACAATGGATGCGGTTTACCGTCCGTAGTCCATTCATCCACTACCTTTTTATCTGCATCTATAAGCTGCAGCGTGGCTCCAGGTAAACTCTTCTCTGTCTTAGCATCTATCTTTTCGATTTCTGCCTGTATTGGTACGTCCTTCATCACGAATGGAGTTTCTATGATGCCACCCTCATAGTTGATTTCTATATCATCAGCCTTTAGATAACCGTCCGGTACTTTTTCTTCATGTAAGATGTACGTTCCCGGCTTACTTATGTAGCTGATTTTGTGGCTTTCTTCATCTGTTGTAGTCCATTCCTCAATAATATTTCCATCTGCATCTATAAGCTGCAGCACTGCTCCCGGCAATGTCTTTTCCGTTTCACTATCTATTTTCTGAATGAAAATGTTATTTGGCTCATCTTCTACTTCCAGTGTTGCAATAACAACTGGTGTAACTGCATCCGCATATTCCACTGATACCTTGTGTTCTTCCGTATCGAGCTTGTAGCCATCCGGTGTTTCTTTCTCTTTTACGGTATAGTTTCCAAGGTAAAGCTCCTGTGATAATGCGGTTCCGGTATCATCCGTTGTTACCGTATCTATTAATTCACCTGACGTATTCCGGATGGTATTATCTCCGGTCTTTATATCTCCGTCAGCGTATATCTCATATACTGCGCCCTCTACTGGTTCTGCTGTTTCAGAATCGGTCTTTACTATCTTGATTTTTCCTTTTGCGGGTGTATTTGCGTACTGTATCGTAAAAGGTTGGCTCCAATCGTGACCGCTTGTTATGTCAAACTTCATCCTCTGACCTTTTAAGTAGCCTTCCGGTGCATTTACTTCTTCCAGGTAGTAAGTACCTATCTGCAGCTTCTCCGGAAGTGTAAATGTTCCGGATTCATCTGTTGCAAATTCATCTATATACTGTGTGGTAGGATAACGGCTTGCAACCATCTTGATTTGTTTTCCCTGTGCATCATACAGATGGAATGATGTATTTGCGATCGGGATTACCTGTCCGGTTTCTGCATCCGTTTTTTCTACCCTCAAGGCTGATATAATATCCTTATCCTCTAATATCCATTGATATTTATAAGACTGCTTATCTAATACTACGGTCATTGGCTGGATTGGCATATATCCCGCCGGAGTATTTAACTCTGTGATAAGATATGTGTCTCTTGGAAACATTCCTCTGCTGTTTCTTGTAACAACACTGGATGCATCCACCTTTACGGTTCCATTCGTAGTATTTACTTTCGAATAAATCTTATCGGTAACAGAATCTATATATCCGTTTTCATTTGTGACCATATACCACTTCTGATTTGTAGTAAGTGACTGGATGGAGAAGATAACTCCCTTTAATGGAATCTTCTTCGTATTCTCGGTATCTACAGAATCCGTTCCAAACTTCGATAACTCTATGTCAGACCGGATTACCTTTTCATAAGATACCCGGCTTGCGGTTACTACGGCTGTACTGGAATCTTTGAAGTTCAACTCCACAATATAGGTGGAAGTATCAAGGTTATATCCATCACTCGGCTGTATTTCTTTGATAGCATACGAACCACCCGGATATAAGCCATTCCATACAATCTGTCCGTTTGCATCCGTGGCAGCGTTTCCGATTACCTGTCCTGCCGTATATACGATTTCACCATTTGCCCGGACAATATTAGTGGATGCGGATAACTGATATACTGCGCCCTGCAGCGTTGCGGAACCCTGTGCAGTTCCGGTTTCACTGTCTCTCTTGGTAAGTGTTATCTGTCCACTTGGTTCATAGTTCACAACATTCAGTGTTTTCGTGGCTCCCGGCTCAACAGTGACCGTATATTCATTATTCGGGTCTAAGAGGTAGCCAGTTCCGCTTACGCTGTTTGGTGTCTGAACTTCTGTCACCTTATAATCTCCGGAAAGAATATTTTCCAGTAACAGGGAACCATTGGTTACGGTTACTATCTGGTCATAGGTATTTCCATCATTTAATGCCTGAACCCGGAATTTTGCACCATCTACCAATTCGCCAAGTCCGTTATACTTATTGATTTGCAGATTTCCTACATCCAGCCAGTCTACCGCAAGGCTTGTTTCTCCTAGAGGGTCAGTTACATATTCAAAACTTCCTGCAGTCTGATATGATGGACCTGTATACCAAATAATAGCATTAAATTTTTTTACTGAACCGCCAACTGTTCCGGTTGACCAGTCCACATTTACGGTAAGGGGAGCTTCCAAGTGAAAGGTTGTTCCACCATTTAAGGTAACGTTTCCGGTATAGGTTCCCCCATCATTGGTAACTGCTTTTACCCCATCCTGCAGCGTAAAGGAAAGATTATTTCCAGACCATCCATTGATGGTTATATCATCCGTCTTTTGAATATCTCCACTCCGGTATGCCTTTACGGAATCCGTAGAAAATGATATTTTGGAATCCGGAATGCTGTTTGCATTACAATAATTAATAAAATCAGTTAATCCCATATTAATGTAATAACTGGTATTTATATTTGCCGGAGTATTATAATAATAATGGCTTAAAGCCAGGGATGTAATTACAATTCCTTTACTTTCATTTCCATCAAAACCACTCCATTGTGCCTGTCCCTGCCAGCCATAATATAAGATTCTTCTTACATTTTCATCTTCATAAATACTACTGGTATATGATGTTCCAGTAGTCGGTGCGGTCACTCCATGCTGCATACAATATGCTGGTTGTCCATTAATTAAAAAATGTGCTACCGTTGTATTTTTATATTTCACACTTCCAAGATATTGTGCGCCACCTGCTGCCTTGGTAAATGTTTCCAGTACCACATCTGACATACCATCATCTGATAATGTGACTGGTGCGCCTGTTGGTGCAGCCTGTGCATCCGGCTCTGCTTCGGTGCTTTGCTCGGTACTTTGCTCGGTACTCTCTTCTACACTTTCGGTAGAAGTTATTTCCGTGTTTTGCCCTGTATTTTCAGGTTCTTCTGTGCTTTGTTCCAGGTCATTTTCATTCGTATCTTCCGAAGTTGTCACTTCCTCAATATTTTCTGTTGTAGCTGCGTAAGTAGTCATTTGAGGTGTGAAGATGGAAAATAACATCAAAAAGGCAAGGAACAATGCAATTCCTTTTTTACTCATTGCTCATGTTTCCTCTCTACTTATTTTTTCATCCTCATTTTGGGCGCAAAAAAACGCCAGGAATGGAAAAATTATCCATATCCTGACGGTAAAGGGTCTCCACGAACTTTATATAATTTTGTAACACAAAAAAAGCAGCTAGTTACGCTCTGCTCTGCTCTGCTCTGCTCTGCTCTGCTCTGCTCTGCTCTGCTCTGCTCTGCTCT
>ENA-OYZH01000303-OYZH01000303.1-human-gut-metagenome-genome-assembly--contig:-NODE-303-length-12086-cov-4.616574_pt1 | contig 12086 bp, 10 predicted proteins | sample MGYA00244072_ERZ653468 | MGnify/ENA primary metagenome ERZ653468 (study PRJEB26926, sample SAMN06165161) | human gut metagenome | biome: ENVO:00009003; feature: ENVO:2100002; material: ENVO:00002003...
CTTAATGTCATGTATTTCTGCACTAGACAAATTTAGTTCTGCTGCTTTTCCTGTAGTACCCTTTACTCTTTCCAATTTCGATTCATAGTGCTTTTCATATGTATCTGCTATACCAAAATTCACTTGCTCCTTTAACGTCTCGTATTCACTTTCATCCACTAGCTCATCCCTTACAAAACATTTTAACGACTGTGCAGAAAAAAAGCCCTCTCTCTGTCTTGTAAAGTGATTAAATAAACTAGGATTGCGTTTTAGTTCATTATCATCTTCATATAAACAATTATCCTCTTCCGAATACACTTCTAGCAATTGTTTTACATATGGTAATTTCTTTTCCTCACTCGACAGTGTTTCTTTAGGTTTTTCTGACACAGGACGTTTCTTTATTCCCCCGCCAAAATGGTATTTATACCAATTGGTCTGACTAAACTGTTCCAAAAACTTTATTGGAGATATGTCTTTAATAATACTGAAATCAAACTGTTCTATATATGTCTTCAATTCATTTGTTAATGTGATTCCTTCTGCTAAAATTTGCTTTTTCCCGCCGCAATAAGTAACCCACTGCTTAATTAATTCTGCTCCTATAATAGTAGGATTCTCAATATATTTTCTTAACTTCGCACCTATACCCTTGCTAGCTACAATATAATATTTTTCTGGAATTCTATATTCTTTCACATATGTGTAATAACACAATTTTCCCAATTCTATCCAATATTCTGATGGCTTAAGCGGAGTATCATAATGTTTGCATTGATAAATATCATATCTGTTATATGTATCATCCAGATACGCTACTAAATCTCTTCCTGAATCGGATGAACCACCCATTAAAACAACATCATAATAATCTTTACTTCCTTTTAGATATGAATATGCCCATTCTCCTACAACACGCTCATATTCTGCTGCATCCATTTGTTCAAGTCTGATAATAGGTTCCGTCATATCAAAAATTCTTCCTCTATCAGTTGGCACTTTAGGAATTTCTAACTCTGTTGTTTTCATACGTAATTCACCACCTTCTCCTACAAATACACTTCTCGCATCAATTCCATTACCTTCTCTACAAGCTTATCTAAGCTATGTCCTTTTACCATTGCCGATATATCTTCTTTATCATCAAAGCAATGCTGCAAAATAACTTTCACTATTGTTTCATCCCTCAGCTCTTGCTCTGACAGTTCTTTTATATGTTTTTCGATTTCTATGGCAACCAATGCAATCTGTTCGCATTTATCATATGAATTACCCATATCTTCAGCAACCATGTTTCCAAACTCTTTTTCATATGGATTAAAACCATAAAACGTTCCCGTAGCAATAGGGCATATGGCGTCATATATCAATTTAGCTCCAATTTCTCTCTTTATCTGTTTCGGATATATAAGCCTTCCTTTATCCGATTTCATCTCCATTTTAATTTCTGCTGCTTGACTAGCTTTAGTAATTCCTCGCAAGTATGACATCATACGATTTGCAAAATTTGTACTATAAACTCGTTTAACCGCTACAGTTGTAGGATCCTTTATCTTTTCGTTTTGTAGATATAAATCATACATTTCTTCAGCACATAATTTTACAACGGCAATATTTTCTAAGGTTTTATCCCCGATATTGTGTAACATCTTCATTTCCACATATCCATAATCTGGCTCAGCCGATTCCTGTGGGCAGAAAAACATATTCTGTACATACTTATATCCCTGTTTGGTAATAAAATCATCATACGCAAGCTGATATAGATACTACTTAGTAACATCGCCAACACCCGGTTGGCCAGTCACTTTATGTTTCCCATTAACCTCATTAAAATCTATACAATAATAGCTACCTTTTTTATTATAAGCATTAATACATTCAAATACAATAACCGTTCACATAGATCAATTTTTATTTAGAATTCCGCTCGCAAAAATGCACCCGTTTCCGGGTGCATCCTCTCCTCTACTCCGACTCCGAATACAACTCATCCAACACCTGTTCCAGCGTTCCTTCCTTTGCATAAGGCAAAGCATCTAACTGTCTGAAATTATGCTTGATGTCCTTTGTATCCTCGTCAAAGCCCAATATGTAACTTGTCGCTATCTTATAGATAATTTCCGTCGGAGCCAATCCATACACCTGCTTTTCAAAGATGTGCTTCAAGCGTTCCTTATTGTCCGGGAATTGCTTTTTCATTTCGTCACTCTGATATAAACGCTTCACAATCTCTGTAATATACAGACCGGATTTCATATATAAATCAATAAACGTCTTATCCGGCATGTCAAAGCAGCCGGGATTCTCCTGCTCCAGCATGTCCACCATTTTCTTAACCATTGTCTTTGGTGTAAATATCTGATTTGTCTTCTGTGGTGGAATATAATCAAATATATCCTCTACACTCTTTTCGTCAAAATAATCGGCAAGTTTTTTCTTTAAGGCAAGAAATTCTTTTACAGAATCATCAAACACCACCGAATCGAATAGCTGTCCATCAAAATGCTTGGTCTGTCCAGTTTCTTCCTCCACATAGTCACCACCATCACGCAGGAATTTGAACTGATCGAGTGTAATGCTTGTCACTTCCAGAAATACTTTATCCGGGATGATGGTATCAAAAGTGGCAAGCGTTACTGTATTATCTCCATATGCCATCAGGAATGACGGAATTGTCCTTGAAAAGCCACGCAGGTGATCTCTGACGCCATCCTCGATTGTTTCCTTTTCTCGTTCCCTCTTCTTCGTTTCTACGGTCTTGACTGTCTCTTTTGTGGATTCTTTTGCAAAATCAGAAATAGCTGTTGTAAGCTCCTCGTTAAATTTCTCCATAGCGGCTTTCTGCTTCTGCTCAAATTCTTTATCAATCTGCTCTGATGTTTTACCGGTTTCATATCTTGCCTGCTGTTCAGCAACACGTTGATTTTCTATAACATTTCGCTCAATCTCATAATTGGTATGCAACTTATCAATCATCCGATCGGCTTCATGGTTCAATTTTGACTCAATCTGTCTTTTATCTGCTGCTTTCATATCAGAGCCATAAGTAGACTGCGCAGTATCCACAACAGCCTTGACTGCACTCTGTTTTACCGCTTCTTTCAGTTTGTCGATGGCTTTCTGCGCCTTGTCCGGTGCCTGCTCCATCTGCGTCATTGTTTCCTGTACCTGAGATGTCACATCATAAATTTTATCGCCAAAAACATCCTGCGTTCTTCCAATCACAAATTCATCACTAAGAGCCACTTCCCCATTTTCATCCAGCGATAGGTCTTTCTGCACTTCCTCCGTCAGATTTACCTTGCTCTTTGGTTCTTCTATTGGTTCAAACTTTGTGATAATATCAATGACTTCCTTTGGTGCCCCAAAGATGTTACTGATATTCTGAAACAGGAAATTGCTCATAAACCCACGCTTCACAACTTCAACAGAGCGGATTTTTCTTGGAATCGTCAGTACCTTTTCTGCATCCAGTTCTACCAATTCTCCCTGTTCATCCTCGCCAATTACTGGGAAGAAATTTAACAGTTCTTTCACATTTTCTTTGCGTTCCTCTGCGGTACCTCCACCTTTGGCAGTATTAGGATTCAGGTTATTGGCAAACTGCTCAAATATGGTAAGTGTTCTTGCCGGATCAAAGTCAAATACATAAGCATTTTCTTTTCTCTTGAAAGATGTCCCAACTTTAAACAGACAAGGATTCTGTGCCCGGAATGCCGCCTGCATATAAAGTGCCGGGGATCGCATATTACTAAGCATCAGCACTGCTGTCCATTCTGGAATTGTAATTCCTGTCGTAAGCTGTCCTACCGACAAAGTAATGGTCTTTTCATGCTGTGCAATAGCCGCAACCACTTTATCATAAGATTTCATGGTTTCATCATCATCGTCCAGTTTGCCGTCGCCAGCAGCAAGAACAACTTCATATTCCTGGAATATTGGATGTTCCCTTAATTTTTTTGCCAGCGCCTTTGCACTGTCTACCCTATCGAGCAGCCAGAAGGTGTGCTTTAATTCATCTCGCAATTCTTTCGTAGAAAATGGAAATTTTGTCTGTCTTGTCAGGGCATCGAGAAATTTATCAACGGAAGATTCATGGTTGAACTTACCATTGGTAACCGCAAAAAACTCATTCAGATCAAATGCATATTCTTCTGTCTCTCCGTCAATTTCTATGCCCTGTTGAAGCTCATCCTTGATAATTTCTGACATCTGATAAGTATAGAGATTAAGCTGTGGCAATGTTGAATACGGATTTTCTTCCTCTGCTGAAACATCCCAGTCACGTTTTTTCTTCTGTTCATCTGCATAAGTCCAGTTATAGATAGCATCATCAGCAAATTTATTATTGGCAAGTGCTTTAAACGGTGTTCCCGACAAATGCAACGCAAATTTACGCTTAATACGATCAAATGCAACATCTGTTTTATAGGTATCCACACCCTCATGTGCTTCGTCGATGACAAGGATATCCCACTCCATATTTGCGACCTCACCTAATTTATCATACTGACCTCCAAAATAAATGGAGCCTTTCATATCCTGCAAGGATACAAATTCAATACATTTTACATTTTCACTGTCTTTTCCTAAAAGAAAATGTGTATATTCTTCTCTTGTCAACACACCTCTTTTCCCTTTTAGTGCATCAACTTCACTCACAAAAAGATACCCTGATTCGCTACCCAGAAATTTGGCATAATCTGAAAACCACGAATTTGCAATCGCTGGTCGGTTTGTCACAATCAGTACTTTTTCTGCACCGGTTTTCTGCACAAAATCATAGACCGATAATGTCTTTCCAAATCTCGGCTTGGCATTCCAAAGGAACTCCCCATCTTTATGCGCTGCCTGATAATCAACCGTCATTGCAACCGCACGCTGTTGCTCCTCACGCAATTTGTACGGAATAACTGTATCTGTCGTTTTTAAGATGCCATGATCTTCCCTAAAATCACGAAACATTTGCTTTGATGTGGTGCCATCCACATGGAACCATTCATTATTTTTTCCATTTTCCTGCTCTATACCGGATTTTCGCAAATAAGCATGAAAGTCCTTATCTATAAATGTCTCTCCGGAACCATCATCAAAAGTGGCATTTCCTTTCCATTCCAGTTGCCACCTGATATCAGCAGTATGTGTCTGTTGATTGATGCGGGTTTCTACATCCTGCTCTGTATATCCTATCTTCGTCCAACCATTATGGCGAACCACTTCCGGAGTGGAATAGCCATAAAGCATCGGAACTACCTGTTTGGTTGTCTGAATGTTAGGTTTATTCATGCTATTCCATCTCCTTTACATTAGTTTCGATAAATGCGATTTCCTCTTCGGAAAGCCCATATTTTTTATAGAGTTGCTTGTCAATGTTTGCTATGGATACAGACCAGTCGATATCGGATTTATCAGTGAAATCTTGACGAGGGACATATTTCCATACATCAGGCGTTAAATGCTGCGTAATTTTCAATACATTTAACATAGCTCTGGCAAACTTACTTTTTATATATTTCAACAGATTTGTTGCTTCAGCCTTGCTATCAAAGCATCCCACACTGATAAATGTTTCCGTAGATCCTATTCCCGGAATACCTAATACAGGTGCAGTAAGCGTTTCTCCAAAAACACCATTTCCATTTGCGCTTGGTAAAAAAATCTTATACTGAAACAAATTTTTAGGCTGATTAACATAATCGGAACGAATATACTTATATACTCTTTGAGAATTTTCTCTTCCCAAAATTCGAATATATTTATTACCGTCATTAGGTGCTTCATTAAAAAAGAACTGAGGAAGCCGATCAAATATATTCGTTGACATGTCGTATGGATGTCCTTTGCTTAACTGATCCATCGCTTCCGTATGTTCTTGATGTAACTTTTCAGTTAAACGATAAGCGGTACGTGTAACTACAAGAGTATCCATCGGAGCAAAATCAATCGTATTGTTTACTTTATGAAGAATATGATTGAGTGCTGGATATTTAGTAAATACAACAATGGGTTCATACGTAGCATCAGAAGTTCGATAAGTAATAGCTACTCCACCTTTAATATCCGTATTGGCAAATACCTTAGAAGCATCCTCCTCATAATGCATTACTTTAAAATGTGGATCATTTAGCATTTTTTCATTCCATGCCTTCGGAGTAGATCCAGCATTAAATAGAAATCTTGCCGGATGTATCATTTCCACAGAATCTGCTACCGCATAAGCCGCATCTAAAAATTTGTTATATACCGGTGGTGCATATGTATCATTTTCTCCTATGGCATTATCTTGATACGGCGGATTTCCAATCGCAAAATCAAACTTCATATCATCTACCTTCCTTCATGCTTTTGTATGTCAGTGACTTATCGCTACGCCAGTCATAGATCCGGCAGTACACTTCTTCCGGTTCTTCTGTATCCTGCTTTTCCGGCTCATCTGCTACCACAAAGTCAAATAGACTAAATTGATGGTATTCCTCTTTGGGCTTTCCAAAAGGGATTGTCCCGGATATTCCATCCATCTGCCACAGGTTCCAGACAATGACATTCACAATCTTTCGCAGTTCTGCATCTGTTGGAACTCTACCCCACCTGTCCTGCATATAGTCCACAAAAGTTATTAGCAGATTGATTCTTGCAATCAGAAGGCTGTCTCCCTGAAATTCATAACCATACACACTCTGATATGCCCGAAGCACCCATTTGAACCATTCTGTTTCATTGACTGTATTTTCATTTACCACACGTAGTTTTCTGTCTAAAATTCCTATCCGCTGCCTAATCTCAAGCAGTTCTCCGGTAGCTGCATCATAACGCGACACGATGTAGGGAGCTTCGCCACAGGTAATCTCAAGCCTTTTGGAATCGACATATTTTTTCCATCCATCCTCTGTGTCAAACCCCACTTTTTCTGTGTTTACCAGCCAACCCTGTTCCTGTTCAGTATTAAAAACATTCTTTCTTCCAAACCACTCCTCATCACAGTGGTTATTCATTTTGTTGCAAATCCATGAAGGCGTAAACACCTCTGCTTTGGCTTTGGTACGCTCCTGCTGTTGTTCCTTATTCTTTAGCACCCTCGGTTGTATCTCATACTGCGTAAATCCTTTTAAGATTTCCTCCGTCATTTGTTCCGTTTCCTTGATTGGAGTACCTTTGGAACTATATACCGAAGTTGCAAATATAATATTTTTCTTTGTTGTCTTATCCTTCAGCAATGCTTTAAGATTTTCACTGACCGGATAAGTATTCAGATTAATTAACTTATCCATTTTTATCCTCATTTCTAAAGCCAGCTATCCTTGATAGCCAGCTTGGAAAAAATGTATACTTTTTTTCATGAGAAAAATTTGGATTTGTAACTGTGAAATTTCACAAAGTTTTGACAGAAAATTACTGAATTTCGACTGATTTCGTGATACAATATGTAAGAATGGTTTTATGTATACGATTACTGGAAATGTATACCATTTCAGTTAGAACGCATGAACTATTTAACTAGATTTTTCATATTTTACCGCTTTGCTATAAAACGTCTTAGGGCACATATTACAAGCCTTTGCAGCTTCTTCTATTGTGATTTTTCCTGCCCGCCAGTCTTTGTGCATCTGATAAAAGTTTTCCGGGATTGGTAATGGTGGTCTGCCGAATTTTACGCCCCTTGCTTTCGCTGCTGCAATTCCCTCCGCCTGTCTTTGCTTAATATTGGTACGTTCGTTTTCTGCGACATAGCTGAGCAATGCCAGAACAACATCACTGATAAATGTTCCGAGCAGATTCTTTTCTCTGCGGGTATCTAACAGCGGCATATCTATGACAACAATATCTGCTTTCTTCTCTTTCGTGATAATGCGCCATTGTTCATTCAATTCCCCGTAATTCCTGCCTAAGCGGTCAATCGACTTGATATACAGCACACTGTTTTCATTTAATTTTCGCAATAACCGCTTATATTGTGTTCTCTCAAAATCCTTACCCGACTGCTTATCCATATAAATGTTATTCTCAGGTACTCCCATCTCCGTTAATGCGATTTTCTGTCTATCCTCATTTTGCTCCTTGGATGACACTCGCATATATCCATAAATGTTTATTTCTTCCATGTATTTTTGCCTCCCATCCGCCAATTTTTCCTACTTAGGTCTAGTATTTGCATGCATATTGGTATATAACCAACAGAAAGCTGATTCGATAAAATCAACCTTCTGTTGTAGTGTGTAATCATCATTGTATTATTCTTGATAACCGCCATCTATCCCACCTCCTTATCCGTAGATAGCCCGTAGATTCGTTTCATAAAATACTGTGTACTGACACGTCCTTTTATTGTCACGAATCCATCACCCTCAAGTTCCGCATTCAGCCGTCGTATCAGTTTATAGGAATACGATAGTGATACTCCCAGCATTTCCATGACATCCTGTGCTGTCAAAAATCTCTTGTTCTCCATAAGTTAATACCTCCTCTCTTTTGTTTTTATTATTCAGTTCATTTTCGAACGGTTTTGATGCGTTTTATATTAGCAGTTCATTTTTGTACTGTCAATACTTTTCGGCAAAAAACATTTCATTTTTGCACTGTTAGTGATATAATGTACGCGAAGGCAAAATGAGCATGGAGTTTGGACGATTGATATGCGAAGCATAAACAAGCGGCAAAGCACCATGAGAACGCGCCCGCGAACGAGGAAAACCGAAGGTTTTTCGAATTTTTGCCTTCGCAGAAAACATATTAAGTATTAATTTTATATGCATGTTTTGTACCTCGTGTCTTCGTGCATTCTACAACACTCATTCCACAAATAAGGAGCAGTTAAAATGGGCGAGAAATTCACCAGCCGAGTAGGCTATTTGATTCGAAATTTCAGAATTGCATCTGACATGACGCAAAAAGAATTAGCCGATAAATGTGGATTAAACGAATCCACTATCAGAAACTATGAACTTGGAAACAGATATCCGGATGAAGCCACTTTATTAAATATTGCAAACAATCTAGGTGTCAGCTTTTATGCGTTGTCCGACCCTGATGTAGCAAATATATTCAGTGCTCTTCATGTGCTGTTTGACATTGAATGGGCATACGGACTACGACCTACTATGAAAGATGGAGAAGTATGCTTCAAATTCGAAGAGCGGCTTCCTAGTGCCGGTCCTCGTCCACAAGAAGACCTTGATAACTTCCGAAAGATGGTTGAGTATTGGGCACGCTTGCGAGACAAGCTGGAGGATGGAGAAATATCAGAAACGGAATATTATCTCAAAGAGGTAAAGTACCCAATGAATCCAATAGGTCCAAATAAAGAATACACTGTTTCGTTGAATCTCAATGATGACGATCAGCTACTAATTCAGAATATGAGTGAGGATGACGATGCAGAAGAAACCTCAGAATTGTTAAAAGACTTGTTTCCGGATTTCTCTTATGTGAAGAGGAAAAGGAAACCAAAGAGGGATTAAAAAACACATTTTATGGAGGTACTTATGGCAACAAATGATACGATATTAATTGACGGAATTCTAGATAATATAATTTCATCATACAATATGGAGAACACGCCTGAAAATCGCGGTAAAGCTTTTGAGGATTTTGCTATATCTGAACTTCTAAAGAATTATGATTTGACTCATGATCAAATTCTTGATGGCTTAGTTGATGGCGGAGACGACGGTGGAATTGATGGCCTTTATTTCTTTGTAAACGGCAACTATATAGCTGATAAATCAACCATTCTTCCTCGAACAAATGCCCATTTAGAAATATATGTTTTAACTTGCAAACATCATGATACCTATGAACTAAACCCTTTAGAAAGTGTCGACTCTTCTCTTTCCGAACTATTCGACATGACAATCAAAACAGATTCTCTAAATAGTAAATACAAGAGTGACATATTAGCTAAAAGAGAACTTCTGATATATTTATACAGGAAGCTTTCACCTGCGTTAATAAAAACAAACATATATATCCGTTATATTTCGAGAGGTACTTCTGAAAGTATTGCAGATAACATCAAATGCAAGGGAACAAAAATTGAAGCCACCTGCAATAAACTTTTTTCTATAACAACATCAGAAATGAAATTTATTGGTTCCAAGGAATTGCTTATATTATACCGCATTAAAAGAAATGGTACTGTTCAATTAAAAATCAAAAAAGGATTCCAAAGTGGAAAAGACTTTGTTGTTCTGGTTCAATTAGCGGATTATTACAATTTTATAACTGATAATGAACACCAGTTAAAACGCTACTTTTTTGAAGAAAATGTTCGTGATTACCTTGGAAACAACAGAACTAATACAGATATTATGAACACTTTAGAAGCGCAAGATGAGATTGATTTTTGGAATCTTAACAACGGAATAACTCTTCTGACTTCAAGCGCAACTCTATACGACGACACAATTGAAGCAGAAAACATACAGATAGTAAATGGATTACAAACTACCAATACTATATTCAACTATTTTTCGAATGGCGGAACCGATGGTGCAAAACGTTCAGTTTTAGTTAAAATAATTGTATCTACAGAACCAATAGTACGCAAAAACATTATACAAGCAACTAACAATCAATCAGTAATTCCTCTATACTCACTACATGCAACTGATAAAATACAAAAAGACATCGAAGAAATTTTATATAAACATAACATATATTATGAACGCAAAGATAAACTTTACCAAAATCGTGGAGTTCATATCGATGATATTGTAACTCCTCTATATCTCGCAGGAGGATATACAAGTTTAGTTTTAAAATTACCACATAGGGCTGTATCACTTAAATCAAAATTTATGAACAATCCAATTCAATATAACAAAATATTTAACGAACAGATTCCCATTTCTGTATGGATTAACATTGCCACAATCTTAAAAAGAGTAGATAAAATAACCCCTAACTACAAGGGAACCATTAAAACAAGCCAAGATAAATATTTAAGGTCTGTAAGACCAATTGTGTCTCTTATAGTAACTGCTAAAATAATTGGGAAATTAGGCTTTGGCACAAATGATATTATCAAGTTAAATCCGCAACTCATAACAAACGAACTCATAAGAGATGTAACACAGAACACTATAAAAGTCTTTAATAACAATAATTTAAAGTCTATTAGAAACTTGTCAAGCAGACAACAGACAAATTTAATAATTAAAGAATTAGCAACCCATTATCAACTTCCAGATTTTAATGCTATTGAAAGAAGAAGAGATTTCATATATGATGATTATCAAATTGATGAAGAATTTATTGAAACTGTAAAGAAATGTTGCCTGCTCAACCTTGGCCAGTAGGAATACATAAAACTATTGCTTCTCAGCTTGGTTGCACAAATGCGAAAGTATCACGAACCATCGAAACACTCATAGATACTGGTGTTTTCAAAAAACAAATAAACGGACATGTTATAAGCAATGAACAAAATTTACCATAATAACTGCTCACCCAAACATTTCGAAATAATTATTGTCATTTGATTGTCACTCAACCAAAAACGAGCCAAGAAACGCCGTAAATTCGGCATTTCTTGGCTCATGTACATTATTCAAACTCTGCTCCCATTTCATATATCCACCATATTTTTCTACCATTTTTTATTTCTTTTTGCATGAAATTTATATCTTTTATCATCTTGTCTATATGGTTTCAAAACTTTTTAGAACCAGATTAGAACCACAATCATTCAGTAGAACCAGAGTTGATATCCGTTCAAGAATCTAATCTTCCAAAATATCCAACAGCATCTGATAATGCCTCTGTCCAATATGTCGACCTGCTCTCTGCAAACCCGAAACACATTCCTTCACCTCATCCGAGGTAAGTTCATGTTCCTCATATACTGCCTGTGGTATAAGCACATTTTCAAATAGCTTTTTCAGCAAATCAAGTCTTTCTATTTTAAGCAATGATATTAATGGTGTTGTATCCGATACAACTATCATACCATTGCCCCCTTTTTCAGTTGGCGGTATGTTTCCAGTTCTGTATCCAGATCATCCATGGTCATATCAAAATAAGAATACCCCAGCTTATCGTAGATGTCGATAAGTTCCTGTCTCTTATACACATCTCCGAGCCCACGAGACGCGTAGTAATCTCGT
>ENA-OYZH01000312-OYZH01000312.1-human-gut-metagenome-genome-assembly--contig:-NODE-312-length-11843-cov-5.252460_pt1 | contig 11843 bp, 4 predicted proteins | sample MGYA00244072_ERZ653468 | MGnify/ENA primary metagenome ERZ653468 (study PRJEB26926, sample SAMN06165161) | human gut metagenome | biome: ENVO:00009003; feature: ENVO:2100002; material: ENVO:00002003...
TATTAAGTCGTCGGCAGCGTCAGATGTGTATAAGAGACAGACTTTATCGAGGACGAAGATGAAGATGAGGAAGATAACGAGGAGTATGAAAACGAAGATGAGGAATCGGAGGAAGATACGGAAGAAGATTTCTTTGACGAACAGGAGGAATAAGGTATGCAGTTGGTGGTTACAGAGAAGCCCAGCGTAGCACAGGCAATTTCCCATGTGATCGGGGCGAAAGAGAGAAAAGACGGTTACATGGAGGGAAACGGATTTCTCGTTTCATGGTGTGTAGGACATCTGGTAGAGCTGGCACAGCCGGAGATGTATTCAGAAGCATGGAAAAAATGGAGCTATGAGAGCCTGCCCATGATACCGGAGCAGTGGCAGCATGAAGTGAAAAAGGAAACAGCAACGCAGTATAAAATCTTGAAAAATCTGATGCACGATACAAGAGTTGAAAGTGTGGTGTGTGCCACCGATGCCGGACGGGAGGGAGAACTTATCTTCCGTCTGGTATATGAACAGGCAGGCTGCCGGAAACCAATGAAACGCCTGTGGATTTCATCAATGGAGGAGAGTGCAATCCGTGACGGGTTTGAAAACTTAAAGCCGGGAAGCGATTATGACAGCCTGTACCAGTCTGCACTTTGCAGACAGCAGGCAGACTGGCTGGTGGGATTAAATGGTACGAGATTATTTACCGTACTGTATGGTGGCAAGGTATTAAAGGTAGGCAGGGTACAGACACCCACCCTTACCATGCTGGTAGACCGTGAAGTGAAGATTATGAATTTTGAAAAAGAACAGTATTACATGGCTCATATTCTGATGGATGGGATAGATGCCATGACAGAACGGATTGACGATAAGGCAAGGGCAGAAAGTATTGCTGCAGCGTGTGAAAGTCAGAGTGGAGTGGTTCGTTCCGTTATAAAGGAAAATAAAAGCGTTGCACCACCAAAACTTTATGACCTTACCACGCTTCAGCGGGATGCCAACCGTATCTTTGGTTTTACTGCAAAGCAGACATTGGAGTACACCCAGAGCCTTTATGAGAAAAAGCTGGTCACTTATCCGAGAACGGACAGCCAGTATTTATCCGATGATATGGAAGAAACTGCAAAAGCGGTAATCGGGGCAGTTTATCAGGCGATTCTCTTTGAGGAACAGACCGGAGCAGAGCCGGATATAAAAAGAGTGTTGAACAGTAAAAAAGTGACCGACCACCATGCAATTATTCCCACCATAGAAATTACAAAGACAGACCTTTCCGCTGTGCCGGAGGGAGAAATGAAAATCTTATCCCTTGTCGCTAATCGTCTGTTATGTGCAACCGGGAAAAAGCAGTTGTATGAAACGGTAAAAGCAGAGTTTTCCTGCGGTGGTTACAGCTTTCATGTATCCGGAAAAACGGTTCTGCAGAACGGGTGGAAAGAATTTGAAGCAGCATTGAAACGTACCTACCGGGTAGAAAAAACAGATGAGGATAAGGAAGAGAAGAAACTGCCGGAGCTTTCTGAAGGCATGACGTTTCCAGTTATCCAGACAAAGGTAACAGAGCATTTCACGCAGCCTCCCAAACATTTTACCGAGGACAGCCTGCTTTCTGCGATGGAACGTGCCGGAGCAGAGGATATGGGCGATGAGGTGGAACGCAAAGGACTTGGCACACCTGCCACCAGAGCTGACATTATTGAAAAGCTGGTCAAAGACGGTTTTGTGAAACGGGAGAAAAAGCAGATGCTTCCCACCGAGGACGGGATGAAGCTCATTACTGTTCTGCCGGATATGGTAAAATCCCCGAAGCTTACAGCAGATTGGGAGAATACGCTGACTTTGGTTGAAAAAGGCGAATACACCATGCAGGAGTTCATGGATGGCATTGAAGATATGGTGCGGGAGCTGGTGCAAACCTACCACAGTATCAGTGACGATCAGAAGTCTTTGTTTGGAACGATGCAGGAAGTGCTTGGAAAATGCCCGAAATGCGGCAGCGATGTAGTAAAAGGAAAATTCGGTGCTTACTGCAAACAAAAATGCGGCATGAATGTGGGTAGGGCAATGGGAGCAACGTTTTCCGATACACAGATGAAAAGTCTGCTTGAAGGGAAAAAGACCCTTGTGAGAGGATTAAAAGGGAAAAAGGGAAGCTACGATGCGTACCTGATTCCGGAGGGAATTGAGGATTATTCTTATATCAAAGACGGAAAGGAAATCAAAGGTTCGCAGTACAAATTCAAGATGGAATTTCCACCGAGAAAAAGCAAGTGAAAAGGAGACAGAAAAATGAATACAGAAATGAAAAAGACCGTTGTTTACAGCACCGGAGATAAAATTTTAAACATTATGAAAGAGCAGGATATGGATATTCCAGAACTTTCTTTGCGGTGCGGTGTCAGGGAAGATGTATTGATGGATATTCTGGCAGGTATCCGGGAAGCAGATATAAGTACGCTCTGCAAAATTGCAGACGGACTGGAGATTTGTGTACGGGAGCTTTGCCCTGATGAAGAAAGCTATGTCGTTCCGGTGGAAAAAGATATCCTTGCAAAGCTCATTGTGATCAGCGAGCTGAAGGAGATGGAATTGGAGGAGCTGATTGGCACAATTCTGGAAAACGGTATCGAAGAACACGGTTTTTATGAATAAGGCGGCGGGGGTTATCCCCTCCGTCATTTTGGAGGAATGCTTATGGTAACAAAATATCAGATGATTTCCTATCTGGCGGAGGATACCGCAAAAGAGATAGCGAAAAACGGGCAGGAGTGGACAAGGTATCTGACTACCGCTGCAAGGCTTTATAAATATCCGTTCAATGAACAGATACTTATTTTTGCACAACGACCGGATGCAACAGCCTGTGCGTCCCTTGAACTATGGAATGAGAAGATGAATTGCTGGGTAAACCGTGGAGCAAAGGGAATTGCCCTGCTGGATACGGAAAATTCCTATACAAGATTGAAATATGTTTTCGATGTGTCCGACGTACATAAGGCAAGGCGGATAGGACGTGATCCGAATTTGTGGGAGTTGCGTGAGGAGCATAAAGAAACAGTCCTGGCACAGCTTGAAAAGACATACGGAGAAACGGATAAAAACAGCTCCTTTGAACAGCGGATAATGGAAATATCCAATCGGATTGCTTTGGATTATTATGAAGAACTTCTGCCGGAAATCGAATATGTGAAAGAGGGCAGCTTTTTAGAGGAACTGGACGAGTTAAATGTAGGTGTCAGGCTTCGTGATACGCTTTCTTCCAGTATTGCTTACACCATACTGTCACGATGCGGTGCAGATATGGAACTGTGGAAAGACGAGCAGGGATTTGAATATATCAGCGACTTTAATACGATGAAAACCCTGTCTGTTGTTGGTACAGCCACCACAGATATGTGCAAGCCGCTTTTAATGGAGATAGGCAGAACCATAGGAGCGTATGACCGCCAGATTGCCCGCAGGAAGGCACAGGAAAAAGCTAATGCAGGACGCACACAAACTTCTTTGGAAAATACGGAGAAAGTGCTTGCAAATGAAGCAGATACAGACTATAATGCTTTAAAGCGTGAAAGTGAAAAGGAGCTACAAAACAATCAGGAGATAGAAATACAGAGCAAAAAGGAGGATGCGGCACATGAAACTGACATACGAAAAGAACGGGGATTATCTGATTCCGAACCTGACAGCGAACGAGGAACCGGAGGGAACGCTGACGAAGTACGGTATGATGCGGAAGAACTTCTTACAGGAACACCGGAAAGGGATTTATCAGGGCATGATACTGGCGGGCGAGCTGAAAGCACACTGTCTGGAGATACAGGAGCAGGCAGAGCAGAGAATGGAAGCCCTGAGCGAACAGATGGCGAAAGCAGAGGGAGTGAACGAGGAACTGAAAGCAGCCGATCAGATGAAGTGGGTAGCGAAGATGAACAACATCAGACATTCAGCGGAGGAGATCGTGCTGACGGAACTGATTTACAGTTAGAAAATGACATACAGGAAGAAGAAATACCAGAACCGGATAGTGGAGAACATTCATTATCCGGTTCTTTTTTTCCGAAGCTGTCTGAAACAGAGCAGGGGGAGGACTTACAGCGTGGTATTTTATGCAGTGATGAGTTCCTGAAGCATAAAAGACCGGAAATAGCTGGGTATTTTCAGATAGAGCAGGATGCAAAGATTCAGGCGGATTATCTGAGAAATTCGTTCCGCATGGAAGAATACACCGAGTTCAATATCGGGGAAATGCGGGGCGGCTACCGTGCCGATGAGGACGGTATTACCTTATGGAAAGGCAATTATCTGACCCGTGAAGCGGAAAGCAGGCTGTCATGGGAGGAAGCACGTTTTCTTGTCAATTCCTATATGGAGGACGGAGTATATCTTCTTCCAGGAGAAACCGCAGAGCGGATTGAAACAGCGGGAATGTACCAGCAGCTTGACTTATTTTCCATGTTTACGGAGCAGGCTGGCAATCTTGCCATGAAACAGGCGGAAACAGTGACACCGATACGGTCAGAAACAAAGATACCGCCGGAGCAGATAGCGGATATTCTGCGGAGCGGCGGAGGCAGGGATAACAGCAGAAAGCGTATCTACACCAAATATCAGCAGGGAAAGACACCGGAGGAGATGGCTGCTTTCTTACAGAAAGAGTATGGAACAACCGGAAAGGGCTTTGAATTTGACGGAAAGCAGTTAGCGGTATGGTTCAATGAGGATGGGATGCGTGTCGGATATGGCACATCGACAGAGCGTCCGGTGCTTCAGATGAACTGGCAGGAGGTGGAAGCAAAAATCCGCTCACAGGTAGTAAACGGTACCTATATGGGAGCAAATGAAGCTTATCTGACTGACGAAGCAGAACGTGACCGGATTGCAGGGCATCTCTTTTTCTTTTTCCGGGATGGCATGGGAGAACTGCCGGAGGAGCTTGGGCTAAAAGCAGGAAATTATCCGGAGGCTCATGCAAGAATGATAGAATACCTTTCTACAAAAGAAGGAGTTGAGCTTGTGGCTTCCCACATGGATCAGGCACTTCATCAGCTTGAAACCGGAGAGAAAAAGCTACGTTTCCGTTCAGTTATGCCAAAAGAGGAGCTGCGGGAGGAACTTGACAATCTGCTGATAGAAAAACAAATCTTTCCAACCGCAGACCATGTGGAAATAAAAAGGGAGGATTTTATTACTCAGGACGAGATAGACCATAATCTTGGCAGGGGAAGTGGATATTCACATGGTTCTTTCCGCATCTATGATTATTTTCAGGAAAAGCATGACAGCAAAGAAGCAGCGGAATTTCTGAAAAAAGAATATGGCATTGGAGGCGGCTCTCATGCACTTGCCGGAGCAGACCATAGCTGGCAAGACCACAACTTTAAAGGGATTGAATTAAAAAAGGGAAATATCTGCGAACCTTATGCGAAAGTGCTGCTGTCTTGGAAAGTAGTCGAAAAGCGTATCCGAAAGCTGGTGGCGGAAGATAAGTATTTATCTCCGGCAGGGAAAGAAGCCTATGCCCGGTACAAAGAGGAAGAAGCACAGAAAGCGCTGGAAAAAGCACAGGCGGTAATAGAACGGAAAACGAAGGTTGCCTGTAAAGAAGCCATTGAACGGACGATTTCGGAAAAATTTGACGGGTATCGTCTGCCGAAAGATACACCGGATGAAGTAATCCGAAAATATGGTAGCGAGCGTGTCAGCTATGTACTTGCCAATACTGTCATGCACCTGACGCACGATGGCAGATTTTCTCCCGACAATAAGGCATGGGCAAAAGAAATAGAACCGTATGCCAAGTATGAGAACCGTGATTTGATTGTTTCTTCCCACCCGGCGGTCTTAAATGGATTTATCAATCAGACAAGACGGTATATGGAGCAGGAGCTTGCAACAAAGCAGATTACCATTGACGGACAGTTATGTATGAAAGTAGATGAATGGGAAGCTGACGGAGCTGCATTTTTACTGGGCAATTCTATGGAAGATAAGAATTTCTTTTATGCGTCGGTTAATGAAAGCTTTCATTACGAGTATGATTATATGCCGGACAGAGAAGAGGTAGAGGATGACTACATAAATAGTATTGCAATGGAAGATATAGACCGACACGAAGCGGAGGTATTTTCACGCATTGAAGGAACGGAAGATGTAGCGGAAACAGAATCACGATTCTCAGTTGAGGAAACCAGCGATGCCTTTGAGCCGGGACAGGATTTTGCAGTATGGGATCATGGCAGGGAAGATTATTATATAAAAGAGGACGGTACAATTCCCACCTTTGAAACAAAAGAGGAAGCGGAACACTATCTGCAAAGCATGGAACCGGACACTTCTGGACACGATGTCCAAAAGTCAGTGGAAGAACCTGCCATAGAAAAGCCTGTGAAGCAGCCTGCACCAAAGATTGATAAATCCAATGCGGTCAATTTCCACATTACAGACGATGCGTTAGGAGCAGGCAGTGCGAAAGAGAAATTCCGACGAAATATAGAAGCAATCCGTACTTTGGAAAAGGTGGAGAGCGAGAACCGTATCGCCACACGGTCGGAACAGCAGATTTTATCACAGTATGTTGGCTGGGGCGGGCTTGCCGATGCCTTTGATGAAAGCAAATCTGCATGGGCGGGAGAATATCAGCAGTTAAAGGAATTGTTATCGTCGCAGGAGTACGCTTCTGCAAGGGAAAGCACCTTAAATGCCCACTATACCAGTCCTGCCATTATCCGCAGTATTTATGATACCTTAGACCGTATGGGATTTGAAAAGGGGAATGTATTAGAGCCTGCAATGGGTATCGGAAATTTCTTCGGAATGCTGCCGGAGAAGATGCAGGAAAGCCGACTTTATGGTGTGGAGCTGGATGGTATTACGGGCAGGATTGCAAGACAGCTCTATCCGAAAGCGGATATTAAAATATCCGGTTTTGAAAAAACAGACTATCCGAATGATTTTTTTGATGTAGCAGTCGGCAACGTGCCATTCGGACAGTATAAGGTAGCGGATAAACAATATGATAAAAATAATTTCCTGATTCATGATTATTTCTTTGCAAAGACATTAGATAAAGTCCGTCCCGGCGGTGTGGTTGCTTTTGTTACCAGTAAGGGAACAATGGATAAAAAAAGTCCGGAGGTCAGAAAGTATCTGGCTCAGCGAGCGGAGCTTATGGGGGCGGTCAGACTTCCGAATACAGCATTTAAGGAAAATGCAGGGACAGAAGTCACTTCGGATATTTTGTTTTTTAAGAAGCGTGACCGTGTGATGGACATAGAACCGGATTGGGTACATTTATCAGAAGATGCAAACGGTATCGCCATGAATACCTACTTTGCGGAACACCCGGAAATGATTGTTGGGAAGATGGAAATGGTCAGCGGTCCCTATGGCATGGAAAGCACCTGCCAACCGGATGCTACAAGACTGTTTGCAGAGCAGTTAATGGATGCGGTCAGCCGGATTGACGGGGAAATCGAAGCAGTGGAGACGGACGAGCTTGCGAATGAGCTGGCAGATGCCACCATTCCGGCAGACCCGGACGTAAAGAATTACAGCTACACACTGGTGGAAGATAAGGTATATTACCGTGAAAATTCCATTATGAAGCCTGTGGATATGTCAGAATCCATGCAGGAACGCATAAAAGGCATGGTAGGAATCCGAAACTGTACGCAAGAGCTTATCAATTTGCAGTTGGAAGAATATCCGGATACTGTGATTAAGGAAAAGCAGAAAGAATTGAATACCCTTTATGATACGTTCAGCAGAAAATACGGTTTAATCAATTCCCAGACCAACAAAAGAGCCTTTAATCAGGACAGCAGCTATTGTCTGTTATGTTCTCTGGAAAAGCTGGATGACGAGGGAAATTTCAAAGGCAAAGCGGATATGTTCACGAAACGTACCATTAAGAAAGCGGAAGTGGTTACAAGCGTGGATACAGCAACGGAAGCTCTGGCAGTATCTTTATCAGAAAAAGCAAAAGTTGACCTTTCTTATATGGCGGAGCTGACCGGAAAAGAGATTGATACAATCAAAGAAGAACTGACGGGCATTATCTTTCAGAATCCGGTCACAGACAGGTGGGAAGCAGCGGACGAGTATTTAAGCGGCAATGTCCGGGATAAGTTGCAAACAGCGAAGATTTACGCCGAAAACCACCCGGAATACAACATAAATGTGCAGGCACTTACACAGGTGCAGCCCACAGAACTGGATGCCAGCGAGATTGAGGTGCGTATCGGTGCCACATGGGTTGAACCGAAATATATTGAAGATTTCATGCGTGATGTTTTTGAAACACCGCAGCATCTCTTCAACCGGAATACAATGGGGATTCAGTATTCCGATGTGACAGGACAGTGGAATGTAAAAGGAAAAAGTGCGGATTACGGAAACAGTCTTGTAAATATGACTTATGGTACAAACCGGAGAAATGCTTATCAGATTTTAGAGGATTCTCTGAATTTAAAGGACAGCCGGGTGTACGATACCGTGATAGAGGACGGAAAGGAAACGAGAGTCCTGAATAAAAAGGAAACCATGATTGCCAGTCAGAAACAGGAGGCAGTCCGGGAAGCCTTTAAGAACTGGGTATTTGAAGATCAGGAACGTAGACAGGACTTGGTGGCGAAATATAACAAGCTCTTTAATTCTACCAGACCAAGAGAATATGACGGTTCCCATTTGAAATTCCCTGGCATGACACCGGACATCGACCTTAGACCGCACCAGTTAAATGCGGTGGCACACCAGCTTTACGGGGACAATACCCTGCTTGCTCATTGTGTGGGAGCAGGAAAGACTTTTGAAATGATTGCTGCAGCAATGGAAAGCAAGCGGTTAGGGTTATGCCAAAAGAGCCTGTTCGTTGTTCCCAATCATTTGACGGAACAGTGGGCGAGTGACTTTTTGCGGTTATATCCCGGAGCAAATATTTTAGCGGCAACGAAGAAAGATTTTGAGCCAGCCAACCGGAAGAAATTCTGTTCCAGAATCGCCACCGGAGATTATGATGCTGTCATTATCGGGCATAGCCAGTTTGAAAAAATCCCGTTGTCGCAGGAAAGACAGATAGGCATTATCGAAAGACAGATTGATGAGATTGAGCTTGCCATAGAGCAGGCGAAAGCAGATAACGGGGAGCGTTACACCATTAAGCAGATGGAAAAGTCCAGAAAATCCCTTATGACAAGACTGGAAAAACTCAACGATACTTCCCGGAAAGATAATGTTGTAACCTTTGAGCAGTTAGGTGTGGACAGGCTGTTTGTAGATGAAAGTCACAATTATAAGAACCTTTTTCTATACACGAAAATGCGGAATGTGGCGGGCATTGCACAGACGGAAGCACAGAAGTCCTCCGATATGTTTGCTAAGTGCCAGTACCTTGATGAGCTGACTGGCGGAAAGGGCATTACGTTTGCTACGGGTACGCCGATCAGCAACAGTATGACGGAGCTTTACACCAATATGCGGTATCTTCAGTATGGTACGCTTCAGAAGATGGGATTAGGGCATTTTGACAGTTGGGCAGCTTCTTTTGGAGAAACACAGACCGCCATTGAGCTGGCACCGGAGGGAACAGGATACCGGGCAAAGACAAGATTTGCAAAATTCTTCAATCTGCCGGAGCTGATTGCACTTTTCAAGGAGAGTGCGGATATCCAGACACCGGATATGTTAAAGCTGCCTGTGCCGGAAGCAGAATATGAGAACGTGGTGCTGAAACCCAGCGAATATCAGAAAGAGATGGTAACATCGCTGGCAGATCGGGCGGAGGCAGTGCGTAACAGACTGGTAGAGCCGCATCAGGATAATATGCTCAAGATTACCAACGATGGAAGAAAACTGGCACTCGACCAGCGTCTGATCAACGATATGCTCCCCGATGAGGAACATTCCAAAGCAAAAACCTGTGTGGATAAGGCATTTGAGATTTGGGAAGATACCAAAGGGGAGAAATCAGCACAGCTTATTTTCTGTGATTTATCGACACCGAAAGGAGATGGTACATTTAATGTCTATGAGGATATAAGAAATAAACTGATGGAAAAAGGTGTTCCCGCAGAAGAAATCGCCTTTATACATCAGGCAAATACGGAGCTTAGGAAAGCGGAGCTGTTCAGTAAGGTAAGAAGCGGACAGGTTCGTTTTTTATTGGGTTCTACTGCAAAAATGGGAGCCGGGACAAACGTGCAGGACAGACTGATTGCTCTGCACCACCTCGATGTACCGTGGCGTCCGTCTGATATTGAACAGCAGGAGGGGCGTATTTTGCGGCAGGGCAACAGGAATCCAAAGGTTAAGATTTTCCGGTATGTGACAGAGGGAACATTTGACAGCTACTCATGGCAGCTCATCGAGAATAAGCAGAAATTTATCGGTCAGATTATGACAAGCAAATCTCCGGTGCGAAGTTGTGAGGATGTGGACGAAGCAGCACTTTCTTATGCAGAGGTTAAGGCTCTGGCAACGGGGAATCCCTATATAAAAGAAAAGATGGATTTGGATATTCAGGTCAGCAAGCTGAAACTGATGAAAGCCAACCACACCAGTCAGAAATACCGTCTGGAGGACAACATTGCAAAGCATTATCCACAGCAGATAACCATTCTGAAGGAACGGATCAGCGGCTTGCAGGCAGATATTCAGACTGCAAAAACCAATCTCCCAGCAGATAAGGAGTTTTTCTCTATGAGGGTCGGGAATAAGGTCTATACGGATAAAAAAGAAGCCGGAACTGCACTTGTGGAGATGTGCAAAGAAATCAAGAGCGTTAATGCTCCGGCAGTCATTGGAGAGTATGCAGGCTTTAAAATGGCGGTGTCCTTTGATTCCTTTAACCATAAATTCGTTATGAACATCAAAGGACAGCTCAGTCATAATCTGGAGATTGGTGTTGACCCGTTGGGTAACATTTCCCGTATCAACCATGCGTTGGAAGCCATGACAAAGGAACTGGCAGAAGCATCCACAAAGCTGGAGAATGTGGAGCGTCAGCTTGAAACAGCGAAGGTAGAGGTTACAAAGCCATTTGCACAGGAAGCAGAGCTTTCAGAGAAGTTAGACCGCCTTTCTGCCTTAAATGCCCTGCTCAATATGGACGAAAAGGGAGATGACGGAATAGGTATGGAAGATGATAAATCGGAACTGGGTACTGAGCAGGTGGCAGATACCAGAAAACCGTATCCCATAGAAAATACCCGACATAATTATGCTGTGGAGAATGGAAATCCGCAGGGAATGAGGCTCACAGCAGCGATGGCGGATAAGCCGGCACAGAGGGTATCCTTGAAAGAAAAGCTTGAGACTATGAAAGTAAAGGCTGCGGGGAATAATATAGAAAATTCCGTGCAAAGAGATAAGGGGAAGGAGGAGTATTTGTAATTATTATATTTCTTTTTATGCAAATATGAAATATAATATTAGTTCAAGGGAAATATAGTGATAGAGCGATTTGGAAAAAGCTAAAGAGAAATGGAGACAACGTAATACATAAAAATGGAAATTGAATTTGTCAGACACTGTCTGACAAATTCGGAAAGGATATATTATGAATGATTTAGAGCAGACAAATATGCTTCAGCCATTGGTGGATGAGATTGAAACAGCAGTTTCAAATGCCAAAAAAGAGATAGCTGAAAAAGTAAACAGTGTAATTACAGAGACGTATTGGAAAATCGGAAAATATATTGTTGAGTTTGAGCAGGATGGAAATGTTAAAGCAGCATACGGTTCAAAATTATTAACAACACTCTCGCATCAATTAACTTTGCGATTGGGACGAGGATACAGCCGCCCAAACCTCAACAACTGTCTCTTATACACATCTCCGAGCCCACGAGACGCGTAGTAATCTC
>ENA-OYZH01000338-OYZH01000338.1-human-gut-metagenome-genome-assembly--contig:-NODE-338-length-11294-cov-3.888958_pt1 | contig 11294 bp, 9 predicted proteins | sample MGYA00244072_ERZ653468 | MGnify/ENA primary metagenome ERZ653468 (study PRJEB26926, sample SAMN06165161) | human gut metagenome | biome: ENVO:00009003; feature: ENVO:2100002; material: ENVO:00002003...
CTATTAAGTCGTCGGCAGCGTCAGATGTGTATAAGAGACAGATAATCAATTATCAAATTGTTAATTAGAACATAAGTCTTAATACCCATGTAAGGAAATTAACTGCAACGTATGAGATTGCCATTATAAGAGGTATCTTCTTCTCATCCTTGCATAATGCACGGATTGCTATGTATACAAATGCATATCCTGCTACATTAGAAAATACTGTTACGCATGAAGATATTCTGTCAATGAATCCTACTGATGTAAGACCTGTTACCCAGCTGAGTAACTCTGCTGGTATACCAAGTACTGCTGTAATGGCATATACTGCAAGGCCCTGCATATATGTAACATTAGCCTTGTTAAATGCCTTTGCAAGAAGCATAACTACAAGTGCAATTACAGCTGCCGCTACTGCTACCAGAAGAATCTCAAGAAGCATGTTCTTGAATATTGAGCCTGCTGGATATGGCTTGGTATTAGTATATGAGCTGTAGTAAGATGAAAGTAAGCTGTCAAGTTCTTTACTTCCTGTTGTAACCTTTGCCTTACTGTTAGCAATTAACATATCAAACAATCTTGTAAGCATGTTAATAATTGCCTGACCGCCAATAAGTATTGCAATCATAATAACATTAGCTTTAGCAACAAATGCTGATACCGTTTCTACCGGTGATGTAAACAATCCCTTCAATACATTAACATAATCAAGGGCTGCATTAGCTCCTGCCTTCTTAACAGCGTCCATCTGCTGTGAAGCCTGCTGCTGATTAAATCCCTGCTGTGCCTGCTGATATGTCTGCTGACCTGCTCCCTGCTGGAATGTCTGCTGCGCTGCCTGCTGGTTAAATCCCTGCTGTGGCTGTGCTGCTCCGGCTGACTGTTGTGCCTGCTGACATGTACAGACTTCTCCGTCCTGTAACTGTCTTCCGCAATACTTGCAAAAACTCATTTCTTTTCCCTCCTGAAAGTAAAAGTTATAATATTGTATGGTTGTTGTCTCAACCTTTTTTATAATACCATATATATTTATTTTCAACAATGGTCATATATGCACATTTCGATATAGTAAACTGCTAAAATTGAACTTTAGCGCTTTAACATACCACATTTATCAAGTATGAACTCCATTCTCCTTTCATACGAATGAAACTTCACTGCTTTTTCATGTCCATTTCTTGCAATCTGCGCACGCTCATCCTCATGATTAAGATAATATTCTGTCTTTCTTAACAGGTCATCATGGCTTTCGTAATACACATAATCTTTTCCATTCTCGAAAAAATCCATATATTCAAGCTGAAAACTGGTCATAAGAAATCCGCCTGCGCCCACAATATCCCACGCCCGAAGCGGAATTCCCGTACGGATATTGCGCATTACAGGATTAATATTAATCCTGCTGCAATTAAACACCTTAGGCATATCTGTCATATAATTAACTGCACCCTTAAGATTAACTCCTATAAGCTCCTTATCCGGATCATCCGTATAGAGGTCTGTTGGAAAATGCTTTGCAAGCTTGTTAAGTATCTGCACCCTCTCTATATTAGCAAGTTTGAAACCTAAAAATGTTGATGAAAACACAAGTGCAATATCTGAAAATGCTCTTTCATCCTGCTTAAAATCTATAAGCTCACATAACTTTTCAAGTATATCAACTGTAAGCACTTTATCAAATATGCTGTCACCATAGATTTCCATCTGTGCTGCCATTGCCGCATCAAAATACCCTCTTAAATATTCCGGCAACCTATCCTTTATTTCATCATAAGAATTCCTGTGATACATTCCTCCGACAAATGATACTTCACTGTGCCATTTGTTCCGTTCATCAGCAGTAAGCGAACCTGTTATCTTACCAACACGGGAACAGTTTACAGCAAGCGGAAGATACCACACATGTTCTGCCCCAAGATTTTTTAGTTCCTCACAATAAAATCTGTCAAATATAAATATATAGTTACATTTATTAAATAAAGACTGATGATACAATGAAATAAGCGGACTATCTACCGTCCATGCAATATATTTTTTTCCAAGCTCTTCACATAAATCCGATACATGTGGAAAATAATTAAGTGAAAAAACACAGTCGTATGCAGAAAAGACCTGCCTAAGCTCCGCATAATCACGGAGCTTAAAGCCGGTCTCATCATCCTTATCTATTACTGTTTCTGTGTAATCATGTACTTCATGTCCGAAATATTCAATCGCAAACTTTACATCATCCTGATTGAACACCTTCCATCTGTATAAAAGTATTTTCATTGTGCACATGCCTTTTCAAGTACTTCAAAATAGTTCTCAAATGTCTTACAACAGCACTCATAATTATCAATTATTATGCCATCAACACGCAGTCCGATTAATGCAAATGACATCGCCATTCTATGGTCATTATATGTGTCAACAACACCTGGCTTAACATTGGCTGGAGATATCTCTATACGGTCTCTTCCCTCTTTGACATCAACGCCAAGATTGTTAAGCTCGTTGACCATAGCCTCAATTCTGTCTGATTCCTGTAATCTTATATGCTCGATATTCTTGATAACTGTAGTAGTCTTTGCAAATGGAGCAATAGCTGCAAGTGTCATTGACTGGTCTGAAAAATCATTCATATCAACATCAACACCGCAATATTCTCCATCCTTAGGTCCGCTGACACATATACCCTCGCGTTCCTCTGTCACAGCACAGCCCATCTGCTTAAGCACATCTATGAACTTAAGGTCACCCTGCATTGAGTTAGAATGTACTCCCTTAACGATAGCTGTTCCGCCTGTAAGTGCTGCTGCTGCATAGAAGTAGCATGCTGCTGAAACATCCGGTTCAATATAATATGTCTGTGGATAATATCCAGAACCAGCCGGAACTATATATTCTGCGCCTTCATGGTCTACCACACAGCCAAACTGCTCCATCATCTTAGCTGTTATACGCACATATGAACCTTCTGTTTTATTACTTGTAATATGAACATGTATTCCTTCTTCAAGCATAGGAGATGTCATCATAAGTGCGCTTAAGAACTGTGTACTTTCACTTATACTTATTGATACATGATTCTGTGGTTTCTTTCCACCATATGTTGCACCCTTTACATTAACTGGAAGATGTCCGTCTTTCTCAAGGAACTCTATCTCTGCTCCCATGCTCTGTAATGCTTCAAAAAGCGGAAGCATTGGTCTTTTCTTCATCTGTTCAGAAGCTTCAATTGTGTACTCACCATCTGATAATGCAAGCATGGCTGTAAGGAATCTTGCTGCTGTTCCGGCACTTCCCACATTGATTGTTGCTCTCTTCTTAGGAATGTCTCTTCCATGTCCATAAATGATAACATATCGTTCAACTTCGTTTACTTCGATAATATATCCAAGTGCGATAAGACTTAAAAGAAAATGTCTCGAATCGTCACTGAACAAAACTCCTTTAAGGGTACATTCACCCTGTGATAAAGCTGCCATAAGCAGCGCTCTGTTAGTAATACTCTTTGAACCAGGCACTTCAACTGTACAGTGAATCGGGTGGTCCAGCTTCTTAACCTTGTACTGTGACATAATTTTACTACTCCATTAAACGTAATTATCTCTCGTCCATATCAACATATGGTCTGTGATGTCCAACATATTTGTATGCAGGACGGATAATCTTTCCTGCATTAACAAGTTCCTCAAGTCTGTGTGCACACCAGCCTGAAATTCTAGAAGTTGCAAACATTGGTGTAAACATTTCTTCTGGAATACCAAGCATTGTGTATACAAATCCACTATAGAAATCGACATTGGCACAGACTGGCTTAAACATCTTTCTCTTGTTCATGATAAGCTGTCCTGCCTCGCTTTCAACAAGTTCATATAATGCAAATTCTTTCTGCATTCCCTTCTCTTCTGAAAGCTGTTTTGCAAATTTCTTAAGAATAACTGCTCTAGGATCTGAGTTAGTATATACCGCATGACCCATACCATAGATAAGTCCTGCATGGTCAAATGCTTCTTTGTCAAGGATCTTGTTAAGATATGTACATATCTCATCTTTATTGTCCCAATTGCTGCAATGTGCCTTAATATCTGTAAACATTTCCTGAACCTTTAAGTTAGCACCACCATGCTTAGGTCCTTTAAGGGATGCGATTGATGAAGCAATTGCTGAATATGTATCTGTTCCTGATGAAGTAACAACATGAGTTGTAAATGTTGAGTTATTACCACCACCATGCTCTGCATGAAGAACAAGACAGATATCAAGTACCTTTGCTTCAAGTTCTGTAAAGTCTCCGTCATCTCTTAACATATAGAGGATATTCTCGGCTGTTGAATAACCTTTCTTAGGATTCTTTATCATAAGTGTTCCATCAAGCTTAAAATGTCTGTATGACTGATAAGCATATACTGAAAGAAGAGGCATCTTAGCTATAAGCTGAAGACTCTGTCTTAATACATTAGGAATTGAAATATCATCCGGCTTCTCATCATATGAATAAAGACTTAAGATACTCTTCATAAGCGAATTCATAAGATTAGTACTTGTAGCTTTCATAATAACATCTCTGATGAATGCTCCTGAAAGTTCCTGAAGATCTGTTAAGATTCTTATGAATCTGTCTAACTGATCCTTGTCTGGAAGTACTCCGAATAACAGAAGATATGTTGCTTCCTCAAATCTGAATCTGTCAAGGCTGCTTCTCTTGATAAGCTCCTCAACATTATATCCCTGAAAATATAATTCTCCGTCTACAGGTATCTTTCTTCCGTGAACACTCTGGTTACCTAATACATCTGATATCTCTGTGAGACCTGTAAGTACGCCGTTACCATTGCTGTCACGAAGACCTCTCTTTACATCATACTCTGTATACAGATTCTGATCGATTATACCTGAGGCTGTACACTCTTTTACAAGTTCCTCAAAATCGCTCTTATCTACTGTTGAAAGTTCCATCATTTCCTGATTGTTCATGGCTTTCCTCCTCCTGATTATTTCCCGCATAGCTAAACGCAGATGAAGATATTATATCTGCTACTAATAGTGTTTGTCAATTTACTGCTGGCTGTTTCCTGTCACATTTCTCATACCAATTACAGCATCAGCAAGCTGCCTCAGATCATCTGCACTTCCCTGGGTAAACCCTTTCTTGCTTACAACCAGGCAATTATCATCCCCAACAAACAGATATATATTATCAGGATCCTGATTCCATTTTACAACTTCATTCCAACTGAATGTGTCACTGTCGTTTTCTTCATCTGTAATAATAATATTCTCTGCATCTATCTCATATGTGAATTTAATTCCTACCATCTTTCCATATATATTATGGAATTTCTTCTTATTGCTCTTATCCATTCCAATCATTCCTATATACAGAAATACTACCGCCACTAAACCAAACAGCACTATCATAAATGTATCAGCCTGCTCATTTCCTGTCATCTTAAGAACAAGCTCTCTTATCATCATCATTCCGAATATAAGTCCAAACATATTGTAAATCAGCTTAAAGGTCTTATATCTGCTGTTATCAAAATTACTGGCACGCATGGCACCTTCCATACATTCCTTTGTGAATGCTGTTTCATTCTTTATTGTCATCAATTCCTCCCTGTGTAACACTACATTATGAACGCCTCTTTAGCAGGCTTTATCTAAAGAATAATTTTAAGCCCGGCGGGGGAGGTGTGTCAATGTTATATTGCAGGGGTGCGGTGGGCGGCGGTGTGTCATTGATGACGAGTTTGCTATATGGCATAAACTGCACGAATCTGATATAATATTTACATACATTTCCTATAAGATTGTTTTTATTTCAATGTTTATAGGCATAATTTTATTGTCTGGGATTAAATATCATGAATATTTTTCTCGTGATACCTATAGATAGTCGCATTTTATGTCAACTTATAGGACATTTCTGAACATTTTTATATTACATTAACTGAAAATGACACATGATGGCGATAAATCACCTATAAGAGTTATATTTTTGAATTGTTTATAGGCATCTTTATGAATATTGAAGATTTCCAAAGAAAATATCGCCAGTATTTGCCTATAAATCATGAGAATTTTTTATTCTTATAGGTTAAGCCAATATCTTGGAATTAAACTTTGAAAATCAGAAACATGAATTGAAAAAATAAAGGAGTCTTCTTATGAAACTTGCATGTATTACCGGAGCATCTTCCGGCATCGGAAAAGAATTTGCATATCTGCTTTCAGACCTTGAATATGACCTGATTCTTGTTGGAAGAAACTCAGCGGCGCTTCATGAAATTGCTGATAATGTAGCTGTCAGGTGCAAATGTATCACATGTGATTTATCTGATGAAAAATCATGTGTAAAGCTTGGCAAAAAACTCCGCAAATATCCACTTGATATTATGATTAATAATGCTGGATTCGGAGAACTTGGCACATTTGCTGAAACGAAATTAAAGAATGATATCAACATGATTAATGTTAATATTAAAGCTGTGCATATACTTACAAAGGCCGTACTTCCGGGCTTTATACAACGCGACAGGGGCTACATCATGAATGTGGCGTCAAGTGCCGGGCTGCTTCCTGGTGGACCATATATGTCTACCTATTATGCAACAAAGGCTTATGTGACAAGCCTCACTACTGCAATACACGGGGAACTGCGCGACTTAAAGAGTAACGTTCACATAAGCATGCTCTGTCCAGGTCCTGTTGATACCAACTTCAACAATGTTGCCAATGTAAAGTTCGCATTATCAGGAATTCCTGCTGATTACTGCGCCTATTATGCACTTTGTAAAATGTTTACAGGCAAACTTACCATTGTTCCGACATTTACAATGAAAGCCGGAATTTTTGGCAGCAGATTCCTGCCAAGACAGGTGCTTGCCTTTATGACAGGTCACCAGCAGAAAAAGAAGACAGACAATATCTGATATGATACTGCCTGTCACTGATTTAGAATTTTTTTGAAAATATAATATTCTTTCTTTCAACAAGCATTGCCTTGTTGAAGAACACATCAACTGCAGCCTTGTAATCAGCCATTCTCTGGGATTTCTTGATTGCCTTGATTTCTTTTTTGCAATCATCAAACACATATTCCATATAACACCACATTTCTTTCATCCTGTGTATGGCATGTGTATCTCCCGGCATTATGGCTGTGCGGGCTGCGTATACAAGGTCGTGAAGCTCTTTCATCAGCTTCTTATCTGCATTAAGGTCTCGCACCATCGCCTCAGGATTATCATCTGTTAATACATTAATCAGTCCGGGGTCCGCGATAAGCCCTCTTCCAAGCATAAATGTATCAACCTTCGGAAATATCTCCTTCATCTCAAGGAAATTCTTCCTTGTAAATATATCTCCGTTAAGCACTAATTTATTCCTGCTGTTATCCACTGCGTACCGGAAAGCGTCAAGATGCAGCTCATTTCTGTAGTAATCTGTACGCACTCTCGGATGAACAATAAGTTCCTCAAGAGGATAAGAATTATACACCTCCATTATCTGTGGAAAACTGTCATCATCTTCAACACCGATTCGTGTCTTGACCGAAACCTTAATATTCTCTCTTATAAATGCATCCTCAAACACCTCATCAAGAAAACGGTCGAGCTTTTCTGTGTCGCGAAGCATTCCTGAGCCTTTATCCTTTGAAACAACTGTGCCTGACGGACAGCCGGCATTAAGATTAATCTCGCTGTAGCCGTATTTTTCATAAAGCATTTTTGCTGTCCATATAAAATCCTTAGCTTCATTAGTCATGACCTGTGCAACCGTATAGGTATCCTTATTATGCCCGCGGTCTATGTCTCTTATTTCTCTTGCAAGAAAATTCTCTGACTTATTAGGTGAGATAAACGGTGTAAAATATTTTGTAATTCTGCCTTTTCCAAATGTTTTCTCATAGGCATTTCTGTATGTAAAATCTGTAAGTCCCTCCATCGGGGCCATATATATAGTATTGCTCATATACTGTATCTTTCTGTTATTCTAATGTAAATGTGCCGTTGCTGTTAGTTACAATGGCTGTCTCGAAAAATTCTTTTACTGCCTTTATCATGTATTCTGTGTCCATAATTCCTGCTGTCTCGTAAGGTGAGTGCATTGCAAGCTGCGCAAGCCCGATATCTACTGTGTTCATTGACACATGGCAGTTAGCTATATTTCCAAGTGTTGAACCACCCGGAATATCTGAACGGTTAGCAAATTCCTGCGTCGGAACTCCCGCTCTTGTACATATTTCTTTAAATATTGCCGCAGAAACCGCATCTGTTGTGTATTTCTGGTTGGCATTGTATTTGATGACTATACCTTTGTTCATATGAGGTCTGTTAGTCGGATCAGCTTTCTCCTGATAATTAGGATGAACCGCATGCGCATTGTCCGCTGAAAGCATGAAAGAACCTGCACACGCCCTTATATAATCCTCATTATCCTTGCCGGCACACGCAGCTATACGCATAAGCACATCTGATAAAAATGTTGAATCTGCTCCCTGCTTGGTGCTGCTGCCAACCTCTTCATTGTCAAATACCGCACATACCGCAACGCTTTCCTGGTTGCTCTCATCACTGTCTATAAGCGCATTCATGCATGAATATGCACACATCACATCATCAAGTCTTGGTGCTGATATAAATTCATTATCCGCACCCCATATAGTTCCTGCCTGTCTGTTGTACAGAAACAGATCACTGCTTATCACTGACTCTTTATCTGTCTGTGCAGCGTCTGCTATTATGCTGTCAAAAAGCCCTTTGGATTCTGTCTCTCCTATAAGCGGTATCATATCCTTCTGTGCATTATAATTAAGCCCTGTGTTGGCTTCCCTGTTCATGTGAATTGCAAGATTAGGAATTATGCATAAATCCCTGTCTACATTTACAAGGACTGGCTTTAATACTGCACCTTCCCTTACTATTGCCCTTCCTGCAACTGAAAGAGGCCGGTCAAACCACGGTGCCATAAGCATGCCGCCGTATTTTTCCACATTTAACGAAACGTAATTCTTGTCCGGTGTCAGCTCAGGATTCTCTTTTACCTTAAATGACGGTGAATCACTGTGTGCGGCTGCAATCTGATAATTGATAAAGCCCTCTGCCGCCGGCATTCTGAAAGCTATTATGGAAGAATCATTTCTTGTTACATAGTATTTGCCACCCGGTATAAGATGCCATCTGTCCCTCTCATTAAGGCGCACAAATCCGGCGTCGTCCAGCAAATCCATAAAATTCGCCGTTACCTGAAATGCTGTAGGACTTTTTTCTATGAATGACATCATATCTTTTGATACATTTATAAATGTGTTCTCTTCCATAACTGCTCCCTTCTATCTGCGTCTTCTTTTTCTATTATGTCTTCTTTTTTTCTTATTGTTCTGTACCATAATGACTACTGTTATGATTATTATCGCAACTATCACTACTACAATTATTGTAAATACTGCAGTACTTTCACTAAGTCCTTTTTTACTCTGTGAATCTGATGCTTTATTACCTGCTGTCTGTTCACTATCGTCTGTTACCACATTTGCAGCATATTCCCTGTAAACGGTCTGATTACACAGGCTGCATGTTCCTGCCTCTATTCCGTCTTTCTTGTCTGTTCCCGTAGCTTCCTTTACAACACTGTAATTGTCAACCTTATGCTCATGTATTGTGTATTTATCTGAATATGTATAACCACATGTGCTGCATGTATGTGTTGTGTAGCCGAAATCCGCTGCTGTTGCCTCTGTTACTGTGTCAGAGTATGAAGGATTGCTGCACATTTCAGGAAGGAGTGTAACTGAATAATCATATGTCTCATTTCTCTTGAAATCTGATGTGAAGCCTGAATATGCATATGTCCAGTTCATGACCTCACCCATATTTGCCTGACAGTATGCACGGCGGTCTGTATTGTCTTCGAAAAATGTTATCATTCCCTTAACTTTGTTGTTAAGCACTTCGCCCTGATATGTCTTTGACAGTTCCAATGGATATACCATATACATGCCGACAAGTCCGCCATCATGCACATATCCGTGGTCTGAATCATATCCATCTATTGTTATAGAACAATTTCTTATATTAAGGAAGCCGGCTGCGTAAGCACCACCCATAAACTGCTCATCTCTTACGGCTGCATCTGTATCAACGCAGACAAGTGTTACATCTGTAGTGATGTTATCAAGATTGCCGCTTCCAAATCCGGCAATTCCGCCTGTTCCCCACATCTTAGCTGAATCTGTTAGTGACACATATGTATCCTTAATTATACAGTCTGATATATCGCTGTTATCAGCAAGACCTGCCACTGGTGCTGCAAAACACGGTTCTGTTGAAGTTACTTCAACTCTTGCACCGTATATGTTAAGACCTGTTACTTTCGAATCCTTAAGAACACCAAAAAAGCCGGATCCATATGTTTCATACTCTTTTCTGTTACCGTCATATGTCATCATTGTATGCTTACTTACCGTCTTTACTGACAGGTTAAGTATGCTGTGTCCGTTGCCGTCAAATGTGCCAGAAAAATCCCATGGTGTCCACTCAATTCCAGTCATATCAACATCTGTCATCAGCTTATAATTACCTGTAGCTGTCTTTGCTGCCTCCACAAGTTCTGATGCTGTGCGGATTGCTGTAATTCCTGTTAAAGTACTTCCTGTCACAGTACTTCCTGTTGTCTGTGTATCTGCATTTGCCATATTAACCGGAAGTGCTGTTGCCGCAAGTATTACTGCTGCTATCGCTGCAGCCTTTTTAATGTATGATTTGTTAAACATATTACTGCCTTTCTTTCCCTATACAATTCATTGGCTTTCCCAGCCGGGTTTGATTATAGCTCAAAGAAATGATGCGGTCTAGGGGGTATTGTGTTTTAGTTTGGGTGATTATGAGAAGGGGAAGGGAGAACGGACGCCGGGTTAATTGGCATATTTCCTTCCGCAGACCCGCTCCCGCTCGATGAAAAACGTAGCGGTACTAAACTCGCCCGGGGCAGCCGTCAAAGGCGGCTCCCACGCCTCGTTAAGTGCCGACGTTTTCCAACGGTCTGCTCCAGGAAATATACACAATTAACCCCGCTGACTCTCTCCCGACCTCTTACAATCCCGAAACTAACCCTGACGATATCGCTTCGCTCACCTGGGTCTGCAAAAATTTTGAGGTGAGCCTTCATCCAACCCACCCCGCCAGAAGTCCCCCGATGAACCTGCGACATCGGGAGGGGCGGCAACGTAAGCGGCGGGCGGGTGGATAGTGTTAGTTTCAGACCGTTGGAACTGTCTCTTATACACATCTGACGCTGCCGACGACTTAATAGGTGTAGAT
>ENA-OYZH01000343-OYZH01000343.1-human-gut-metagenome-genome-assembly--contig:-NODE-343-length-11218-cov-5.196542_pt1 | contig 11218 bp, 7 predicted proteins | sample MGYA00244072_ERZ653468 | MGnify/ENA primary metagenome ERZ653468 (study PRJEB26926, sample SAMN06165161) | human gut metagenome | biome: ENVO:00009003; feature: ENVO:2100002; material: ENVO:00002003...
TCTACACCTATTAAGTCGTCGGCAGCGTCAGATGTGTATAAGAGACAGGATTGATACCCAGCGTGTTGCGGATCATCGGGTCAAACTGAGAAGATGAAAACACCTGCCTGAAGTTTCGGAAGTTATTCCACTGGCTGGTAAAGATTCCTTCCCAGCCCATGGTCGCCTTGAAATTGGTAAAGGCAATGATCAGCCCAAACAACGGGATAATATTGAAGACGATCATCATGACGGTTCCGGGAAGCATCATGGTGTGCAGCTCGGTCTGCCGCCTGAACTCGTTACGAATTGCAGGCTTGCGAGGTTTTTTGGAAATGGTAATCTGCATCATGGCCTATGTTCCTCCGGCTCAGAGTACATATTGGTTGTTTCTGTCTGCCGTATCGCCGCAGCAGAGCTTCCGCGGCGATGTGGACGGTAGAAGAAGGGGGTCAGAGAAGCCGTAACTTCCCTGACCCCTCCATAGCGTTGATCAGTTGATAGGCTTTAGTTCGATGCCTCTCTTTTCCGCGTTCTCCTGAACCTTGATATTCAGGTATGCATCATAATCCTTGCGGCCCAGACGGGTCATTTCCGCCAGGAAAGCATCATACTGGTCGTTGAAAGTCTGGTCATCAGGGGCCAGAAGGATCTTAGGCAGCGTAGCCTCCAGATAGTTGTTGGTCTCAATTTCAATGAAGGTCATGTCTTCGTTTTGAGACACATATCCGGCAGGAATGTCAAAGGGAGACGCATCGTAAACCACCACATTGTCTGTCAGGCTGTAGGCCATGGTGGGGGGCATCTTGTCCAGAGAGCGATGTTCGACAGACCGGGGGAAATACCCATCCTGGAAGGCATAGAAGCCCCAGATGCCGGTCACGCCATCCTCAACCTTGCCCATGCCCTCCTCGGTGCGCACAAGGCAGGGACCATCCCAAGTATAGTCGACACCCTCCACGCCATACATGTGCAGGAGCATGCCCTCGCGGCTGCTCATGTAGTCAATGAAGCGGGCGCAGGCTGCGGGATCCTTGGCATTCTTGGAAACCATGGTGTTTAGCCATCCAGTGTACATGCCGGCGCTGTAGGGCAGCACAGGCGTTGCGCCGGAATCGGGGGTAATGGCGCCAGGGCTGACCCAAACGTCGTTGAGATCCGTGCCGGAGCCCAAGGTGGTGAACGGTCCGATATAGCATGCCACACGGCCGCTGTTGGCCAGGCTGACCAAGGTTTCCTCGTCCATGATCAGATGCGTTTCTGTCAGGAAGCCCTTCTGCGCGCAATGGTTGAGGAAGGACGCGCCATCGCGGTATTCGTCGGTGTAGAAAATGCTCTGATACTGACCGTCGTCGGTCAGGGGCATGGCGCCAAAGGTGTTGCGGATGATGCCATCCATCGTCAGCCACACAGTCTGGTCGCCGTTGACCATCATGGTGTAAACAGAGGCGCCGCTGGTATTGGTCAGACCCGCGTCATTGAACTTCTGCAGAACATCCATCAGATCCTGCTCTGTCTTAATCGTGTTCACATCAATCTCGAGCTGATCCAGGTATGCCTTGCGCAGGAAGATGCCGTTGCGGTTATCATACTTGGTAGCCTTGTAGAACTCCTCGGTATCCTCATCGCAATAACCCCAGATGGATTCATACCCCTCGCTGCTCATGTGGCTGGGGTAGCAGTACCATCCGCCGTCGCGGTCGATGATGCTCTGCTTCAGGTCGGCAGGAAAATGGGTAAACAGATGCGACTCCGGTACATAGGTCTTGAGCAGCTCGTCCAAATCCCAGACCAGACCGGCAGCAATCAGTTCGGAGCGCAGGTCGCCATCACTGGTGGTGATGATGTCCGGCAGATTGCGGCTGATCATCAGCAGATTCAGCTTGGTGCTGGCATCCTCAGCGGGCATATTGAAGCTGCACTGAACGCCCGTAGCCTGCGTAATTCCGGCAAAAACCGGTTCTTCCAGATTCCACTTGCTGGGCAGTGCAGCGTAATCCATGAACCATTCCAGCGTGACCGTTCCTTCTGCTACCGCGAATGCGGGCAGGAGCAGTGTGACAAGAGAAAGGAGCAACAACCAGGATGTAACCTTCTTCATGGGATCCTCCTCCACAATTCATCCATATAGCATATGGATGTTTTCTGACCACATTATACAACCACTATGGGCCGAAAACAATATCCGATGATTGGCTCCCAATGATCGGATCATTGGACGATGCAGCCCATCTCATACTTTCTAAACGATTATTAGGGTGTGTTTCTAAAATGAGACAGGTGCAGTTTCGAGCAGATTTTCTTGCAGTTCAAGGATGAAAACCGAAGGTTTACTGGCGGTAAATCGAGGTTTGAAGACGCGGAAGTGCAAGAAAAGATGCCGAAAAAGCTGCCGGGCGAATTTAGAAACACACTCTAGAAACAGATTAGTAGCAGTGATTGTCTTCGCAAGAAGCGGAAGGGAGACGATCCATCTGCTTACGGTATTGAGCCGGAGTCATACCGCACATGCGCTTGAACAAGGTGTTGAAATGAGCATATTCATGGTACCCAACCATATGGGCAACCTCCAGCACCGTTTCATCGGTGCTGCGCAGCAGTTTTTTGGCGCAGTCGATCCGCTTTTCCGCAATAATATCGGTATAGGTTTTTCCCGTCTTCTTGCGGATCAGGGTGGACATATAGCTGGCATTGAGATAAAAGCTGGCTGCCAAATCGCTGATGCGGATATCTTCTGCATAGTGGAGATCAATATAATGCATAATGCGCCGCATCAGACGGCTGCTTTCATCAGAAGCGTCATCCCCGTGCTGGGCCGCATGAAGCTCTGACGACAGATCCTCCCATGTGCCGCCACTGCTGACATACTGATACAGATCCAGATTTTCCAGAAAGGAAAGCTCAGAGAGACCGTGGGATGCGCACAGGGAAGCCGCTCGATGGATCAGCAAATCCATCTGGTCAATCTGCATCCGCTGCCTGCTGCAAAGAAGCGAATCCAGCGCCATGGTGGCTCCAGCCACGTTCTTCACGGACACAAACGCATGGATAGACTCCAAGTGTTGAAGTGTATCGTTCTGCAACCACCTGTAATATTGCACAGGCGTCGATATGTGCCAGAACTGTGCCGTCAGGACAGCGAGGATGCTCTGCCGATACATCGTAAAGAACGCGGCGCTTGTTGGACAGCTTTCGCTGATTCCTACCCGTTCGGGAATTCCAATCATCAGCCGCTTGTAGACCGCCTGCGAGCCTGAAAAGCTTCCGTCTGAAAAGCAGAATACCGTAATCAGGTTACATCCTGTGAGAAAGGCAATCAGCAGCTCATCCTCCTGCTGATGAACCAGCGCATGCGAAATCACAACAGGCTCGTTATACTGAAATGTCATGGCGCAGGCCTTCTGAAAGGGAACCTGCACACACAAATCTTCCATGCAGTCTGCAATGCTTCGGGTATTCGATTCATCAAAAAAGCTGAAGTAGAAGCTGCAGGAAAGCGCACGGGCCTTCTTTTGCATATTTTCCTGATAGCGGCGCAGCATCTGATCCAAGTCGCCCGGTGTGATCTGCTTGAGCAGAAAGTCAAACACACCCAGCCGCAGCGCCTGTTGGGCATACTTCAAATCGCTGTAGCCTGTGATCAGGATCACTGTGGTGCGCGGCATTTCCAATGCGATGCACCTGGTCAGTTCCAGGCCATCCATTCCGGGCATGCGGATATCGGAAATCAGCAGGTCAGGCTTTTCCCTTCGGCACAGATCCAGAGCTGACAGTCCGTCATAGGCCATTCCGCAGATTTCGCACTGATAATCAGCCCAGCAAATCATCTGGCTTAGCCCGTACAGCGACCACTTTTCATCATCAGCCAGCACTACTCGATACATGCACTTGACTCCTTCCTGATGACGGGCAGCCTGATTTCAACAGCCATCCCCTGCGATTCTTCCGTGAAGAAGCGGAGTGACGCATCTGAACCATAATGCAGGAACAGCCGCCTGGCGATATTGGTGATACCCACCCCCGACTGATTTGGTGCCTCGCTGACCTCCATATGCTGCATGGCCTCCACCTGGGCGTTCAGCTCCGCTATCTTCTGAGGTGACGCGCCGACGCCGTTGTCCACAATCCGGATGGTCAGCTGGTTGTTGTTTTCATGCGCCCAAACATGCACATAGCCCTTGCCCACCACATGCTCCAGACCATGCAGAACCGCGTTTTCCACAAGCGGCTGCAGCAGCATGCGGATCACCATACACTGGTACAGCCCCGGATCAATATGGTCAAGGATCGTGATACGTCCGTCAAAGCGATAGCCGATGATGGTTGCATAGCTCTGCATATACTGTAGCTCTTCCTCTATTGTCACGAAGTTGCCGCCCTTTACCGCATAGTGGAACATGCTGGACAGTGACTGGCTGATGACCACAATCTCCATGGCGTTATGCATATAGGCGATGCCACGAATGCAGTCAAACGTATTATACAAGAAATGCGGGTTGACCTGATTGCGGTAGGCAATGATTTCCATCTGCTGCTGCGCTGTTTTTTCATGTAGCATTCTGGTCTGGGAAGCCAACACCTCTTCGCTACTCTTTTCAATCTTATCCAGCATTTCATTGAGAACATCCATGACCATGCACATTTCATTGTTGGGTTTGGATTGGGGGGTCAAACGCTGATGAATGTCCGAGTTTTTGGCCATGAACTGCTGTAGATCATTCAGGGGCAGGATGATCTGCTTGTTGAAAAAGTGCTTCAGCCAGAAGAACAGCACCAGCAGCAGGGCGACAATGATCCCTATGATGATGACAACAGGCTTCATGTTGTCTGATATGCTTCTGTTGCTGATGATGCTGTGCAATTGCCAGCCTGTATGCTGGATGACCGACGAAATAGAGTCGCCTGACGCCATACGATGCCGGAAGCTGTCTTCCTCCACCGGCTGATTGGAATAAATCATGTTCCCCTGCTGATCGGTAAAGGCAATCAGGGTGTCCTCTACATGGTCGCTTTGTTCTACCAATTCCTTCAGGAGCCCGTCGCCGATGGTAATCGCGAGATAACCGATTTTTACCTTGATTACGCTGTCTACGCGACTGTCGCGGTAGATCGGATAGACAAGCAGAAGCGCCGTCGCCTTGTCCTGCTCAACCACATGATACTGCGGTGTGGATATCCGATAGCACTCCTCGGGAAGAGGTTCAACCCCAAAGAGGTTGTTGCCTGAGCTAAGCAAGTAGGTCAGCTCATTATCATACAGGCCGATGCCGATGATCGCAGGGCTGCACGCAAAAGCGACAGCAAAGGATGTTCGCACAGGCTTGTGATAATCCACCAAGGGAAAAGTAACCTCTTTATCGGTCAAAATACTCTGCACTGCACTTGAATAAGCCATCACATAGCATACGTTTTCAAGGTTGGTCAGGGTTTGATCCATGCGTTCCAGCATGCTTTCATTCGACTTGACGACCACCTCATAGGCTGTGTTCCTCGCAATCCTTACCACCATGTACAGCGTGATTCCTAGAAGCGCGTCAATCAACAACGCGATGGCCAGAATCATGCTGAGTCCCTTCTTCAGGAAACTTTTTCCCATTCCTATGCACCCTATCATTTCTTGTTGTCAGTAGAAACCGTTGCAGCTTATACTATGGCGTGTTTCTAAAATGAGACCGGTGCAGTTTCGAGCAAATTTGCTTGCAATTCAAGGATGAAAACCGAAGGTTTACTGGCGGTAAATCGAGGTTTGAAGACGCAGAAGTGCAAGAAAAGATGCCGAAAATGCTGCCGGGCGAATTTAGAAACACACGATAGATAAGAATTAGTATTATTCCACATTGCTGATGAAATCCCCTTTTTGGATAGGGAACAGCAATATGTCAATGAAAATGACAAAGGCAATACCGCACCAACTCATTTGTGCGGTATTGCCCTCGATTTACCGCCAGTAAACCTTCGGAATTTGCATTTGCATCTGACGAAAAACCCATTCGCCAGCCGACCACATCATTTCTGCGGTGTTACCCTAAGGCAAACTGCGATTGATACAAATTCGCATAGAATCCCTGCTTCTTCAGCAGCTCCTCATGCGTTCCCTGCTCAATAATATGCCTATCCTTCATCACCAGAATCACATCCGCTTCCTGAATCGTCGAAAGGCGATGCGCCACGATGAACGACGTGCGCCCATTCATCAGCCGCGCAAAAGCGGACTGAATCTTGATTTCTGTGCGCGTGTCGATGGAAGACGTTGCTTCGTCAAGAATCAGCATCGGCGGAAGTTCACCGTTTTCGCCGCCCAGCATCACGCGGGCAATGCAGAGCAGCTGCTTCTGTCCCTGCGAGATGTTGCCGCCGTTTTCGGTGATAACCGTGTCGTAGCCGTCGGGCAGGCGGCGGATGAAGCTGTGCGCATGGGCGGCCTTCGCGGCGGCGATAACGTCCTCTTCCGACGCGTCGGGGCGGCCGTAGGCGATGTTGTCGCGAATCGTGCCGGCTTTCAGCCAAGTGTCCTGCAAGACCATGCCGAAGCTCTTGCGCAGGGAGTGGCGCGTCGCGTCGCGGATGTCCGTGCCGTCGACGAGAATTGCGCCGCTGTTTACGTCGTAGAAGCGCATCAGCAGGTTAATCATGGTCGTTTTGCCGCAGCCGGTCGGGCCGACGATGGCAATGCGCTGACCGGGCTTGACGTGCAGGTTGAAGCCCTCAATCAGCGGGCGATCAGGCACATAGCGGAAGCAGACGTCTTTGAGGTCAACCGTGCCCTTGGGGGAGAGGACGACGGCGTTTTCCTTGTCCGGCACGCGGTCATTCTCATCCAGCAGGGAGAAAACGCGCGCGGCGCAGGCGAGAGCGTTTTGCAGCTCGGTCACAACGCCGGAGATTTCGTTGAAGGGCTTGGCGTACTGGCTGGCGTAGCTGAGGAAAACGCTCAAGTCGCCCACGGAGATGCCGCCGCCGACCGCCGACAGCGCGCCGACGAGCGCGACCGCCGCATAGATGATGTTGTTGACCAGACGGGTGGAGGGGTTCGTGAGGCTGGAGAAGAACGTCGCGTTCAGGCTGACGCGCCCCAACTCGTCGTTGATGCAGTCAAAATCGCTCAGCGAGGCGGCTTCGTGCCCGAAGGACTGCACAACCTTCTGCCCTTCAATCAGCTCGTTGATGAGCGCCGTCTGCTGCCCGCGCACACGCGCCTGCTCGGTGAAGTAGTGGTGCGTCTTTCGGGCGATGAAGGACGCGACGAACATCGACAGCGGCGTCAGCACCACGACCAGCAGGGCAATCATCCAGTTCTTGATGAGCATGATGGTCAGCGTGCCGACAATCAGCACAACGCCGGTGAACAGCTGCGTGAAGCCCATGAGCAGACCGTCGGAGAAGGTGTCCACGTCGGCAATCATGCGGCTGACGAGGTCGCCGGAGGGATGCGCGTCCAGATAGCTCAGCGGCAGGCGCTGGAGCTTGTGGAATGCCGCGTTGCGCAGGTCACGGCTGATGTTGTAGGCAATCTTGTTGTTGCTGGTGGCAAGAAACTGCTGGGCAACTGCGGACAGCGCCGCAACGACGGCAATCCACACCGCAAAGACCAGTACGCCGGACAGATTTACCTGACCCGCGCCGATCATCTGGTCAATCGCCTTGCCGGTCAGAATCGGGATGAGCAGCTGCGCCGCCGCGCTCACGCACGCGCACAGCAGGCTGATAATCACCAGCACCCGATATGGCTTCACATATTGCAGGACGCGCAGGAGCGTGCCCTTCTGCTGCTTGAGCTTATTGGTCTTCACTGCACGTCACTTCCCTTCCGGAACTGGCTTTCGTGGATTTCACGGTAGACCTCGCATGTCTGCATCAGCGTATCGTGCTTGCCGATGCCCACCACATGCCCGTCGTCCAGCACGATAATCTGGTCGGCGTGGCGCAGGGACGAGGTGCGCTGGGAAACGATGAAGAGCGTCGTTTCCGCGGGCAGGGTGCGCAGGGCCTTGCGGAGCGCGGCATCTGTGGCGTAGTCCAGCGCGGAGGCGCTGTCGTCCAGAATCAGAATGTCAGGATGTCCCACCAGCGCGCGGGCGATTGTCAGGCGCTGACGCTGACCGCCGGACAGGTTGCGTCCGCCCTGCTCCACCGGATCATCGAGCTTGCCCGGCTTCTGGCGGACAAAGTCCTCCGACTGCGCAATGGATAGCGCGTGCCACAATTCTTCGTCCGTGGCGTTCTCGTTGCCCCAGAGCAGATTCGAGCGAATCGTCCCCTTGAACAGCTGTGCCTTCTGCATGACGACCGCAACGTGGCGGTTCAGCTCCGCCTTGGAATAGGCGGTAATCGGCTGACCGAGCAGGGTGACCTGCCCCTTCGTTGCGTCATAAAAGCGCGGAATCAGGCTGACGAGCGTCGTTTTGCCGCTGCCCGTGCCGCCGATAACGCCGATGGTCTGCCCCTTTTTTGCTGTGAAGGTCACATCGGACAGGCTTTCCGCACCCGCACCCTGATAGCGCAGGGACACATGGTCGAACGCCACCGCCACATCGGAAGCAGCATCCGCCGAAACGGGCTTCTCCGGGAATGCCATTGTCGAAGGCGTATCCAGCACCTGCGACACGCGGCCCATGCTGGCAATCGCGCGGGTGAGCAGCACGACGAGGTTCGCCAGCTTCACCAGTTCCACCAGAATCTGGCTCATGTAGTTCACCAGCGCCACCACGTCGCCGGAGAGCAGCGCGCCGCTGCCAATCTTGTTCGCGCCGAAGTACAGAATGCCGATGATGCCGAGGTTGACCACGACATACGTCAGCGGATTCATCAGCGCGGCAATGCGGCCGACTTTGAGCTGCATGGCGTTCAGGCTGCCATTCTGCTGGACGAAGTTTTCTTCCTCCGCGTCCTCACGCCCGAACGCGCGCACGACGCGGACGCCGGAGAGGTTCTCGCGCGTTGCGCCTGTGACCGCGTCCAGCCGGGACTGAACGGTTTTGTACATGGGCGAGGTGATGCGCATGATGCCAAAGACAATCACCGCCAGCACGGGAATCGCCGCGAGGAAAATCAGCGCAATCTGTGTATCAATGGTGAAGGCTGCAATCATCGCGCCCGCGACGATGAACGGTGAACGCAGGAACAGGCGCAGGAACATGTTCAGACCATTCTGCACCTGATTGACATCGCTGGTCATGCGCGTAATCAGCGTCGAAACGCCCAGCGTGTCCAGTTCGGAGAAGGAGAGCGACTGGATGTGCGCCATCAGTTCATGCCGCAGTCCGGTGGATGTGCCGATGGCGGCGCGCGCCGCGAAATACTGCGCGGTGAAGGAGCAGAGCAGTCCGATGAGTGCCATCAGCACCAGTAGGCCGCAGCGCGTCCAGATGTACGTTGTATCGCCGCCCGCAATACCGACCTTGATGATGTCCGCCACCACCATCGGCACAAGCAGGTCGAACGTGGCTTCCAGCATCTTGAACAGGGGCGCGAGAATGCTCTCCTTGCGGAAGCGCCGGAGGTAGGGGTACAAGTGCTTCATACGATTCCTCCTGATGCTGTTTCGGATTTTCGATGAAGCATCCGGGAACAGCATGATGGGTATTCGCACCATTATACCGCATTTTTCGTCATTTGGATAGTCAACAGAAGCGATTCTTGCAATTTTCCCTTGACGAAGGTGATTTTCCCCTTTACAATAGGAATGCTGCCCTGAACAAAGCAGAAGGAGAAGCCAGCTATGAACAAGCATTCCACCGTGCGGAAGCAGTTCTTCCGCTACGTTTCTCAAAACATCCTCGGCATGATTGGCGTCTCTGCCTATATCCTCGCCGACACCTTCTTTATCGCACAGGCGCAGGGGGCGGACGGAATCGCCGCCCTGAACCTTGTCCTGCCCGTTTATTCGCTGATTTTTGCCTTGGGCGCGATGCTGGCGACCGGCGCGGCGACCCGCTTCGCCTTGGAGCGTCACGAAGGAAAACACGCCGATGGCTATCTTGCGGAAGCCCTCACATGGGCGGGAATTTTGTCCGTGCCGTTCATCCTGCTGGGCATTTTCAGCGCGGAGGGCATCGTGCGGCTGCTTGGCGGCGAACCGGACATCGTGACGGTCGGCGCGCCGTATACACGCATTTTCCTGCTCTTCACGCCCTTCTTCATGTGCAACTACATCCTGCGCTCCTTCGTCCTCAACGACGGCGATCCGTCGCTTGCTATGACCGCGACGATGGCATCCAGCCTGTTCAACATCGTCATGGACTGGGTGCTGATGTTCCCGCTGGGAATGGGCATGGCGGGCGCGGCGCTCGCAACAGCGGCATCCCCCATCGTCGGCATGGGGATTAACGCCCTGCACTTCCGCAAAAAGGCGAATACGCTGTGCTTCCGCTGGCATAAGCCGACGTTCAAACTGCTGGCGCACGTCAGCGCGGTGGGCGTTTCCGGGTTCATCGGGGAAATCGCGGGCGGCATGACGACGATGGTGCTGAATTTCCTGATTCTGGGGCTTTCGGGCAGCATCGGCGTCGCGGCGTATGGCGTGGTGGCGAATGTCGCCATCGTCGCAACGGCGATTTTCTCCGGCATCTCGCAGGGTTCGCAGCCGCTGCTCAGCGACGCGTACAGCCGCGGTGAAACGGGACAAGTGCGGCAGGTGCTGATGATGAGCATCCTGACGGCGCTGACGCTTTCGGTGCTGATGATTGTCTGCTTCGAGGTGTTCGCCGAGCCGCTGGTGGCGGTGTTCAACAGCGAGCATGACCCGGTGATGGCGGATTTGGCATGTCAGGGAATGCGGCTGTACTTCCTCGGCTACTTGTTTGCGGGGTTCAATATCGCCGGAACGGGCTATCTGAGTGCGGTCGGCGCGGCGAAATGGGCGATGATTACGTCCATCCTGCGCGGTGTGGCTGCGATTGTGCTTTGCGCGCTGGTGATGGCGGCGCTCTTCGGCATGACGGGTGTGTGGCTGGCGTTCTGCGCGGCGGAAGCCATTACGGCGGGGGTCATGGCGGTCGCAATGAAGAAAACGGCGATTGTGTGAGCCTGCAAAGGAATACAAGGCATATCTGAAGCGGAAAACAGACGCAGATGACGCATTTTCACCCCACCCTCCGCTCCATCCTCCTCGCGCTGAGCGTCAATCGCTCCTGCAATTGACACAAAAACTCCCGATTCGTGGGCTTGCCGCGTTCGGGGTCGACCGACTGCCCGACGACTGTCTCTTATACACATCTGACGCTGCCGACGACTTAATAGG
>ENA-OYZH01000348-OYZH01000348.1-human-gut-metagenome-genome-assembly--contig:-NODE-348-length-11135-cov-3.936191_pt1 | contig 11135 bp, 11 predicted proteins | sample MGYA00244072_ERZ653468 | MGnify/ENA primary metagenome ERZ653468 (study PRJEB26926, sample SAMN06165161) | human gut metagenome | biome: ENVO:00009003; feature: ENVO:2100002; material: ENVO:00002003...
ACACCTATTAAGTCGTCGGCAGCGTCAGATGTGTATAAGAGACAGCAGTTCGGGTATCTTCTTCCCACCAAAGAACAAAAGAACAATCAATGCAATGAATAACACTTCCTGCATTCCTAATCCTAAAAATAATAATGTGCCTGTCATTTTATCTATTAACTATTAAATGATTTATCAAAAACCAAAGTCATCTATTTATCGTGCTCTCCATCCATGACAACTACCAGGACATAACCAGCGCCACCATTTTCAGGTTGTTTCACAGTTTGCAACATTAACATCAAGTGTTTACAACTCATCTTTTTGCAATAGCTTTCAGCAATGCATAGCCGCCAAAAATCTGGAGCAACATGCCCGGAATCCCAATCCGGAAATCCTGTGCCGCCAAATAGAAATCACCGACAAGAACCCATTCTATCAAGGTACCCACCACCTGATATGCCATAACAGTCCCCAGCAATGCAGGAATTGTAATCTTACGGAAACGGTCTGCCATATATCCCGCCACCAACGCCAACAATACCGATTTTACCAATATAGCCGGCAGTATGGCCACAGAAGGCATTCCAAACAAGATGCTATTGGCAAGCGGAGAAAGAACAGCCGTCAACATCCCCACTTTGAATCCATATTTATAAGCACCTATTAATGTAAAGAAATAAATGGGTAACATAGCAGGACCACCCCAATGCACCAAATGACAAAGTTGCGGCAATACCACATTACCTACAATAAACACGAACGCAAATAAATAAGTATTTACGTTTGTGTAGTTTAACGAATAGAATTTTGTTGTTGATTCCATAAATACTAACCTTTCATTTAATTTCTGCAAATATAATCATTTCATAAAGCAAGCTCAATCTTTTTTTTCTCTTTTCTTGTTTATATTATCAAATATTCCTCTATCTTCGCAATAAATTGATAAAATTCCAACTATGAAATATTATAAATTCATCTATTTTTTAGCCTTCGTCCTTGGAATATCAACATGGGCACAGGCACAAAGCACTCCTTGTACCGGAAATACATATAGTACAAATGCAGACTTCTTCCGTGCCTCGGCATCAGCTCAGAGCGGTGACGCCACTGCCTCCAAAAAGAAGGCGATCATTACAGCCCGTACCGCAATAACTAACCAGATCAAGGCAAAAGCAGAAATGGCTGCCAAGTCTCAAAATAAATTCGGTAATGCAGAATGGGAACAATTTTTAGATCTGATCCAAATGGTTACCCAGCAAGAGGCTGCTAACTTAAAAGTAATTTGTGAAAACAGCCGACAGAACGGTGGTAAATATAAAACAGACGTTGTAGTAGAATTGCCCAAAGCAGGAGTTCTGTCCACAATCATCAACCAAATAAAAAGTGATGATAAATTAAAAGGACTTTTTGAAGAAAGCAAGTTTAAGCAAGCGTTTTAAAACCATTTGAATCCATCAGAGGGGTCCATGTGGTTTGAACAGAAAAACCAATTACATCAACCTAATCTTGACAAATTTATGGAAAAGTTGTACGATTACCTTCCCCAGCAATTGGTTACTTTCATTCTAGTAACATTGTTCTCTTTACTCATCGGTTTATCCCAACGGAGAATCAGTCTGAGACGAGAAGGGGAAACTACGCTTTTCGGCACAGACCGGACTTTTACTTTTATCGGTATTTTGGGATATCTCCTCTATATACTTGACCCTAAGGAAATGCATTTATTTATGGGAGGCGGGATAATTTTAGGCATGTTACTGGGTATCAATTATTATGTCAAGCAATCCCAGTTCCACGTGTTTGGAGTGACAACAATCATCATCGCTCTTATCACCTATTGTATGGCTCCTATCATAAGTACACAGCCTTCCTGGTTTTATGTCATGATGGTAGTCACCGTGCTTCTTTTCACAGAAATGAAACACACCTTTACCGAACTTGTACAACGGATGCAAAATGATGAAATGATAACACTGGCAAAATTTCTGGCTATCAGCGGTATCATTTTGCCCATGTTACCCAAGGAACCTCTTATACCGGGTATCAATCTCACTCCATACACCATTTGGCTGGCTACTGTAGTCGTATCGGGCATCTCCTATTTATCCTACCTGCTGAAACAATATGTTTTCCGCGAATCAGGCACTCTAGTTTCGGGTATTATCGGTGGTCTGTATAGCAGCACCGCTACCATTTCCATCCTTGCCCGCAAATGCAAACGGATACAAACGCATGAAATACCGGAATATGTATCTGCCATGATGCTTGCTATCAGCATGATGTTCTTGCGTTTCATGATTTTGATCCTTATATTCAGCACTTCCATCTTTCTGGATATCTACCCCTATCTGCTCATCATGTCTGTAACCGCCGCCGGCATCGGTATATTCATCCATAAAAAGCATACTATAAAAGGCGAGCGCGAAGTTATTGAGGAACCGGAAACGGAAAGTAATCCGCTGGAATTCAAAGTCGCTCTGATCTTTGCTTTATTATTCGTAGTATTTACATTTCTGACTCACTATACATTAATTTATGCAGGAACAGGAGGTTTGAGTATTCTCTCCATTGCAGCAGGATTAAGTGACATCACCCCTTTCATACTTAACCTGTTACAAGGCGGAAGCATTCCAGCAACTATCGTAGGAGCCTGCATCATGCAAGCTATCATCAGCAACATTGTGGTGAATATGTTCTATGCCATATTTTTTTCCTCCCGCAGAAAAGAAATACTGCCTTATGTATGGAAAGGATTCCTCACTGTCATTGGGATAAACGCTGTACTATTACTCATCTATTACTTCTAAATTATATTCTCATAAAAAAGCATATGCGGATAACAGGATTTAAATCCCTATCAGAAGAGTAGAATATAAGCCAATGAACTAATACTAATCACTGCCCAAAGAGCAACACCTTGAATCAGAGGTTTCATACCGACTTGCTTCAGTACATCCATAGACAAGGAAGCTCCAATAAAAAACATGGTAATAATCAATCCCTTACGTGCCAGTCCAGAAACGGCCTGCCCGAATTGAGGTACACCATCCAACACATAAGTATTCAGAACGATAGCTACAACGAAATAAAGGATAAACCAAGGAATGCTTACTTTCTTACCACTCCCCTTGAAAATAAAAGATGTAGCGAATGCCAAAGGAATAATCCAAAGGGCACGGGTCAGTTTAATTGTAGTCGCCACTTTCAACGCTTCTTCACCGTATGCCGCACCTGCACCCACCACAGAACTCGTATCATGAATAGCAATAGCTGCCCAAGTACCAAACTGTTGTTGATCTAACCCAAACGTATGACCTAACACCGGAAAAATGAACAAAGCGATAGCATTCAATACAAAGATAGTAGCCAAAGCCACAGACATCTCACTATCTTTAGCTTTCAATACAGGCCCCACAGCAGCAATAGCGCTCCCCCCACAAATTGCAGTACCTGAACTGATAAGGTAAGCCGTATCACGGTCTACCTTCAAAAGTTTACGCCCTATAAACATACCTATAATCATTGTACCGATTACAGAAATGATCGTAAATTCCATTCCTTCCTTGCCGGAAGCCAAAGAAACCTGAAGATTCATACCGAACCCCAATCCCACTACAGAATATTGCAACAAATATTTAGAAACCTTTTTATTGAATTTAGGATGGGCCTGTCCGCAAACTAATGCAAATATCAACCCCAGAAATAAAGATACGGGTGGAGTGACCCACCGGGAAAATGGAGCCAATACCGGAATATAGTCCATCAATAAAAAGACCGTTAACGTGGAAAGCAAGCCTACATAAATAATTTTGTTGTTTTGCTGTAAAGCTGTTACTGAAATCATATATTTTACTTTTTAACATTATTTCTCTATTTCGAGGTGCAAAGGTAGTATATGTTTCAATAACAATCTAATCGTTTTTAATTATAGGTTATAACTTTTCCTTATAATGATTGGCAAACTGCATGAACAGAGTCGGAAGCCCTGTATCCTGCCCTTGCAATTGGACAAAATCAAATTCACGAAACATCACCAGGTCTTTTATATCCAATACTTTAAACTTTCCTGAATACAGTTCTTTATTAATAGACCGGATAGACAAAATCCCCATGCACTCACTATTTTCCAAAAATAATTTAATGCTTTCTGTACTCCCCAGGTGCATACGGATAGTAAGGTCCGATAACTTTATGTTGTGTTTATGCAAAGCGGTAATCAATACATCCAATGTTCCCGAACCTCTTTCACGAAGCACAAGAGGAACTTCTTTCAATTCATCCAAAGTTATCTCATCATAATCCATCCACTTACTACGAGTATGGACGATAGCCACCAGCTCATCTTGCAGAAAAGGAGTATATTTCAAATTAGGTTGCCGGGTATTGCCCTCTACCAATGCCAAATCTATGCGATGTTCTTGCAATGCCTTTTCCACCTCAGAGGAGTTCCCGCTGAAAAGTGATAAAGACACTTGCGGAAACTTCTCGATGAAACGAGCCAGCAAGGGAGGAAGCACATATTGGGCAATTGTAGTACTGGCTCCCAAGCGTAACTCACCGGTATGCTCATTACGTAATAAGTTCATCTCGTACTCCAAGCGTCCGTAATCTTCCAAAATTTTCTCACAATGTTCCAACAACAACCTGCCTGCATCAGTCAGCAAGATCTTGTTACCCATTCGCTCAAAAAGGCGCGTCTGGTACATCGTTTCCAATTCCTGAATATGCTTGGTTATAGCCGGCTGGCTGATAAACAGCTCCTGCGAAGCCTTTGTAAAGCTGAGATTTTTCGCAACACTACTGAATACTCTTAACCTGAAATCAGACATGTTTTTTAATGATTATAGTTCGTCTGCTTTAATTCCTAACGACTGTAAAACTGCGAATCCAAACATCTCCCACTGATAAGCCACTTCACAGGCTGGAGGATTCATGCCGAATACTGTCATTTTTTCTTTTCCGTCCACCTTATTTAATATAGCAGGAACTTTATCCCCATATTCTTCTTCGGCAGGGACAATAATTACCCGTTTCACCTCTTTTGCATCAACCACCACTCTCAAAGACTCTAGAAACAACTCTTCGCGACTAGCCATATCCGACGGTTCGAAAGAATAAAGTGCAAACTCTCCCAACTGGCTTTTGAAAGCCACGTTATTTAATTCCTTTTCCAAATCCGACGGCTGAAAAGCATCCATTTTCTTACTTTCCTCGTCATAAATAAATAATACCTGAACTGCATTCTCCCCCAAGGGTATTCCACTATCCAGTGACAGACATTCCAACAACACCGGCAAATCCGCTTTCGGCAACTTACGCCCCACCACGTCACCAAAATGTTTGGATAAATCACCCGCCACCCTATCTACATAGGCTACATCCACCAGAATTACAGTATCTGCAAACTTTATTTCATTTGTCATCTCGTTTTCATTTTATGATTTCGATGCTAAGATAGCAATTATCATCTGCCTGCAAAAAGAGTTATCTGCCTTTTTGTGTACAATTCGGACTTTTTTTCATTTAAAAGCCGGAAAGCCTGTCATTTTGTCTTCTTATTTTACTTCATTAGCTTTCTTTTTCTTTTTGGCAAACTATTTGACGATTATCAAATGAAATCGCAAAAGCCACTGAACAAAGCAGTGACAGTTACGTTTTCAATAGGTATTTGAATAATATTTAGAAAGGAGATACAATATGAATTTTAACAACTTCACAATTAAATCACAGGAGGCAGTGCAACAAGCGGTGAACGTAACTCAAGCCCGCGGACAGCAAGCTATCGAGCCTGTGCATCTGTTGGCCGGAGTACTGAAAGTAGGTGAAAACGTCACCAACTTCATTTTCCAGAAATTGGGAATGAACGCCCAGCAGATCGCATTGGTCATCGACAAGCAAATTGACTCGCTGCCTAAGGTTTCGGGAGGAGAACCTTACCTTAGCCGTGAAAGCAACGAGATATTACAAAGAGCCGTACAGTATTCCAAAGAGATGGGTGACGAATTCGTTTCACTGGAAGCTATTATCCTGGCCTTATTGAATGTAAAGAGTACTGTCGCTACCATATTGAAAGACGCGGGAATGACAGACAAAGAGCTGCGCTCCGCCATAGCAGAACTACGTAAAGGTGAAAAAGTAACTTCACAATCCAGTGAAGACACTTATCAATCCTTAAGCAAATATGCCATTAATTTGAATGAGGCTGCCCGCAGCGGAAAACTTGATCCGGTTATCGGGCGTGATGAAGAAATACGTAGAGTATTACAAATATTAAGCCGCCGTACCAAGAATAATCCGATTTTAATTGGTGAGCCGGGTACTGGTAAGACCGCCATTGTTGAAGGTTTGGCACACCGTATCATCCGAGGTGATGTACCCGACAATTTGAAGAACAAACAAATCTTCTCATTGGATATGGGCGCACTGGTTGCTGGAGCCAAATACAAAGGTGAATTTGAGGAACGTCTGAAATCTGTTGTCAATGAAGTGGTCAAAGCCGAAGGCAGCATCATCCTGTTTATCGATGAAATCCATACCTTGGTCGGAGCCGGTAAAGGTGAAGGTGCCATGGATGCCGCCAATATATTGAAACCCGCCTTGGCCCGTGGTGAGCTCCGCAGCATCGGAGCCACTACTTTGGACGAATATCAGAAATACTTCGAAAAGGACAAGGCATTGGAACGCCGGTTCCAAACTGTTATGGTAGCCGAACCGGACACGCTGAGCACCATCTCTATTCTTCGTGGATTGAAAGAACGTTACGAAAACCATCACAAGGTACGTATCAAAGATGAAGCCATCATTGCCGCTGTAGAATTGAGTAACCGTTACATTACCGAACGTTTCCTTCCGGACAAGGCTATTGATCTGATGGATGAAGCTGCTGCCAAATTGCGTATGGAACGTGACTCTGTGCCTGAAGAACTAGATGAAATCTCACGTCACCTGAAACAACTGGAAATTGAACGTGAGGCCATCAAACGTGAAAAAGACGAGTCCAAATTACAACAGCTGAATAAAGAGATTGCCGAACTGAAAGAACAGGAAACCTCTTACAAAGCCAAATGGCAGAGTGAAAAGGAACTGGTCAACAAGATTCAGCAAAACAAGCAGGAAATAGAACAATTGAAATTTGAAGCCGAGAAAGCGGAACGTGAGGGAGATTACGGTAAAGTGGCCGAAATCCGTTATGGAAAATTACAGGCTTTAGAGAACGAGATTAAGGATATCCAAGAAGACCTGAAACACAAGCAGGGTGACAGTGCCATGATAAAGGAAGAAGTTACCGCTGAGGACATTGCCGATGTTGTTTCACGGTGGACAGGGATACCTGTTAACAAGATGCTGCAAAGCGAACGTGACAAATTGCTTCATCTGGAGCAAGAATTACATTTGCGTGTGGTAGGTCAGGATGAAGCCATAGCAGCCGTATCCGATGCCGTACGCCGTAGCCGTGCCGGATTACAGGATCCGAAACGTCCGATAGGTTCATTCATCTTCCTGGGTACTACCGGTGTAGGTAAGACAGAACTTGCCAAAGCATTGGCCGACTACCTGTTTGATGACGAGAGTCTGATGACGCGTATCGACATGAGCGAATACCAGGAGAAACACTCTGTATCTCGCCTGATCGGAGCGCCTCCCGGATACGTAGGTTACGATGAAGGCGGTCAGTTGACAGAAGCCGTCCGACGCAAACCATACTCTGTGGTATTATTTGATGAAATAGAAAAAGCACATCCCGATGTGTTCAATATTCTGCTGCAAGTTTTGGACGACGGACGTCTGACTGACAACAAGGGACGTACGGTAAACTTCAAGAATACGATTATCATCATGACTTCCAACCTGGGCAGCGCATACATTCAAAGCCAGTTCGAAAAGATTAATGACGAGAATCGCGAAGTGGTGATTGAAGAGACGAAGAAAGAGGTAATGTCCATGTTGAAAAAAACGATACGACCGGAGTTTCTGAACCGTATAGATGAAACAATTATGTTCTTGCCTTTGAACAGAGAAGAGATAGAACAGATTGTGATGTTACAAATCAACGGTATCAAGAATATGCTGGCCGGCAACGGCATTACTTTGGAAATGACCGATGAGGCCGTCCGTTTCATTGCCAGCACAGGCTATGATCCCGAATTCGGCGCCCGTCCTGTGAAACGTGCCATCCAGCGCTATTTGCTGAATGATTTGTCCAAAAAACTATTGTCACAGGAAGTAGACCGAAGCAAACCGATTATCGTAGAAACAGCTGGTGACGGATTAAAATTCCGCAACTAGAATGTTACAAACAGCCAGGAAAGATAAGATCTTATCTTTCCTGAGTAAAGGGGGGCTCATCACTTGTAAGATATACAATCTTCCACCTGCAACATTACTAATCTTACAGCCCACGCATTAGTAACGTGTCACCCCACACGTTACTAACTTTCCGGCATGCACATTACTAACCTCTCAAACGTCCTGTTCTTTTCTGAAAAGAACAAGGTCTTTAAAAAAAAGAACAAGACGTTTTCATTGAAAGAACAAGAGCTTTTTAAAATTTGACCTGTTGTTTTTTCCATAATGGCATCTACATGCCGAAACTCCTTATTTTTCCTTCAGATCTTTCAGCTACTCCGCAAACACCCTGCCCGCCGACATTCCGGCTGAAAGATATACATCGCGAAATGTTTCAGCCGAAAAATATCCTTCAGGAAAACCGATTCCCCAAGAATCGGAAGAACCACCAATCCGCCTGAAGGATTCCAATCTCCAGCTGAAGAATTCCCGAGCCCAATCCTTCAGCCGGAATACCGACAGGCAGGGCATTTGCGAGCAGACTGAAGCTTTTGAAGGATTTTTCGGGGTATTCTCTATAGAGCATGATAGCGACCAAATAGTAATCGCTAAACGAAAAAATGACATAGCCACGACTACCTTACCAACTCGAATGCAAGTCCTCCATCCTTGCCAGCAGTGATATTGACCATATAACAAGATGCGCCGTCAGGTACGCATACCGTGGCCTGATAATGATACCCTTTAGAATCGACGCCCATAAAATCCATATCCGACAATATAGCCCATTGCAAGAAATCATCCGGAACCACCCCCTTGAACATCTGCTTGGTGATATCTTTGGCATAAAGACTCTTCCTGCCTTCATACACGCAAATGTGTATGATATTGTCATAATATACATTATCCACCCCAAGTCCTTCCTCCGAAACTCCCGGACGCATTACTTTAATCTTTGACGGGTTAATGTACACATATCCGCGATAACGGACATTATCGTATGTCACCACCGAATCTTTCTTAATAACTTCGTTATAAACAGGGATTTCCCGAGTATGGATAAATGCCAGAGAATCATTCTCTGTATCAGACTTATGCAGACGTATCACATCTCCCACAGCCGAATGAAACCAAAAAATATGCTCCTCCTGCTTCTCAATCTTATAACCATTAGTCCGTGCACCATACGTAATCAACGAATCGCCTATAATTTTAAAAGCAACGGGAGCTGTAGCGGCATCTGCATAAAACAGGGTGTCGCCTTTCACCCTCAGTAATGCCGTTTCCGTATTATCGTCCAACCATATACCTTCCAACAAAGATTTTGCCTCCTTGTTCTCTTCCAGGGCGGATGCTTTTTGTTGCGGAGTTCCACAAGAAGACAGCGCAACAGCCAACATTATTATCGAAAAACGTTTGTACATGGTTATTCTCTCTATTTTATTTATCGACCGATGCAATGATAAACAAACCCCATTTCCTGTAGTTCGTCACCATCATAAATATTTCGTCCGTCAAGCACTACAGGCTGTTTCATCGCCTTCTTGATTACTCCCCAGGTAGGAAGACGGAACTCTTTCCACTCGGTTACCAGAATCAACGCATCCGCATCAAGAGCCGCATCATACATATCGTGCGCATAATAAACCGACTCTCCTATCCGGCGGCGGGACTCATCCATAGCAGCAGGATCGTATGCGCGGACATTGCAACCCGACTGTTTCAATTTCTCAATAAGTACCAAAGCCGGAGCCTCACGCATATCGTCCGTACCGGGCTTGAATGCAAGTCCCCACAAAGCCACTGTTTTGCCTTTCAAATCTCCATTGAATACCTTTACCAGTTTCTCGAACAAAATGCCTTTCTGATTCTCGTTCACATCTTCCACCGCTTTCAACACCTGCATGGAATAACCATTCTGCTCGGCAGTCTTAATCAACGCCTTCACATCTTTCGGGAAACAAGAGCCACCATAACCGCATCCCGGATACAAGAACTTACGCCCGATACGACTGTCGGAACCTATTCCGTCACGTACCATATTTACATCAGCTCCCACCAGTTCGCACAAGTTGGCAATATCGTTCATAAAGCTGATACGGGTGGCCAACATGGAGTTTGCCGCATATTTAGTCATCTCGGCAGAAGGAATATCCATGAAAATAACACGGAAGTTAACCAGCATGAAAGGTTTATAGAGCTTGGTCATCAGTTTTTTAGCCCTTTCCGACTCTACGCCCACTACTACACGGTCCGGACTCATAAAGTCGTCGATAGCATTACCTTCTTTCAAAAATTCCGGATTAGAAGCCACATCGAAATCTATCGACTCCCCTCTTTTCTCCAATTCCTCTCGGATGACCGCTTTTACTTTTCGTGCCGTACCCACAGGCACCGTACTCTTGGTCACGACCAAGGTATATTTCTTCATATTAGCACCAATCGTCTTGGCAACTTCAAGCACATAACGCAAATCGGCACTTCCGTCTTCATCAGGAGGAGTGCCCACTGCACTGAACACAATATCCACATTGTCCAGACAACTCTCTAAAGAAGTGGTGAAATGAAGACGTCCAGCCTTTACATTACGCAAGACCATATCTTCCAATCCCGGTTCATAAATAGGAATAATACCCTGTTGCAGATTAGCAATCTTATCCGCATTTACATCTACACAAGTTACGTCTACGCCAGTTTCGGCAAAACATGTTCCGGTAACAAGTCCTACATACCCGGTCCCTACAATCGCTATATTCATTTTATTTAATTCGTTAGTCTAACTTTTTCGCTGCAAAATTACAATAAATTATGAGTGAGTTGTTATTCTGTCTCTTATACACATCTGACGCTGCCGACGACTTAATAGG
>ENA-OYZH01000351-OYZH01000351.1-human-gut-metagenome-genome-assembly--contig:-NODE-351-length-11099-cov-5.122872_pt1 | contig 11099 bp, 7 predicted proteins | sample MGYA00244072_ERZ653468 | MGnify/ENA primary metagenome ERZ653468 (study PRJEB26926, sample SAMN06165161) | human gut metagenome | biome: ENVO:00009003; feature: ENVO:2100002; material: ENVO:00002003...
CAATTTGTGGCGCTTTTTTAGTGCCGGAAAAGGAGCCAAATATGTCAGAAATCAGATTTTCATCAAAGGAACACGAAAAGTTTTTTTATCAGATGTTAGCAAAATGCGGAAAGCACGACAGTTATTACAGTTCATTTTTCTATTGTGTGGGAATTTCTGAAGATACCAGAAATCATGTTGATCGCATGTTTGATTTTAAGGAGCGTTTGATTAAACCGGAAGCACTGCATGAAGGGTGGCAAACAGGCGGATCGGCACGATTGACGAGACTGGCTTTTAACTTATGGAATGGATATGTGGAGAAGGGAGAAGAAAGTTTGTCTACTCCATACGAGATGTTTGATTGTGGTTATGCACCATATTTCTATGAAGCAATCCGCATAAAGTATCCAGAATACTGCCGGGAACTGCCACAGGTGAGCAAAAAAGAAACTAATCATGAACGCTAGATAAAGATTCAAATGGAGAAAAGCGATGGATCGTAAGATAAAAACACGCCAAGTCCATAAGGATATTAAAGTATTAGATAAGACGGTTACAGTGACAGACCATATTAAGCAGTCCTATGTCAGAACAAAAGAAAATATCATGCAATCGACGGAGAAATCTAGTGATAGAGAGAATAATCCGGTAGGTTATGCAGAAGATGCGGCCAGCGAGTATGCTGACCGCATCTTTCACGAAACAGGGCATCAGGTACGCAGACAGGCAGGAAAGATTATTGAACGGAAGAAAGAGAAAGCTTCTGTTTCTTCGACAGGCGAAGAAACAGTTTACCAGCCGAAAGAACAAATCCGACCAGTACCGCCTTCAGGCGGAGAAACGGCACAGAAGCAGGGAAAAGAACTTGCTGTCAAAAAAATCAAGACCATTGAACGGGATAAAAGAACCATCAAGACCGGGAGAGCATCGGAACAGGTTGTAAAGAATACCGGAAAAGGTATTATCAAGACTTCTGAAAAAGCGGTCAAGACTGCAGAACAAACGGCAAAGACCAGTATCAAAACATCGGAGCAGACAGCAAATGTTTCTGTCCGGGCAATGCATTATTCCATGAAAAAAGCAGAAAAAGCAGTGCAGACAGCAAGACAGACAGCACGAGATACCACGATTGCAGTGAAAAAGACAGCAAAAGCGGTAACACATGCGATAAAAGCGTTGATTGAAGCTACAAAAGCATTACTGAGTGCATTGACTGCAGGCGGTTGGATTGCGGTTATGATTTTGATTATCGTCATTTTATTTGGTGGATTTCTATGCATGACAGGTGGGGATAATTCCAGTACGGTTTCTTCGGTTAGTGCAGAAGTAGAAGCATACGAACCACTAATCCGTCAGTATGCAAAGCAATATGGCATTGGAGAGTATGTGGAACTAATCAAAGCCATTATGATGCAGGAATCAGGCGGGAGAGGACTTGACCCGATGCAGTGTTCAGAAGGGAGCTTTAATACAAAATATCCCAGACAGCCAAATGGAATCAGAGATCCAGAGTATTCGATTTCTTGTGGTGTGCAGGAAATAAAAAGCTGTCTGGAACGTGCAGGAGTAAAAAATCCTCTGGATATGGAAAATATTAAACTGGCATTGCAAAGTTACAACTATGGAAATGGATATCTGGAATGGGCGAAAGCCAGAGGTGGATATACCCTTGCAAATGCAGCAGAATTTTCTGATATGATGGCACAGAGAATGGGGTGGAGCAGTTATGGGGACAAGCAGTATGTACCACATGTGCTTCAGTATTATGCATTTGGAAGAATCCCGACAGGTATCGGCAATCAGGCAATCGTTCAGGTGGCAGCATCGCAGGAAGGAAAAGGCGGAACGACTTATTGGAGATGGTATGGATTTGGAGGCAGGGTAGAGTGGTGTGCCTGCTTTGTGTCCTGGTGTGCAGACCAGAGCGGTTATATTCAGAGTGGAGTCATTCCGAAATTTTCTCTTTGTTCGGACGGTGTGAAGTGGTTTGAAAGCAAAGGTAGGTTCCGTGACGGAAGTTATACCCCGGTGGCAGGAGATATTATTTTCTTTGACTGGGGAAATAATGGGACGATTGACCACGTTGGAATTGTAGAGAGTGTCAGCGGTGGAACCGTCAATACCATAGAAGGCAACAGTGGGGATAAAGTGGCAAGACGGAGTTACCGTATCGGAAGCAGTAATATCTATGGATACGGTGTTCCGGCATATTAAAAGGCAGGAGAAAAAGTGTGATAGTCTAATGGTGAATCTTGAGTATACAATTCCTGAAAATAGACTTGACTTTCAAATATTACAAGCGTAAGATTTAAGAAACAAAAAAATTAGAAGAAAGGAATATCTATGAAAAGAAGACGAAAAAAGCAAAATATCCAAAAATCTTACGTTTGTAAGATTTTTGGGCTGATAGTAGCTATAACAGTAATTGCTGTTTCAGGAGGTGTTTTATTAAAAAGGACGATAACGGAATCACCAGAAGACACACTTGTGGAATATATGAACCATATTGAAAAAAAGGAATATGAAGTAATGTATACTATGATAGATTCAGATGAAAAAGTTTATCTGACAAAAGAAGAATACATACAACGAAATTCTAAGATATACGAAGGAATAGAGGTCAGTGACATTAAAATCAGTCATATAGCTGTGAAAGAGAAAAAAGCAGATACAGTTACGCTTTCGTATGAAACATCATGTAATACAATTGCCGGAACAATACAATTTGACAATATGGCGGAACTGAAGAAGACGAAACAGGGATATAAATTAGTATGGCAGGATAGCCTGATTTTTCCAGATTTAGAGAGTGATGATAAAATAAGTGTTACTACATCAAAAGCGGAGAGAGGAGAAATATTAGACCGAGATGGTAAAATGCTTGCAGGAAAAGGAGTAGCAACATCAGTTGGCATTATACCGGGAAAGCTGGAAGACAGGAATGTATCTATTGAAAAAATAGCGGAGTTATTAGAGATAGATGTAGAAACAATAAATAACAAACTCACAGCAAAGTGGGTAAAAGAAGATTCTTTTGTACCAATTGAAACTATTCCGAAAGTAGAAGAAATAGATTTAATGAAAATACAGCCAGAAGAAAAGACACTTGAGGAGCAGGATTGTCAGAATAAACTTTTGGAAATTCCAGGGGTTATGCTATCAGATGTGGAAGTTAGAACCTATGAGTTAGGGGAGGCAGCAGCTCATTTAATAGGTTATGTACAGTCTGTAACAGCAGAAGATTTGGAAAATCATCCAGGGGAAGGATATTCAGCTGAAAGTGTAATCGGAAGATCTGGGGTGGAAAAGTTATACGAAAAGCAATTAAAAGGAAAAGATGGTTGTGATATAAAGATTTTGGATAGTGATGGGGAAGTAAAAGAGGTTCTTGCAAGTATTTTTAAAGAAGATGGTATGGATATAAGATTAACGATAGATTCCGATTTGCAAAAATCATTATACGAGCAGTTTAAAGAAGATCCGGGGTGTTCTGTCGCAATGAATCCTTATACGGGAGAAGTATTGGCTTTGGTAAGTACCCCATCTTATGATAATAATGAATTTATACGGGGCATATCATCAGAGAAATGGACATCATTAAACGAAGATGAAAAGAAACCATTATATAATCGTTTCCGTCAAGTATGGTGTCCTGGCTCAACATTTAAACCAGTTGTGGCAGGAATTGGGTTGAAAACGGAAAGCATAGATCCAAAAGAAGATTTTGGAAATGAAGGTTTGGCATGGCAGAAAGATTCGTCTTGGGGATCTTATCAAGTGACAACACTTCATGAATATGAACCGGTTATTATGAAAAATGCAATTATCTATTCTGATAATATTTATTTTGCAAAGGCAGCTCTTAAAATTGGTAGTGAGAATTTTATGAATACTTTAAATGAAATAGGATTTAATCAGAATATGCCGTTTGAGATTGCGATGCAGGAATCAACATATTCCAATACAGATAAAATAGAAACAGAAATACAATTGGCAGATAGTGGTTATGGGCAAGGGCAGATTCTTGTAAATCCATTACATCTGGCAAGTATTTATACTTCATTTTTAAATGAAGGGAATATGATAAAACCGTATTTGAAATACAAAGAAGAAGCATCCGGTGAAACATGGATAGAAAATGCGTTTAGCAAAGAAAATGTAGAAGAAATTATGCAAGGGGTGGAAGGTGTTGTAAATGATCCGGAAGGAACCGGATATGCTGCACATCGTGACGATATTTTGCTGGCTGGAAAAACAGGGACAGCCGAGTTGAAGGCAACGAAAGAAGATACTTCTGGCAAAGAAATCGGGTGGTTTTCGGTGTTTACGGCAGATAAAAGCGTGGACAAACCAATTCTTCTTATCAGTATGGTTGAGAATGTGAAAGGAATCGGTGGAAGTGGTTATGTTGTTAAAAAAGATGCAACAGTATTGGATGAGTATTTTGAAGGATAAAAAAATTTTTATGGGGAATTATTACATATGTAAGATATTTGCGATGATATTGATAGTTCTTATTGTTTTTACAGGGTGCGGACAAAATCGAATTACGGAAAAAGAAGAAAAGAAAGAAACCGTAGAATCTGAAATGAATGCAGAAGTAAAAAAAACAGCGCAAACTTTTCGGTCTGTTTATATGAAGGAGAAGTCGGAGTTAAATACATTAAAGGTGAAAAGAAAAATTATCAATTGTCTGGAAGAAAAAGGATATGCGGCAGTAGATTGTGATAATCAGATTGATATGGTCAATCGTGAAAAAGTAGAAGAATTTTGCAAAGCAGCGGAGAAAGAAGAACAGGCAACAGTAGATATTGTACAACCGAACAGAGATTCGCTACAATATTAATATTTCTGGTGATAAGGAGATGGGAAGATGAGACAATGTATGGATGCAGATAATCTGCACCGAAGACTGAAGAAAATAATCGGACAGGTTCAGGCAATCAGATGTACTGGTATCACTGGCATTAATTGCATCAGTCTGTATTGGTAAAAATTTTGTAGCAGGCGAGGTCTTTCTGGTTCAATATTCCATTAAAGCGGCTTAAGAAGGTTATGGTTGTAATGGCAGCCGCCAGGATATCACTGACTGGTTCCGCAAGGAAAACTGCAAATACCTTATCAGATAAAAAGAGCGGCAGGATAAAGATCAGAGGGATCAGCAGGATCAGTTTTCGCAGGCATGCAAGAAGCAGACTGATCTTTGCCTGTCCGAGTGCCATAAAACTCTGCTGGCAGCTTATACTCCCGGAAAGCAGGAGACAGCAAGAGAAGATTTCAATAACAGCAGAAATTATGTATAATTATGTTGTAGGTACAAAAATAGTGTGACAGCGAGGTAGAGAAAATGGAAGAGCAGATAAAAAAGATTTATGAAAAGCAGAAAAATGGACGCATCAGGATGATACGGAATGTGCTGTTGATTTATGCAGCATTGATCTGTGTGGTGAGTATTTTCAAAGGAAATCCGTTCCCGCATCAGGAGACAGTACTCTTTTTCGATGTGAAGCAGCCGGGCTGGGTCACGACAGATCCCTGGCTTCTGTGGATTTGCGTGGTGGTTGATCTGATTGCAGGTATATTCATTTTAATCAGGGACATTCTCAGAGATTTTTCAAAAATTGACCGGATTCTGTCACAGCAATGTGATGCAGAAAAATATTCAGAAATGCTGGAAGAGTTGATAAAGTACGGAAAGAGCTTGGATTATCATGGATTTCAAAAAAGTGTCATGCTGATAGCTGAGTCTAAATATGTAGTTGCACTGATCATAAATGGGCAGTTGCAGAAGGCAGAAGAGTATATAAAGAATGAATGGGAAGGAAAAAGAGAGGGACGTTCCTGGCAGCAGGTCATGACGAATCTCGAACTGTCGAAGAAATATCAGGAGAAAGATGCGGCAGGTTATTCGGCTACATTAGAAAAAGCAGGGAAAGTATTTCAAAAGAATCCACTGTTTATGGCAAAAAATTTGATGCTGAAAGGTGAAGATGAGGCAGCAGTAAGATTACTGGAAAATGATACGGAAAAGTTGCCTTATTATGAGGTTACACGCAGATTCCTGCTGGGAGTATGTTACTACCGAATCGGAAAAGAAGAGCAGGGAAAAGAATGTATGGAATATGTAATTGGGCATGGAAATACGTTGAAGTGCAAAGAAGAAGCGGAAAAATATGTAACAGTGTAAGTAAGGATGTTCTTTAAAATGACAGGGTAACAAAAATGGAGAAGATATAGAGGATGGTAATAAAATAGGATATATCGCACATAAAGATGGTGAATCTGGAGTATACAATTCCTGAAAATAGACTTGATTTTTAAATATTACAAGCGTAAGATTTAAGGAACAAAAAAATTAGAAGAAAGGAATCGGTGGAAGTGGTTATGTTGTTAAAAAAGATGCAACAGTATTGGATGAGTATTTTGAAGGATAAAAAAATTTTTATGGGGAATTATTACATATGTAAGATATTTGCGATGATATTGATAGTTCTTATTGTTTTTACAGGGTGCGGACAAAATCGAATTACGGAAAAAGAAGAAAAGAAAGAAACCGTAGAATCTGAAATGAATGCAGAAGTAAAAAAAACAGCGCAAACTTTTCGGTCTGTTTATATGAAGGAGAAGTCGGAGTTAAATACATTAAAGGTGAAAAGAAAAATTATCAATTGTCTGGAAGAAAAAGGATATGCGGCAGTAGATTGTGATAATCAGATTGATATGGTCAATCGTGAAAAAGTAGAAGATTTTTGCAAAGCAGCAGAGAAAGAAGAACAGGCAGCAGTAGATATTGTTGTTGTATTTGATGAAGGGGAAATTATACAATATCATTTAGAGTCAATGAATGGAAAGATAAATGTTCGATTATGTCAGGTTAAATGGAAGGATAATAGCCCACAGGCTAATTATTATGATGAATATGAAGCATATGAGTGGAAATATACAGAAAAAGGATACTTGTTTCTGGAGGAATATCACCCACCGGGATTTGATGGAGCACCGGGTGAAACTGGATTCAGAGTGCAGCCATTAGATAAAACATGCCGGGAATTGAATCGAAAATATGTTATGCCGTTGGGGTATGCACTTAATAATCTGTTGATTACAAATTGGGATAACCAGAATTATACGGAACTTGATTTTTATGATCTTTATGAAAAAATGTATTATATGAAATATGGAAAGCAAGTTCCATATGAAGCAAATTATGGTGGAGCAGAATATGAAGTTCCAGAAGATGAGTTTGAAGAGGTTATAAAGACTTATTTACCATTTAGTAATACCGAGATTGAAAAGGGAACTTTTTATAACTCTGATAATAAAACTTTTAGATACAGACCGCGAGGGTTATATGATTGTGAATTCCCATATGAGCCATATCCGGAAGTTATCTCATATGAAAAATTACAAGATGGAACATTAAAACTTACGATAGAAGCAGTATGGGAAATCAGAATGTTAGATCAGGCAATCACAAGTGAATTGATGATAAAACCTATGGAAGACGGAAGTTTCCAGTATTTATCAAATAAGGTAATCAGGTCAGATCAAAATGCAAATGCAGGGTGGTATATGCCAAGGTTAACAGAAGAAGAGTGGGAAGAGAATTACAGTAATAATTAGGGGGCAATATGAAAAGAAAAAGTATTTTGTTAGTACTTTGTATAGGAATGATTCTGACTTCCTGTGAAAGTAAGATATCGTTAAACAGCACAGATGTAAAAAATGAGAAGAATCAGAAAAACACTACCATGGAAAATCCGGATAAGGGATATAATCTACCAATCGATGAAGACAAGAAAAAGGAAGTTGTGAACGATTGTGAAGAAATTATGGGCATTGTCCGAGACATTTATTCTGAATATAATGGAATACAAGAAGCAGATCAGAACACTGCTGAGCAAATGATGAATCGGATGAAAGAAATTATCAAACAAAATGGGAATCCGGTCATTGGTTCCGATCATTATTCTGTTATGGATAATTATCAGAAGATGGAACAATTTTTAAAATCTGCAGAACAAGAAGAAAAAGGAAGTGTAATTTTATATGAAGCAGATACAGATGGTGGAATTACCAGAAAAGAATATAGTTATGATGGAAAAGAAATGAGTGTGATGTCCGCAAAAATGATCTGGAGTGAGGATACAGAGCCTGTACTTACATACATATCGCTATCAAAAATAAAAGAATGGGCATATACTGAAAATGGGAATTTCTGTTATGAATTATGCGTACCTGAACCACCGGAAGTGACAGAGATTGTAGATGGAAGTTGTATTATCCGGGTAAAGCCTTTGAGTGAGGAGTGTCGGGAATATTCAAAAAAATATGTGAGTACGTTCGGCTATCAGGGAAACAATCTGTTATGTTCAAACTGGAATGCGGAGGATATGCAGGGGTTGGATTATAATGGACTTTATGAATATTTTTATCAAATGAAATATGGAGAAAAATTTACTGCAGAAAAAGAGGTTGTGGGAATTCCAGCAGAAGAGTTCGAAAATGTAATTATGACATATCTTCCTGTTACAAAAGAAGAATTGAAAGAATGGGCGGTCTACGATGAACAAAGTAATATGTTTATCTGGGAACGATTGGGATGTGGTAATTATTCACCAACACATTTTGGCTTGTCTTTACCGGAAGTAACAGAAGTCAGGCACAATGAAGATGGAACCATTGTTTTGACAATTCATGCAGTATGTGATTCTGTTGTATGTAATGATGTTGTTATTACACACGAACTTACGATGAAAATTCAGGATGATGGAACGATTCAGTATGTTGGAAACAGGATTTTAGATAATGGTATTGATAATATACCGAGGTATCAGTACCGGTTAGGTAATTTGCAGAATTGATCAGTAGAGAAGAATGAAATAAAGAGAACTGATAACGGGAAATTATGCTATCAGTTCTCTTTATTTATTTCCAAATACCAAGATTAGAAAGTACAGATTCTGTTATTTCGGTAGCCTGACTTCCAGTTGCACCAGAAGAGGATTGAATATTTGTTGCGAAGTAGTAAGTATTATTCGCTGTTTCAATGTATCCGATAAACCAGCCATTGACATCTTTACCATTGACACGCCCAGTTCCTGTTTTCCCGTAAAGAGAACCGGAAGAAGTAGTGGAAAGCAGCAGGGCTTTTTTTACTGCCTGGATATTTTTACTGTCAAAATGAAAATTATTTTGATAGAAATCCTGTAACAATTCCACCTGTTCTATGGGTGATATCTTCAGAGAGAAATCTGTCCAATAGAGATTTAGATTTGTTCCAGTATTCTGATTCCCATAGTTTATTGTCTGTAAAAATGTTCTTACGGCTTCAAAACCTGCCTGTGAATCAATTGCCTGAAAATACCAGTTTACGGAATTATGTATAGCCGAGGTTAAATCTTGATCGGCTTCCCATGAATTAAAAGGATATGGTTCTCCATTCCATGTGAAAGTGGAATGTTCTGGTGTAATAATTCCAGATTCCAAGCCAAGTAATGCATCATATATTTTATAAGTCGAATTCGGTGATACACGTGTGGAAGCATGATCCATATTATAAATATTCCATTTATCAGCAGACTGATTATATAAAACAAAACTTCCGGTGTAGTCCCCAAAATTGGAAGAAAGATTTAGCTGAGTAATATTCTTTTCGGTTGTGTCAAAATGATACCCAGTCTGATCAGAAGCATAAACAGAAAGTATGGGAATGCATCCAATGATGATAGTAGAGACGAATATGCATATAAGATATCCACGAATTTTTTGTTTAAAAGTAGGTTGGTGGAATGATGCAATATTTAAAATGCGTCCTTTTAACTGTTTTATATTTCCACTAATTCCCATAGTAAGAGGGAATGGAGACAGAGCTATTGTTTCGGCAAAGTTAATCAGTGTATTTCCATATGACTTGTATTCTGTTTCTTTCAATAATTGTAATACAGCACTGTCGCAGGCAAGTTCCCGTTCCTGTCGTATTCTTTTTAGAAAATACCAGATTAGGGGATTGAACCAGTAGAAAACATTTACTGTATTTATCAAATATCCAATTAGAATATCTTTATGCTTGTAGTGCTGCAGTTCATGAAGAAGCATATAGCGAATATCAGTTGCGCTTATAGTTCCAGCGTTAAAATCTGAAATCAAGTGAATTGGAAGATAAATGCGAGGATGCAGGAAACCAGCCAAAACAGGAGATTTCAAAAATGCTGTACTATAAATCGGAATGGTATGCTTGCTGTTCACTTCGTTTAAACATTCTATATAAAGAGCGTTTAGTTCTTCATTTTGAAGAGGTAAAGCAGAACTATGTAAGGCTTTTACTTGTTTTACTGAGCGGTAGAGAAGAAAAAACATTATGAATATACCGATACTCCAGAAAAATACAAGTAATGTGTGAATAAAAGTTGGTATTTGGGTGCTGACAGAGACAGCAAAATCATTTATTTTATCCAAATTATAACCATTACCAGAAAGAAAAGTGGTTTGAATGTCACCATTGGTACTTGAACTGGCTGTCAGCAAATGTCTCCACGATATAGAAGATGGGGCAGAGTTTATCGGTAAAAAGGGAACAATTAGAACGGCAAGAAATATAATCGAAAGATTATATTGCATACGTGCGGATAATTGCCTTTGCAATAAATTTTTTAATCCCAGTAAACTACCTAAAAAAATACAAATGATGGCATTACAGAGTAAAAATCGAAAACTAAAATATATCAAAATATGCTCCTCCCATGGTTAATGATTGGAAAGAAGATTCCGTAAGCTGGCAATGTCTTCTTCAGACAATTTATCATCCTCAATGTAAGAGGCAAGCATAGAAGTGATATTACCATTATAATATCGCTTTAAAAAAGAATTACTTTCTTGCCGAATATATTCGTCTTCCTTGACCAATGGAGTATAGACAAAAACCCGGCCTTGTTTTTCGTAGGTTAGTGCTTTTTTAGAAACGAGACGTTTAATCAATGTCTGAATTGTTTTAGGACTCCAACTGGAAATTTGTGTTAATTTTTCAGTAATTTCATTGGTGCTGATTGGTGCGTATTTCCAAACGATTTTCATAACTTCAAATTCAGCTTCTGAAATCTGTGGCAGATCGCTCATTT
>ENA-OYZH01000372-OYZH01000372.1-human-gut-metagenome-genome-assembly--contig:-NODE-372-length-10794-cov-5.734053_pt1 | contig 10794 bp, 6 predicted proteins | sample MGYA00244072_ERZ653468 | MGnify/ENA primary metagenome ERZ653468 (study PRJEB26926, sample SAMN06165161) | human gut metagenome | biome: ENVO:00009003; feature: ENVO:2100002; material: ENVO:00002003...
GTCGTCGGCAGCGTCAGATGTGTATAAGAGACAGTAGCCGAAGTTGAGGCTCTCGCGGCCGGAAATGCGTCGGGCCGCGTACAGCGCTGATAGCTTATCCCCAATTACAATGCTGCTGTCCGATGATCGGACAGCAGCATTTCAGTCTGTCAAAGAACTACCCAAACGCCCCCGTTTCTGCTATAATAGAAGAAATGGGGGGTGTTTTCATGGAAGACTGGAGAAAAGACGCACGGCATGAGCCAATCATTGTGGATTTGGAGGCATTGGTGCCGAAAGACCATCTTCTGCGGAAGATTGAAAAGGTCATGGATTATGAGTGGCTGTATGAACGGCTGGACCCGTACTACTGCCATGACAATGGCCGCCCCGGTACAGATCCAGTTGTGCTTATAAAGATGGTACTCATTCAGCATTTGTTTGGGATACCGTCTTTGCGGCAGACCTACCGAGAAATCCAAGTGAATGTGGCATATCGGTGGTTTCTTGGGTACGGATTGCTGGATAATATCCCTCACTTTGCAACGGTGAGCTATGCTTTCTGCAAGCGTTTCCCGGATGAATTGACCAGTGAGATATTTGAGCACATTCTCAACAAGGCACTGAACAACAGGATGCTGGATCCCAGCGCAATTTTCATTGACGGGACACATATCAAAGCTAGCGCAAATAAGAAAAAGTTCCAGAAGGAGCAGGTCGCGAAAGCGGCAAAAGTCTATTCAGGGCAGCTTCGCAGAGAGGTTAACACGGAAAGAGAAAAGCTGGGCAAGAAGCCCATTGAAGATGACGATGATGAAAATCATCCCCAGGGTGGTGGAGACTCGCGGGAAACCGTAGAAAAGACCGTTTCCACCACAGACCCGGATTGTGGAATGTTCGTAAAAGGAGAGCATGAGCGGCAATTTGCCTACGAAGCGCATACGGCTTGTGACAAAAGAGGTTTCATTCTGGGAGTAGAGGTAACTGCCGGAAATATCCATGACAGTGTGGCATGGGATAAGGTATATGACGATGTAACCAGCAAATTTGATGTTCAGTTCGTGGCCATGGACGCGGGATATAAGACCCCTTGGATTGCAAAGAAGACTTTGGATGATGGAAAAATCCCGGTTCTCCCCTATACAAGATATAAAGGCAGCAAAGAAGGATACCGCCCCTGGGACTACAAATACGATCCAGTAAAAGATGTGTTCACCTGTCCCCACGGTCAGGAGCTTCGCCATACCACAACAGACCGAGACGGGAAAAGAATCTACCGCAGTACTCCGAAATACTGTGTCAATTGTCTCTCCAAATCCTACTGCAAGGCAAACGAGAAAGGGCAAAAGGTATTCACAACCCACATCTGGCAGGAATACCTGGACATTGTGGAGAGCATCCGAAAGACTGACTTAGGCAAGCAAATTTACGCCCAGCGAAAAGAAACCATTGAGCGGGTCTTTGCGGATGCGAAAGAAAAACACGCCATGCGTTATACACACCACCGAGGCTTGGCCGCAGTTACCAGATGGGTCAGGCTCAAGTTTGCTGCCATGAATCTGAAAAAACTGGCCCAATGGAGTTGGAAGGACTCCATGTTCTCGCTACTATTCGTCCGTTGTTGCCCCATCTACAAGAATGCCCTCACTTTCGCTTATTGAAAGTGAGGGTTATTTGACAGACTGCAATGCTGCTGTCCGATGATCGGACAGCAGCATTTTCTATCGGCGCTGTCCGGAAAAAAGCGGGATTTATCCGCACCATATGGTAGTGTCAAGAGATATGCCTGCGGCATATGAAGGAACGGATATTATTGCATTGAAAGAGTCCAACGAGACAAGCTATTGGTTGAAGCTGATGTATGAAACCAAAAGAATTGACCTCGCTTCATACAAATATGCCGAGAAACTGTGCGGCAATATTCGCAGACTGCTGAATGCTTCCTGCAAAACAGCAAAGGAAAACTCGCAATGAAGCGCGTGATGGTAATGGGATATCCCTTATAACAGGCAATTGGGGTCAGGCGGCAAGCCTGACCCTAATATATTATAAGTGGGGCACCGTCAATTCTGACCCGCCGGCTCCTGAGTGCCGCTTTCCAGAATGGCGAAGATTTTTTCTATCACCTTCAGGTCGTACAGTGCAATAAGAGAAAACCCGCACAGCGGCCACAGGAAGCCGAAGAAGAGAACCAGACGGGGCAGAAGCACGAGAAGCAGCAGCGGCAGCAGGTTCATGGCCGTTACCAGCAGCATTTTCGGCAGATGAGCAATGCTCAGCAGTACCGCGTTGATGACGGTGTCCCGCAGTGTTCCCGGAAAGCGAACCAGCAGGGGGAAAATCAGGCCGGACACCAGGATCAGAGCCAGCGCGCAGAAGCAGATCACCACGATCACTGCCATTCTTACGGGGAAGGCCAGATGAACCACGATCCGGTAATCCAGCGCCAGCATACACCCAAGGAAAGCCATCAGCAGCCACAAGACGGTTGCCTGGCGGAAATGGGTGCGGAAGGCACGGAAGAACACCTTTGCGCCGCACTCATCATCCGCCCGGAACGCTGTCAGGGCGGAAACCATGGCGGCGGTGGAAGCGCCGACGGTGAACAGGGGCAGACTGCACAGCAGCCACAGAAGATTGATACGCACCAGCGACACAAAGCTGCCGCACAGGCGCATGAATCTTGAATCGGGAGAGAAATTCATAGGGTACCGCCTTTTGTTATGATTTCTGCTTCTTCGCCTTTTACCATGGGAGTTCCGGACAGCCGGGGCGGGGCGCTGGGGAGGCTTCCGGCCCTTTTGTAAAAAATTTTACCAATCTTTATACTTTCCTACAGTATCCGTACCATTGTATCGCCTCCTGGGAGGAATGACCATGCATTTTGTTGCCAAATATTTGACGCGATTTTTGTGGATATTGTACATTTTGGCGAACGCTGCTTTGCAATAGTTTCACCAATTCACTAAAAAACTGCGATTTCAAATCAGTGGATAAAACAAAGTTTCATTCATTTACGTAACTATTGACATGAAATGCCAACTTCGCTATAATAATCGCATGGCGCAACGACAATGCCGGAGCGCTAATTTGAACACCAGGAGGATAACAGAAATGAAAAAGATCGTAACCATGCTGCTGGTCGTCGTTATGGTTCTGGGTCTGTTTGCCGGTTGCGGCACCAAGACCGCGGACGAGACCAAGGCTCCCACTGCTGCTGCCACTGCTGCTCCCGCCGCCACTGAGGCTCCCACGGAAGCAAAGGCGGAACCCGACACCATCGTGATTATGGCTCCCCCCGTCACAGGCAATTACCTGACGAACCTGAAGACCTGGGCAGATGACTTCCATGCCCTGTACCCCAACCTGACCGTGGAGATCATTGAGACCTCCTGGGGCGATCACAACGACAAGCTGTCCACCATGGCGCAGGCCGGCGAGGCTCCCGACATCGCGGAGATCTCCTCCAACGCTCTGGGCACCTACGTGGAAATGGGCGTCGCCATTGACATCGCCCAGTACATGGCCGCTGACCGTCTGGCCGACTACGACGAGAACGCTCTGAAGTACCTGACTCTGGAAGGCACCACCTACGGCCTGCCTCTGTACCTGACCATTCAGTCCATCGGCGCCAACAAGACCATGATGGAAGGCCTGGGCATCGACGTTGCCAAGATCCAGAAGGAAGGCTGGACCTATGAGGAGTTCCTGGACGTCATCAAGCAGGGCACCAAGGACGGCTGCTACGGTTTCGTGTTCGCCAACTCCGGCGTCACCGCTTCCGATATGCTCTACATCTTCGGCGCAGGCGCAGGCCTGAGCAACACCTTCACCCCTGAGCTGAAGTACACCTTCACCTCCGAGAATATGCTGACTCTGCTCAGCGCCATCGAAGAGATGACCAAGTCCGGCTATATGCCCAACTTCGGCGTGGAAGCCGGTCAGCGTATGGTCATGTGCCAGACTGGCAACGCCATGATCTTCGGCAAGGCTATGCCTCTGTTCGAGAACAACTTCAAGAAGAACAACGCCGCTCTGGAAGCCAACGACGGCACCGCCGTTGAGAACTCCCAGAAGATGGATTATGCCTTCCTGCCCGTTCCCACCATGGACGGCTGCGAGGAGTCCTGCTACGGCACCGTGGACGGCCTGATCGCCATGCGGAACAAGAACACCACCGATGAGCACCTGAAGAACGTACTGCTGTTCATGGACTACATCTGCTCCGGCGAGCGCATTGCCACCTGCATGAACGAGCTGTATCTGGATCCTGTCTGCCAGACCGGTCGTGACGCGCTGGTTCTGGAGGAGGGCCGCGACGCCGACAACCTGGCCACCGCTGCCCGCTGCATCGCCATGGTGCAGGCGCCTCCCGAGGGCGTTACCACCGAGATGACCGCCACTGCCAAGAAGCTGATGGACGAGCAGATCGTTCCCAAGTTCCAGCTGCTGCTGGCCGGCGAGACCACCGCTAAGGATGCATACGATCACATCTGCGAGGCTGCCTTTGCTGCCTTCGGTGAAGAGAACTGCATTACCGGTAAGCTCGGCTAATTGATGGAAAGCCCACCCCACCTTGGTGGGGTGGGCATTTTGCTATGCAAAAGCATAGCAAAAATAAGAAATGTGCCATTTCCCCGTCCCTGCGGGGCAACCGGAAATGATGCACAAAAACTTCATGCACCGGCATTTGCACATTGTCGTGGTGCGGCGCTCATGCATGAAGTTTTTTGCCTAATTGCAGAAAATCGACGTCTTTATCCATTGACTTTTGGTGTGATATTGCGTATAATTCAGGCATAAAGGTAATGATGGCGTTACCGTGCAGACGGTCTGTGCCTCCGGCATGGATCGCCAAATGAAAGGAGAGTATTTCAAGATGAAAAACCATGGTTTACGCAGAGTTTTCAGTCTGTTCCTGGCACTGTTCATGGTCTTCACACTTCTGCCCACGACTGCGTTGGCAGAGGATACGACGGGGGCTGACGAAACCCAGCCCAAGACCGTCGTAGTGAACGGGGACGAGAAGAGGACCGACCCCCCCGCGCAGGAGCAGCCTAAGAACGAGAATCCCCCTGCACCGGAAGAGCCGAAAACATTCACCGTTACATACACTGACGGTGCAGACGGCGCAGTATTTCCCAATCAGGTTTACCGCGACCTGTCGTCCGGTACCCCGACCCCCGCTTTCAGCGGCACCCCTGCTAGGGAAGGCTATACCTTCGCCGGCTGGAATCCCGCCGTTGCGGAAACCGTGACTGCGAATGTCACCTATGCCGCCAAATGGGAGGAGGGCAAGACCGGTCCAAGAAGAGTGACCTTGCCGACGATTCCCGGACCCGATGTAGATCTCGCCGCTTTGGACACCGGGCATAAGATCGATGTCCGATTCACCGTCCTGTATGTGGGTGATGAATTCAACATTGGCTACAATTACGGTTCTTCCGAAAAGACCAAGTTTGTTTGCCAGTACAAGACGAATCACTCCGATACCGCGTATAACAACCACACGATTGCGATTTCTGATATCAAGGCCGCCGCAAGTCGCGCTTCCGTCAACAGCGGCTACCAGATCGTCGGTTGGTCGAAAGAATCCAATGCCAATCCCACAACGTGGTCGCTTAACAAGAGCGGTACGACCGCCTGCAATAAGGGCACTACGATTTATCTCGTAGCGAAGAATCCCAATCCCACCACGAAATATACATACACGCTGAACTATGATGCCAATGGCGGCACCGGCGCGCCCAGTGCTGATTCGTGGTCTACAACAGATGCATCTATCAGATACCACTCCTTTACAGTGAAGAATACCATTCCCACCCGGGAAGGCTATGTCTTTAAGGGCTGGAAGGCCAATGACGGGTCTGATACAATCTACACTGGTGGTATGACGTGTGCCGTATCCCAGTATGGCAATGATGTTGTCAAGAATGGCAACACCTGGACCAGAACGCTGTACGCCGTGTGGGAAGAAGTAGCTCCCCCCATGCCCGATAAGCCCACGGCTCCCGGTGAGGGCGACCTCAGCGGTCTGATCGATAATATCACCGTCAACTGCACCAACGAGGCAGCCACCCACGAGCTTAAGACCAAGGGCTACACTTTGATTTCCGGCTCCTACACCACCAGTGAGGTTGCAGGCGACGCCGAAAACGGCTACACCTACACTGTCACCATCAACTCTCAGAAGTATGTGGAGCAGTTCGACACCGATACCGGCGCTGCCCATGATCCCAAGGGCGTCAACGCGACCGTTACCCTGAAATACACGGATAATGGCTGGACTGTTGAGAGCGGCGCCCCCGTTGTTTTCGACGTCGCGTGCGTGACGGAGATCGTTCCGCCCGCAAGGCCCGGTGCTGAAGATCTGTCCAATCTGAAAGCGCCCGTGGATGTGACCTGCACCACGAAGCCCGAGACGCACGCCGCCGTACACTTCTCGCTGAGAGGTGGAACATACACCATCGGCGATGTTGCCGGCAACGAAACTGACGGCTACACCTGCGACATTACCGTCACTGCTGACAAATATGTGGCGCGGTACAACATGGACTATGGCAAGCACACCCTGACCGGTGACAACACCAAGACTCTTACGCTGAAGTACGTAGAGGGTCAGTGGGCTGTCGATACCCCCATTACCTTCCCTGTCGAGTGCGAAGAAGATCTGTTCCCCGTCCATCTTGTGATTTATCGCAACGGCAACACAACGACGGCTTATAAGGACATCGCGCTCGAAAGCCAGCCGAAGGGTCATGTCATTGACCTGTCCACGATCGACATTGCCGACTATTACACCGGGAACTACGAGTTCTACGGCTGGTACGACGACGGCCTGTTTAATATCTACAAGAGCGACCCCGCAAATCCCCCTGCCGGCCTGAAGGAGAAAACCGTCAACGGGTGGACGAATTTGAAGTGCATGGTCTATGACAAGTACCAGGTCGTTTACTTCCAGAGTGAGGAAGCCTTGAGAGACTTCCAGAATGACCACAGCAAGACCGAAGGTCGGCTGTACAGCACCACTGCGCCCTTTGGTTCGACCCTTCCCACCGCGGACGCTCCCACCCCGACCCGCACCGGCTACACCTTCAAGTTCTGGAGCCGTGAGGGTCAGAACGGCGACGTGACCGGCCAGACCGTGAACGGCTGGACGAATCTGTACGCCGTTTGGGAAAAGAACACCTACACCGTGACCTACACCGACGGTGTGAACGGTGAGGCATTCGCGGATCAGGCTTATACGGCAAAGTACGAGGATGCCACCCCCGCTTTCGAGGGCACTCCCACCCGTAAGGGCTTTGTGTTCGACGGCTGGAACCCCGAGGTCGCCGAGACCGTGACCGATAATGCCACTTATACCGCTCAGTGGAAGCCCGTACAGCCCGACAAGAAGGCAATCGAAGGTGCGATCGGCAGAGGCGTGGCGGTTGTCTGCGATAACCAGAACGTCAAACACGGTGCGAAGGCATACAAGGTAACGCTTGGCGAGTACACCGTCAGCGATGTCATGGGCACCGCCGCCGATGGCTACACCTGCACCGTTACCGTCAGGGCAGCCAAGTTCATCGAGAAGTACAGCTCTGATATGAGCGACGCGGTTCATACGCTGATTGCCGGTGAACCCGCCGAAAAGACCATTGAACTGAAGTGGAATGGCGAAAAGTGGGTCGCTGAGACCGAACTGCCTGTCACCTTCCATACCCTGTGCCCCCCCGAGCAGCCCAGCAAGAAGGACATTGAAGGTGCGATCGGAAGAGGCGTAAAGATCGTCTGCGATAACCAGAACGTCAACCACTGGGGCAAGGATTACAAGCCGACGCAGGGTGAGTACACCGTCAGCGACGTCACCGGTACCGCCTCCGAGGGCTATACCTGCACCATCACTGTCAAGGCAGCCAAGATCATCGAGAAGTACAGCTCCGATATGGGCAAGACCCATGCGCTGATCGTCGGCGAGCAGCCTGAGAAGACCGTCGAGCTGAAGTGGGATGGCGAAAAGTGGGTCGTGAAGACCGAACTGCCCATCACCTTCCACGTCGAGTGCCCCCCCGAAAAGCCTACCTACGATGAACTGAAGGGGCTGGGCATCAACGCGAAGGTGGACTGCACGACCACCACCGCGCATAACGACAAGTCCTACACGCTCATCGAAGGCACTTACGAGGTCTCCGACCCCGAGCGCAAGGGAACTGCGTACACCTGCATCCTCACCGTAAACGCAAAGGATTACGTTGCCAAGTACAACGCAGAAGAGAATGTTGGCCCCCACACCCTTGATGACCGTGACAGCAAGACCATTGAGCTGACCTGGAATGGTGAGAAGTGGACGGCTGCGGAGACCAGCGTCACCTTCAACGTCAAGTGCGAGCTTCTCACCGTTACCTACACCGACGGTGTGAAGGGCGAGGAAGTCTTCGCGGATGTCGTCTACAAAGACATCCCCTACGGCACCAGCACCCCCGCCTTCGGCACGAAGGATCCCACTCGTGAGGGCTACAAGTTCGTCGGTTGGGAACCCGAAGTCGCCGAGACCGTGACCAAAGATGTCACCTACACCGCCAAGTGGGAGAAGCTCTACACCGTTACCTACAACGACGGCGTGAAGGGTAAGGCGTTCAAGGATCAGGTCTACAAGGATCTTGAGTCTGGCACCGATACCCCCAAGTTCGATGGCAAGCCCACCCGTAAGGGCTACACCTTCACCGGTTGGTCCCCCAAGGTCACTGACACCGTGACCAAGGATGTCACCTATGTCGCTCAGTGGAAGTCCGTGAAGAACGGCAAGGACAACATCCCCAAGACCGGCGACAGCGAGATCGTCATGGTTCTTGGCAGCGTGCTGCTGTTCTCCTTCTGCGGTGCGGCTGCTGTAAGCGTCTACGACCGCAAGAGAAAACATTTCTAAAATACGCAAGGGAGGCGACGGATTTCCGTCGCCTCCCATTTTTTGCCCCCATAACGCGGCTGCCCCCACTCCGGCATTGACTTTTTCTGCCTGATGAACTATATTATACGTGCATTTATATGAAGAAAAGGTGATAACGATGTACATAGATGATTATAAGCGCTGGCTGATCGCTGATCTGGAAGATCCCGCCCTCACCGATGAGCTGAGGAAAATCGAGGGACAGGACAATGAGATCAAGGAGCGCTTTGCTGTGGCGCTGAAATTCGGCACCGCCGGTCTGCGGGGCATTCTGGGCGCGGGCAGCAACCGGATGAATATTTACGTTGTCCGGCAGGCCACGCAGGGGCTTGCGAACTGGGTCAAGACCCAGGGTGGCAGCCAGCTGGTCGCCATTTCCTATGACAGCCGCATCAATTCCGACGTATTTGCCAGAAACGCCGCCTGCGTTCTGGCCGCCAACGGCATTCGGGTGCGGATTTACGACGAGCTGATGCCCGTTCCCGCCCTGTCCTTTGCCACCCGGTACTACAAGGCGAATGCCGGTATCATGATCACCGCCTCCCACAACCCCGCCAAATACAACGGCTACAAAGCCTACGGCCCCGACGGCTGCCAGATGACGGACGATGCCGCCGCCGTGGTGTACGCGGAGATTCAGAAAACCGACATTCTCACCGGTGCGGAGATGATGTCCTTTGAAGACGGCATCGCTCAGGGTCTGATCGAATACGTGGGCGAGGACTGCAAGGAGGCGCTGTACAGCGCCATTGAAGCCTGCGCCGTCCGCCCCGGCATCTGCAAAACCGCCGGACTGAAGCTGGTGTACTCCCCCCTGAACGGCTCCGGTCTGGTGCCGGTCACCCACGTCCTGAACGATATGGGCATCACCGACATCACCATCGTGCCGGAGCAGGAGTATCCCAACGGCTACTTTACCACCTGCTCTTACCCCAACCCTGAGATCTTCGATGCCCTGAAGCTGGGCCTCGACCTCGCCACCAAGACCGGCGCAGACCTGATGCTGGCCACCGACCCCGACGCCGACCGCGTGGGTATCGCTATGAAGTGCCCGGACGGCAGCTATGAGCTGGTCTCCGGCAACGAGATGGGCGCTCTGCTGCTGGACTACATCTGCGCAGGCCGCATCGAGAAGGGCACCATGCCGAAGGACCCCGTCGCCGTCAAGTCCATCGTCTCCACCCCGCTGGCCGACGCCATTGCCGCTCATTATGGCGTGGAGATGCGCAGCGTGCTGACCGGCTTCAAGTGGATCGGCGACCAGATCGCCAAGCTGGAGGCCGCCGGTGAGGTGGATCGCTTCATTCTGGGCTTCGAGGAATCCTACGGCTACCTTGCAGGCCCTTACGTCCGGGACAAGGACGCCATCATTGGCTCCATGCTGATCTGTGAAATGGCAGCCTACTACCGTTCCATCGGCTCGTCCATCAAGGCGCGGCTGGAAGCCATTTACGCAAAATACGGCCGGTATCTGAACAAGGTGAACTCCTTTGAGTTCCCCGGCCTGTCCGGCATGGACAAGATGGCCGGTATCATGGCCTCCCTGCGGGAGAAGCCCCCTGTAGAGATTGGCGGCTACAAGGTGACCAAAATCACCGACTACCAGAACACCGCTCAGACCGGCCTGCCCGCCGCCAATGTGCTGGTGTACAATCTGGAAGGCGGCGCGACGGTCATCGTCCGCCCCTCCGGCACCGAGCCGAAGATCAAGACCTATTTCACCACTCTGGGCAAGGATCTGGCGGAAGCCGAAGCACAGGAGAAGGTTCTCGCCGACGCTTTGAAGCCTATTCTCGCGTAATTCCGTGCAAAAAAGGCAAGTCGAAAAACGGCTTGCCTTTTTTGAACATTGAACATTACTCCTGTCTCTTATACACATCTCC
>ENA-OYZH01000382-OYZH01000382.1-human-gut-metagenome-genome-assembly--contig:-NODE-382-length-10699-cov-3.604942_pt1 | contig 10699 bp, 10 predicted proteins | sample MGYA00244072_ERZ653468 | MGnify/ENA primary metagenome ERZ653468 (study PRJEB26926, sample SAMN06165161) | human gut metagenome | biome: ENVO:00009003; feature: ENVO:2100002; material: ENVO:00002003...
CTCCATACGAGCTCTTCCCATAGCGTATCGCAGAATCAAGCAGTTTTTCTTTATCAATCCACTGATTGATATATGCAATTTCTTCCGGTGCGGAAATTTTGACGCCCTGCCGCTTTTCCACCATGTGGACAAATTCCGCCGCTTCCAGCAGGCTCTCAATGGTGCCGGTGTCCAGCCAGGCAAAGCCGCGACCCATAAGCTCCACGTCCAGCCGCCCCTCTTTCAGATACATTTCATTCAGAGTGGTGATTTCCAGCTCACCACGGACGGAGGGCTTCACCTGTTCGGCCTTTTCCGCCACGCCCTTGGGGTAAAAGTACAGGCCGGTAATGGCGTAATTGCTCTTGGGATTGGCGGGCTTCTCCTCCACGGAGATGACCCGGTCGTTTTCGTCAAACTCCACCACGCCGAAACGCTGGGGATCGGACACATAGTAGCCGAACACGGTAGCTCTTCCGTTTTCGGCGGTGTCCCTCGCGCTGGCGAGGATGTCGGAAAAACCGTTGCCGTAGAAGATATTGTCGCCCAATACCATGGCGCAGGAATCGTCCCCGATAAATTCCTTGCCAATCAGAAACGCCTGTGCCAGCCCGTCGGGCGAAGGCTGAACGGCATATTGCAGACGGATGCCAAAATGGCTGCCGTCCCCCAGCAGATCCTGAAACCGCGGGGTATCCGACCGGGTAGAAATGATCAGAATATCCCGAATTCCGGCAAGCATCAGGGTGGACAGCGGATAGTAGATCATGGGCTTGTCATAAACGGGAAGCAGCTGTTTGGAGGTGACCTTTGTCAGAGGATAAAGCCGTGTGCCGGATCCACCGGCTAAAATGATACCTTTCATATGCCGATTCCTTTCCCGGGGGTGTTCCCCTATATCGGGTTTATTTTAGCATGTTTTGTCAGAAATGTAAACCGCTATTTGAAGGACGGATAAGTTTCCTTATTACATGTGCAGTCACGGCGAAAAGCCCACGGCGGGTGCGCCATGGGCTAAAAAAGTGTTTTTTCTTCCTCCATCAGGCCGCCGAAGTCCTGCAAATCATCCGCGCCAATCAGATATGCCCCCATCTGTTCCAGCTGACGGGCAGCCTGACTGCCGTCGCGAAAACAGGCTACAGGACTCCACCCGAAGCGCAGATTTTTAACCGTACCATCCCACGTACCGCCGTGTCCAAAGTCGGACTGGGCGACAAACACCATGCGCCCCAGCGCGTGGATGCAGCGGTTGCGGCTCAGCGCCCGCTGGGTGGAAAACGCGCCGTCAAAATCGTCCTCGCTTAAGTACAGCAGATTCCGCCGTCTGGCCTGTTTACTCAGCTCGTCGGCGACGATGCTGATGACCCGTCCACCGGCGGCAAGGCACGCTTCCTGTGCCGTGCGGTCAGCACCCCGGGCGTTGCCGGAAACCAGCGTCAAGCCTTCCTCCGCCGCCCGGTATCCCACCGCCGCGGCAAATTCCCGGTTCTCCGCCCGCAGCTCCCGGCTTCCCACCAGCGCAACCGCCGGGGTGCTCAGAATGGACAAATCGCCCTTCGCCCACAGGCATCCGGGTGCGTCCATCACAAGGCGCTGCCGCAGAATTCCGGGATATTCTTCGCTGACCCTTGTGACGGGGGTGCAGTCCATTTTTCTCCCCCGGCTCAGGTAATAGTCCAGCTGCTCCGTATCCGAAAGCAGGGCGCAATACCGCTCCGCCGTCTCCCGGTCGTAGCCAAGCTCACTGAAATCCTGCTGCGTCATTTCCCGCTCCGGCTGGGCGCATTCCCTGCCCCGCATCCGCAGCGCCAACATGCGCAGCTGAGCGGTAGAAAGAACCTGACGGTCAGGGTTTCCAAGACGGCTCGTCAGCAGCAGAAAACCTTTCTCCCGGGGATTCAACGGAATCTCCTTTTGGGCGTCACGGGGGCTTTGACTTCCTCGGGCGACAGATTTCCGTCCTTGTCCATCACCATGGGCTGAATGGTGAAATTGCAGTATTTGCAGATGTCATCCAGTCTGGCCTCCTCCGGGAAATTGCTGACGATGCTCCATGCCACGCCCTTTTTCTTCGCCCGCCCGGTACGGCCAATGCGGTGGACGTAGTACTCGTTCTCCTCCGGCACGTCATAGTTGATAACGCAGTCCACATCGTCCACGTCGATGCCCCGGGAGGCAACGTCGGTTGCGATCAGCACGGCCAGCTTGCCATCCCGATAGCGCTGCATGGTCTTTTCCCGCTGGCTCTGGCGGATGTCGCCGTGGATGCAGTCGCAGTCCAAGCCCGCCCGCTGGAATTCGTCGCAGAGACGCTGGCACATGTGCTTGGTGTTGCAGAAGATCATCACCCGCTCATAGCCCTGACTGCGGATCAGGCGCAGAGACGTCTCCGCCTTTTCCAGCGGAGTGCAGGTGATGCTGAACTGGTCGATGTCCGGGCGGTCTTCCTGCTTTGGCTCCACGGTGATCTCCACCTCATCCCGCTGGTACATCCAGGACACCGTCATGACCTCCTGAGAAATGGTGGCGGAAAACAGTCCCAGATTCTTCCGGTTCTTCACCTTGTCGATGATCCGGGTCACGTCCTTGAAAAAGCCCATGTCCAGCATCCGGTCGGCCTCGTCCAGGACTACGGTCTGGATTTTGTCCAGGCGGATGGTCTTGCGGTTGTAGTGATCCATCAGCCGTCCCGGCGTCGCCACCACGATCTGGGGCTTGCGCTCCAGCTGCTTGATCTGGCCGCCGATGCCCGCGCCGCCGTACAGCACCGCTACCCGAATGCCCTGAAAATAGGTCAGCAGCCCCCGCAGCTCGTCGCCGATCTGGATGGCAAGCTCCCGGGTGGGGGCAAGGATCAGCCCCTGAACGCCCTCGTTGGCCGGGTCGATATGCTCGATCATGGGGATGCCGAAGGCAAAGGTCTTTCCGGTGCCGGTGGGCGCCTTGGCAATGACGTCCCGCCATTGCAGAAAATATGGGATGGCCTCCGCCTGAATGGTGGTGGGATAGCCGTAGCCCTTCTCTTCAAGCGCTTTCAGCATGGCCTCGCTGAGGCCGAGACTTTCAAATGTGACTTCCATGGTTCTCTTTCCCTTTTCCATCGAAATTTTCTTTATTGTATCACTTTTCCCAGGTATTTGCAACTTTTTTTGTTTTCCGATAGTCGATTCGAGAAAACTCGGTTTCAATCTCACGCAAAGGTGGACAAACGGGGAAAAATATGCTATATTGTAGGCTATGATAATATGTCCGTAATATAAGGAGAATTCTAATGGGCAAACTAATCGTCATTGAAGGCACGGACGGCTCCGGCAAGTCCACCCAATTTCGTCTGCTGACCCAGCGTCTGGAAAACGAAAACATTGCCTTTCAGAAAATTGTCTTTCCCCAGTACTCCGAACCCAGCTCCGCGCTGATCCGGATGTATCTCGGGGGCGAGTTCGGCACGAATCCGTCGGACGTCAACGCCTACGCCGCTTCCTCCTTTTACGCCATCGACCGCTACGCCTCCTACAAAAAGATCTGGGGGCAGTGGTACGAACAGGGCGGTCTGGTAATCTGCGACCGCTATACCACCTCCAACGCCGTCCATCAGGCTTCCAAGGAGCCGGAGGACAGGCGGCAGGAGTTTCTCAAGTGGCTGTATGACTTTGAATACGACCGGCTGGGGCTTCCCCGCCCTGATCTGACGCTGTATCTGGACGTCCCCACGGATTTTACGGAGCAGCTGCTGCGCCACCGGGAACAGGATACCCACACCACCGCGGACATCCACGAGCGGAACAGTGCCTACCTCGCCTCCTGCCGCCGTGCCGGACGCGCCGCCGCCGAATATTACGGATGGACGATCATTTCCTGCACGGAAAACGGGAAAATGCGGAGTATTGAGGACATTCACGAAGAAATTTACCGCCATGCGGCGGCATGTCTGGAGGACTGAATATGGTTTACATGTTGCTTGGAACCGGCTTTGAGGAAACGGAAGCCGTCACCCCTATTGATTTACTGCGCCGGGCAGGCGTGACCGTCGCCACCGTGGGCATTGGCGGAAAGGTCATCGTCGGAAGCCACGGCATCCCCGTGACCGCCGATATGGAACTTGGCCAAATGGACTTGACCCAGCTGGATATGATCGTTCTCCCCGGCGGAATGAAGGGCGTCGCGTCCATCAAGGGCTGCCCGGAGGCGCTGGAAGCCGTGCGGTTCGCATGGGAAAACGGCCGGTTCGTCGCCGCCATCTGTGCCGCACCCACCATTCTTGCCATGCTTGGCATCACCGATGGCAGACGCGCCACCTGCTACCCCGGCTGTGAAGGCCAGATGGGAAGCGCTGACATGGTCTGCGCCCCCGCCGTCACCGACGGAAAGCTCATCACCGGCACGTCCGCGGGCTGCGCCGTTCCCTTTGGTCTGGCGCTGATCGCCGCCCTGAAGGGTCAGGCCGCCGCGCAGGCCGTCGCAGAACAGATCGTCATTCGCTGACCTTGGAGGAACACAATATGGACAACAAACAGTTTCCCGAACGGGACGAGGAGGAAATCATTCCCGAAGAGCTGACCTTCTTTCCCGCAGACGAGGAATCGGAGGACGCCGGGGATGTCCCCGCCTCCGAAGACGTGATTGGGGAAGAAACCGCTTCCCAGCCAGAGGAAATCCCCGCAGAGGTGGAAGAACCCGTTGCGGAGGAAACTCCCGTGGCGGAAGACGTTCCCGCATTTGAGGATGATTCCGTTCAGGAAGAATCTCCCGTTTTTGAGGATGTCCCCCCTGTTGCGGAAGAAATCCCCGTCCCCAATGATACCGCCGAAAAAGGCCGTTCCTTCATGGATCGCATTCCGGACGTGGATGACGGCATGGAGGATTCCTACGACGACCGGCTCACCGAGCCGGAGGTGGGCAGCGAGATCATCCCCGACGACAGCGCCATGGATTCCCACGGTATGCTGGAACACGGCGAGGAAGAACCGCCCTTTGACCCCAGCATTCTGGACGACCCGGATTTGCAGGAGCTGCCGGAGGAACCGGCGGAACCGGAGCCGTCAAAGGACGAGATCGCTGAACAGGAATACCGGGACAGCGACGGTGATTTTGACGCCGCAGAGGATGCCCCCGCCCCGGAAAGAAAAGCGTCCGGTCGTCAGCGCCCCGTCAAAAAAGGACGTCCTAAGAAAACCCGTGGAGAGGGTCTGCTGGGCATCCCCCACATTCTGGTCACTATCGTGTGGCTGGCACTGATCGTGGTCATCGGCGTCACGCTGGGACGGATGATTTGGGTCTGCGCCGCCGATGTGCTGGCTTTCGGGCGGGAAAACAAGCCCGTCACCATCACCGTTTACGAGTCCGACACCATGGACAGCATCACCGACAAGCTCTACGACGCCGGTCTGATCCGCTACAAGAGCCTGTTTAACTTCTACGCTGACATCTCCCACGCCGAGAAGAAGATCGACCCCGGCATTTACGACCTGAACACCCGGTACGACTATCACGCGCTGGTCAACATGATGTCCGCCAGCTCCACCCGTGAGGTCGTGGAAGACCTGCTGATCCCCGAGGGCTACACCTGCCGCCAGATTTTCGCCCTGCTGGAGGAAAACCGCATCTGTACCGCGCAGGATCTCAGCGCCTACGCCGCCAACGGCGCGCTGAAGGACTACTGGTTCCTGGAAAATGTGACCCGGGGCGACAAATACTGCCTGGAGGGCTTCCTTTTCCCGGACACCTACGATTTCTATAAGAATTCCTCCCCCCGTGAGGTTCTGGAAAAGATGCTGGACAACTTCGACTACCGGTTCAGCGAGGAAATGCGCGCCCAGATCGACACCCTGAACGCCACCGTCACCGACGGCAGCTTCACCGTCCGGGAAGTGACCATTGTCGCGTCCCTCATCGAGAAGGAAACCGCCTCCGCGTCGGAAAGCCCCTGGATCGCCGGTGTTATTTATAACCGTCTGTTCCACTGGGACTACCCCGCCCTGCTGAACATCGACGCCGCCATCATCTATGCGCAGGACGGCGTGTCCGACCACATCGACACCAGTCTGGACAGCCCCTACAACACCTACCTTCACGTGGGTCTGACGCCCACGCCCATTGCGAACCCGGGTCTTGCCAGCCTGCAGGCCGCGCTGAATCCCGAATCCCACAACTATTATTACTACGTGCTGAATCCCGCCACCGGCGCCCATCAGTTCTCCACCACACAGGAGGAGCATGAGCAGTATCGCGCGCAGTTTGCTGCTGCCGCCGCTGCCGCTTCCACACAGTCGGAGGGCGAATGAGAAAGCTGGAATTGCTCAGCCCCGCGGGGGACATGGAGCGGCTGGAAATGGCCGTAGCCTACGGCGCAGACGCGGTATATTTCGCCGGAACAAGCTTTGGAATGCGCTCCTTCGCGGGGAATTTCTCCCCCGAGGAGCTGCCCAAGGCGGTGCGGTACGCCCATGACCACGGCGTCAGGTGTCACGTCACCGTGAACACCATGCCGAGAAACGATGAAATCGTCCGGCTGCCGGAATATCTGGAGCAGCTGGACGACGCCGGGGTGGACGCCCTGATCGTGGCCGACTTGGGTGCGTTCACCCTCGCCGGGAAATATGCCCCGCACTGCGAGCGGCATATTTCCACCCAGCAATCCATCGCCAATTACGTCTGCGCCCAGGCGTGGTTTGATCTGGGCGCGAAGCGGGTGGTGCTGGCACGGGAATGCAGTCTGGAAGAAATCCGCGCCATCCGTCAGAAGGTAGATCCCGCGCTGGAAATCGAGACCTTTGGCCATGGTGCCATGTGCGTCAGCTACTCCGGCCGGTGCCTGCTGAGCAACTACATGACGGGACGCGACAGCAATCGCGGCGCCTGCGCCCAGCCCTGCCGGTATCAGTACGCTCTGATGGAGGAAAAGCGCCCCGGGGAGTATTTCCCGGTTTTCGAGGACGAAAAGGGTACTTACATCTTAAATTCCCGGGATATGTGCATGATCGACCACCTGAATGACCTGATGGACGCAGGCGTGGACTGCATCAAAATTGAGGGCCGGGCAAAATCCGCCTACTATGCCGCCATCGTCACGGGAGCCTATCGCCACTGCATCGACGATGTTGCCGCCGGTAAAGAGCTGGATCCCATCTGGCGGGACGAGGTGGATCACATCTCCCACCGCATCTACTCCACCGGCTTCTATTACGGCGAACCGGGGCAGTACGTAGCCTCCTCCCGGTACATCCGGGAGTGGCAGATTGTGGCAAAGGTGGAATCCTGCGACGCAAACGGACTGGCGGTGTGCCGCCTGAACAACAAATTCCGCGCGGGAGACGCGCTGGAAGTCGTCGGCCCCGACGTGCGCCCCTTCCCCATCACCGCCCCGATCATGGCCGATCTGGAAGGTAACCCGGTAGAAGAACCGCGAACTCCCCAGATGAAATTCACCATCCAACTACCGAAGACCGTGCCGCCTATGAGTATGCTTAGAAGAAGCGTTGATCTTTCCCCGAAGTAATCAAAAACACCGAACGTCGAATCGTTCGGTGTTTTTTTCGTATAAAGCCCGCATTACTGCGGTACTTTTTTTCGTTTTTCCGGGAATTTGTGAATCAGAAGTGCCAGCAGAATCGACATACCAAGGCAGAACAGGAACACAGCCGCATTTTCGGATTGAGAAAGTGTCTCGTTTCCGTGAACGACCGCATACTGCACAAGAAACACATTGTGGATCAGGAAGCACTCAAAGGAAATGTCTCCCAAGCACACCAGCGGTTTCCAGCGGAACAGGCTGGATACCCAACCCATACCGCAGGTAAACACGCCGATCAGCACCAGATTTGGCAAGAGCCATGTGAAAATTCTGCTTCTCCATGGACTTCCGGCGCGGGAAAGCATGAAAAACCAATAGCCGAGCGCGCCAACTTCCAGTACCGTGAACACTATCCGCACCGTGTTTCCCTGCTTCAGGTGCGGCTTCAGGGTGCAGACCAACATTCCAAGGAGCATCCCGCCGAGGTATTCGCCCATTCTGGCTGGCGGGAAAATGTACTGCCAGTAACCCATGTCGAGATTCTTCGTTAAGTAGCAGTAAACAGCCGTCAGGAATAACGTTCCCGCCAGTGCGCCCGACAGCAGCAGCCAGCCCTTTGGACGCCGGTTGATTTTATTCAGCAGGAACATGACGGGAAGGCTGAACACAGACAGGAACATCAGAGTGGACAGGAACCAGCCCACAACGTTGTAGCTGAGCGCGCCCTCCGCAGACCATGACTGCACCAGCAGAAGGTTCCGCACAAGCTGCCCCGGAAATCTCTGAACGTCAAAAAGCGCGGTCAGGCTCTCCGTGTTGGTATAGAGGAAAAGGTACAGCGTCGTAAACAAGTACAGGGGATAGATTTTCTTCACCTTGCGCCACAGATACTTCCCTTCCTCCCGCCAGCTGAGCCGGACGTCCCTGTTGAAGAAGGCAAGCGCCGTCACCAGACCGCTGAGCATAAAGAAAAAGCTGACCGCCGCAGTGGAACAGTGAGAAGTCGGATATTTGAAAAACAGCCATTGCTCGCCATGGCACACAAACACATTGAAAAATGCCCAGAACCGCAGAAATTGCAGCTGTTCTTCCCTTCCGGTCCTGGTTGGGGACGCTATCTGTCCCTCTGTCTGCATACGCCGCCCTCCTTTCGACTTTGGGTCAGTTTTTCAGGCTTTGCAGCGGCGCGGGAATTCTGCCGCCGCGGACTATGAAGTCCTCGCTGGCCTTGTCGTGCACCGGCATCACCGGGGCGCTGCCCAGCAATCCGCCCATTTCCACCCGGTCGCCTACGGTCTTGCCGGGGGCGGGGATGATACGCACGGCGGTGGTCTTGGTGTTCACCATGCCGATGGCCGCTTCGTCCGCAATGATGGCGGAAATGGTCGCCGCAGAGGTATCGCCGGGGACCGCGATCATGTCCAGTCCCACGGAGCAGACACAGGTCATGGCTTCCAGCTTGTCAAGGCACAGCGTGCCGCCCTCGGCGGCGGCGATCATGCCCTCGTCCTCGGACACGGGGATAAACGCGCCGGACAGGCCGCCCACATGGTTGGACGCCATGACGCCGCCCTTTTTCACCGCGTCATTCAGCATGGCAAGGGCAGCCGTGGTGCCGTGGGTGCCGCAGACCTCCAGCCCCATTTCCTCCAGGATACGGGCAACGCTGTCCCCCACGGCGGGAGTGGGCGCAAGGCTCAGATCCACGATTCCGAAGGGTACGCCCAGACGGCGTGACGCTTCCTTGCCCACCAGCTGACCCATACGGGTGATCTGGAAGGCGGTCTTTTTGATGGTTTCGGCCACCACGTCAAAGGGCTGACCCTTCACGTTCTGCAAAGCGTGGTACACCACGCCGGGGCCGGAAACGCCCACATTCAGCACGCACTCCGGCTCGCCCACGCCGTGGAACGCACCGGCCATGAAGGGGTTATCCTCCACGGCGTTGGCGAACACCACCACCTTGGCGCAGCCAAGGCCGTCGTTATCCGCAGTCAGCTCGGCGGTTTTCTTGATGATTCGACCCATTTCCGCAACGGCATCCATGTTGATGCCCGCTTTGGTAGAGCCAACATTCACGCTGGCGCACACCCGCTCGGTGGCAGCCATGGCCTCGGGGATGGAGCGGATCAGCTTCCAGTCTCCCGTGGTGCAGCCCTTCTGCACCAGAGCGGAAAAGCCGCCGATGAAGTTGACGCCGCAGGTGATCGCCGCCGCGTCCAGCGTTTTCGCGATCTCCACATAGGAATCCGTCTCGCAGGAACCGGCCACGATGGAGATAGGCGTAACGGAAATCCGCTTGTTGACAATGGGAATTCCGAATTCCTTCTCGATGTCCTCGCCGACCTTCACTAAGTCCTTGGCGCAGCGGGTGATCTTCCGATAAATCTTATCGCAGCAGGTCTTCAAATCCGGGTCGCAGCAGTCCAGCAGACTGATGCCCATGGTGATGGTTCGGATGTCCAGATGCCGCTTGTCGATCATATCCTGGGTTTGCAGGATGTCCTTCTGATTCAGCATGGTCTGTCCCTCAAATCCGGTGCATGGCTTCAAAGATGTCCTCACGCTGCACGCGGATGGACAGTCCCATTTCCTTGCCGATCTCGTCCATGCGGGTGACAAGCTCTCCCAGCGGCACATTGCACGCGGAGACCTCCGTCGCCATCATCATGGTGAAATAGCCCTGCATAACGGTCTGGCTGATGTCCAGAACGTTGACGTTGAAGTCCGCCAAGGCGGTGCAGACACCCGCGATGATGCCCACCCGGTCTTTTCCGACTACGGTTACAATTGCTTTCATCTTTTTCTCCTTCCGTCCGGGACTGCGGCCTGTGCCCGTCCACCGGACTGTCACATATGGGGATTATACCTCGTAATCTGCTGCCACCCGGCTGTCCAGCAGGTGGAAGAAATGGGTCTTGGCCTCCTGATGCAGGGGATGCACGGCATAATTTTCCAGCGCTTCCCGGCTTTCAAACTCGGAATACAGAGCGTAATCCATGCCGTTGAACGCCTGACGGATCTCCAGATGCAGCAGACCCGGAATCTTTCCCACCAGCGGCTCCAGAACAGACGCGATCAGCTTCACGGCCTCGGTCTTGTCAACGCCCTCTTTCAGGGTGTACAGTACGATATGCTTTACCATAATTATCCTCCTTATACGAGTTTTTAATAAAACGCTTAAAAGCGTTTTATTAGGCCGCAGGATTG
>ENA-OYZH01000397-OYZH01000397.1-human-gut-metagenome-genome-assembly--contig:-NODE-397-length-10410-cov-7.014486_pt1 | contig 10410 bp, 10 predicted proteins | sample MGYA00244072_ERZ653468 | MGnify/ENA primary metagenome ERZ653468 (study PRJEB26926, sample SAMN06165161) | human gut metagenome | biome: ENVO:00009003; feature: ENVO:2100002; material: ENVO:00002003...
GCTCTGCTCTGCTCTGCTCTGCTCTGCTCTGCTCTGCTCTGCTCTGCTCTGCTCTAAGGATTATACTTGGTATCATATCTCAATGCAACCCCTTATCTTAAGATTTCATATACTTTTCATAATTTCATTTCAGATAATAACATCCTTTATAAAATTATACAAGTCGAAAATAAATGTAAAAGTATAAAATACAGTTCTTTTTTCTTTTTTGATGTATTTTTTAGCTTGAACAGACATATTTTTTCTGGGTGGCATGAATAAAGAGAATTGCTTGCAATTCTTACCACATTTTGGTAATGGAAAGTTTTTTACATCAGAACATGATGCTCGTTAGAGCATGGCTATTATAGGTTTTTAGGTTTGGCTGGTTTCTGATTTTCCAAACAAGATATGGTTATAAAAGAGAAAGAATTTAGTTTAGAAATGATTTATTCATATTTTTAAATAAGCGAAAAGTATTGATTTTACAGGCTTTTTCACGATTTCATAGCTGCATGATTTTTGAATATATAGGCTTTTCTATTGTAAAGAAATTTGAATATCTTTTATTCTGTCCAGATAAAACTTGAATATCTCTTTTTGAAATGGTACAGAAACTTGAATACTTTTTTCGCTATGTGTATAAAAAAAGCTCCTGCCAGTGCTGCAGGAACTACTTTTTCTTTTTTGCGGTGCTGTTTTTGCTCTCTTCTTCAATTTTCCAGTAATTTATGCGACTACAAATAGCCTGGAACTGCTCCCAAGCTATTTTTCATTCTATAATGTTTCGATTACAAGTTTATGTACGATACCGGGACTTAAATACCGCTTCCATTTGTACCGGTTTTTAATGCCCTCGTTGAGATATTCCAAGCTATCCTTTACAATCCGGCTCAAAGAGAATCCCTTGTCTTTCTTTATCTCTTTGTTGTGCTGCTGCAGTATTGTATGCATTTCCCGGATGCGTTCCTCTGTCTCTTCCTTGATCCGGTTCCGGCGCATGGCAATATTGATTTCATGCTCCCTCAACTCGTCATTCTCTCCAGTTTGAACTTCTGCAGTATCTACCATTTCTGCCTTAAATGTAAAGAAATACTTTCTATTATCTTCCATGTAGATACTAAGGAACGGTTCCAGGCTTCCCAAGTATCGTCTTGCTGCTCTATGGGATAAACCAAGCAATTCTTTGAATTTTTGATTAAATGTTTCCACCAACATCTGATAAGATGGCTTCCGGCTTTTTTTCTTGTTAATCTGCCATTCACGCATCAGGTACAATGCCATCAGCTTTGCCGGAGCTTTCAGCTTCTTAAACTCTGCAGAACGAACCATTTTGTTATGCAGTGAAACATAACCTCTTCCGTAGTTCTCATTTCCTGCAAAGGAATTATCCAGTATTTCAATGTCATAATCGAAGTACGTCCGTTTCTGAAACTCTATAATGCCTTTACGCTGCAATGCTCTCATGCAGTCATAAAACCCCTGAAATGATAAGCCTACTTCTTTGCACAAGTCACGGTAATAGATGCCATGTGCCATGCCATATTCATTCTGGAACCGCCCTACATACAATACAAAGTCTACTTCACGCTTTGTAAGACGTTTTTTCATCATCTTTTCCAATACTTCTACTGAAATCTTTTCCATCCGGCTTACCCCCTTTCTAAAGATTTTATAACTGCCATTTTTCTATATCTTGTACCACAAAAAAAGAGATAGAACGTATACACACAACATACATTCCATCTCTAATATTTATATCCATTTTACAATTATACAATTTGAAAATAAATGTAAAACTTTTTGCCCTGAAACACTTGACGAACCTTGTGTTTATTGATAAAATCAGCATAAGTGATATATATTTGTGTGTGAAATATATGTCTCTAGTTGATAGAAGTGTTTGCAGCAAATCTACCAACGACTTGATTAAAGTATACGAATTATTGTAAAATTTGTCAAATACTTTTTTTCAAGTGCCTTAACTTTATAATTTTAACAAAGGAGCGAATATAAAACGCTCCTTTTTGTTGCCCTTTTTTACCATACGGCAACAAAAAGGGGAAAGGCAAAATGCCTTTCCCTATATTTTTTATTACTGTCCTAATGGTGGAATTACTGCCGGGTCATAGGTATATGCTGTTCCACCTCCCGGAATGTCATAGGAACCTGTCGGTTCGCCTAAATCTATACTATCCCCAGGTTGTAAAAAGTTTGGAAGGTCATCCTCGGTAAATCCATAAGGATTCTCTTCGTTGCTGGATGTGGATGCACTGCTGCTTCCATTACTGGAAGTAGAACCATTGCTTTTAGTTCCAGTGCTACCTGATTTATTGGATTTTGCAGTTGTATTTCCATTGCCAGTATTATTATTTGCTACCTGTTCTTTCTCCTTGGCAGCCTTTTCTGCTTCTTCTTTTGCTGCCTGTTCAGCTGCCACTCTTGCAGCTTCCTCTTCTGCTGCTTTCTGTGCTTCCAGCTCTGCTTCCTTTGCAGCTACAACCTCTTTTACCTGTGCTTCCATATCATCTGCGGATGGAACTGCTACTTCCTGCTCTGTAGATGCTACTGCACTTCCAACCTTTGGTTTCTTGGTTGCCTGGAAGTAAACTGCACTTCCTACACCAGCTACAACTAATACTCCAACGATCGCAATTACAATACTCTTTTTCATATAAATCACTCCTTTTCTTTCTGTTTGAATCTATCACTCATTCAATTCATTCATTATCTTTCCCTGTAAGCTATTATTCTACCCTTGCAAAAGAAGTTCTGACGATTAATATTATTTTTGTCATAATGCATTGGTACAAGCGTTCTATCATAACCAACAACAGTAAAAAATAATTCCTCACTGACTTCACATGGTTTATTAGTTAATATATTTAATAAATAATACCTAAACGGATAACTACCTTGATACATAATCACATTAGCCATAATCACACCTCACTGTTATCCAACCGGACGAAATCCCCAAGATACAATTCTTCCCGGCATATTGTATATGCCTTATGTATGATGGTCTGACGTTCTACAAGATATTCCCAGCCTTCAATATCCTTTATCGTCCAATCTCCAACATCTTCATTCTGGAAAAACTCTTCGAATGTATCATAATTACTCTGCAGATTGATAAATGAATCAATGTCCTTATTGTGCTTGTCATTCAGTTCCTTTGTTCTTTCTTTCAGCTTGTCCATGCACTCTCTTAATTCTTTTAATTTTTCCATGTTAAAACCACCCTTTCTTAATATTCTGTTTGCTTAATCAATCTTTATAAAGTTTCTATGGCAATAGCCACATATTATATTATCTGCCAATCTCTGTGCTTCGATTACTCTTCCGCACTGTGGACACCGGAACCTTGCAAAACTTCCTACAAAGACCTCTTCACCACGCTTATTTATCAATTCAATATACTTCTGATAATTAAAGTATTTCTGCAGCGTTTTCATGGTTTTTTTGCTTAGATTCGTCACTCTATATCCCTTGTGACTATCTACGATTCTTGCCTTGCCACCGCACATTTCAACAGCTTTTCGAAAAGAACCATTGTGGTATACATTATTCATGCTAGTATCTTCTATGTCCTTTGCCTGATTGTATAAATGCGCCATTTGGTGAATCATTTCCATGTATAACTCTTTTTCCGGCAATGCTGCCATCTGCCAGTTGATGCTTATATATAATGTTCCATTTGCCAATTTCTTTAGCGACCAGTTTATCCGCTTCTTTGCGAAGCTAAATCTGATATATGTTGGGGGAACTACGCTTTTATAATAAATGTCATTTATCGTATCAAATAAACGCATCAGCATATCTATTTCTGTCATGTTACTTCTCCATTATCTCGTCCAGTTTTTCTTGTGGAAGAACGCTTGACATTGCAATGCTGTAATCCATGATAGCCTGCAGGAGAATAAATGTAACTCCGACACCTATTTCTTTTGAAATTTCCTTTAATTCTTCATATAGTTCTTCCGTCATGCTGATAGACTGTTTCACCGGCTTATTAATAAATCTTGGGTCTTTATGGGATGTTACCAATACATCCGGGTCAAACTTCCGACCGTTTTTATTCCACTGTTCTACTGCCCTTTTTATTAATATGGTCTTTGGGATTCCAGTTACTTCACTGATAGCTTCTTCCAGTTCTGCTAGTCTTTCCGTCACTTTAATAGATGTTTTCTTCATTTCCGTTCTCCTGCTCTTATGATTGGCTCCCGGATGCCAAGTGCTGCATCCGGGAATAGATTGCTTATGAGAATAACTTTTTCAATCCTTTTATATATCTACAATATGCTGCATACTGACTGTCTGTAAGATGCTTTCCACCCTCGTCAATCAGCTTTGATATATCTCTCATATCCTTGCTGAATACATTGGTGGATATAACATATATTGCTTTTTCTTCCCTCTCATTTTTCTTTTTTGAGGACTGTTTCTTTTCCTCTACTGCAATATCGTCACTGGTTATCTGTTCATCTGTACCTTTCTTTTCAAGTATTTCTGTAATGAACTTCGCCTGTACCGGCTTTTGCATATTGGCAACCTGTGCTGCATTTGATACGTTAATTCTGTTCTCTTTTAAGGCTGCTTTTAATTCATCTGAACCTCTGTTTTCAACCTTATCATACTTTGCTACCTGTGCGCTGGATATTCCAAGCTGCTCCGCTACTAAATCCCTGGTCTTTACTCCGGCAATGTTTCTAGTAATATCATTACCATTTTCATCATTGCCTACAACCATGATGGTTACACCTTTTGCTCTTAATTTAGCAATCAGATTTTTCCATTCCCGGATTTCAAAGGCAATATCTTCATGTTCATACTTTCTGTTCTGATTGGTTGTTAAGATAGAAAGCATTTCCTTATCTTCAAAGTCCAGCGGTAAATCCATTGCATCTAAATCTTTGACTTTACACTCTACTGGTTTATCTGCATCCCAATCTCCGGATTCGATAAGGTAATTGATAGCCTTAAAACGTCTGTGTCCGGTAAGAAGCATATAATCTCCATCATCCATCTGATATACAACTAATGGCTGCTCCAATCCTGCAGCTTTTATCTGACTTGCCAATTCCGGAATATTATTCAATGATAATCCGTTTCTTGGGTTCGGATGGATTTTACTTATCGGGATATATTCTGTCCTTTTCTGTACTTCTACATTCTTGCTCTGTGCATTAAGAAGTCCTTCTCCAACTCCTGTTATTTTATCCAACTTAAATTTTCCCATGATTAAATCTCCTTTTCTTCTTCCTGGCGCATTCTTTCGATTTCTTTAAGTTCCCTCTGATACTTTTCAATGAATTTTTTCTTGTTTGGGGAAATAATATATTCTGTCAGTTTCATGTATGCCAATGTAACAGAACACTTATTTTTTCCGGAATCAACTTCCAGTAATGGTCTTTGTTCAAAGGTATTCTCTTCCAGATACTTTGTGGTTCCTATGCAAATTGGCAGCAATGGAATCTCGTATCTTGGTAATATCTGTTCCAGTAATCCGTATACTTCTCTTGATACGTTCTTACGGTTATTATACTGTGTAAGGAATGTACCACCGATATGAAGTAATGGATTATATTCTGATACTGTCTCTACAAGGTTTCTTGTAATTGCAAGTCCAATACAGCTATCTCCATCACATCTAAGCGGAATATATACTTCATCTGCTGCAGTTAATCCATTGATGTTCAAAATTGAAATAGATGGACTGCAATCTATCAGGCAATAATCATATTCACCTGCTACCTGTTTCAATGCTTTCTTTAACTTGAACTGCTGCGGAGTTGTTATGTCTGCTTTCAGTCTTTCCTCTACTTCTGCTAATGTAAGGTGGGATGGGATAATATCTAATCCCTCATAATCTGTATGTTTGATTGATTTATGAATATCCATATCCGGATTCAGTAAAACATCTTCGATTGATAATTCTGTTTCAATAGGTCTACGCTCCATGATAGCTGTAAATATATCTATGAAGTTTGTCTGGGAATATCTTCCGGAAGTATTACCCTGTGGGTCTAAGTCTACCAGTAAGACTTTCTTTCCATGTACTGTAGCCATCATATGACCGATTGTTGTTACGCTTGCGGTTTTTCCTACACCGCCTTTGTTGTTAATAAATGCAATTACTTTCATAAGCTCTTGTCCTTTCTTTATGCTATTATTTACTACACCTATAATATACCATACTAGCGGTATACTGTCAACAACTTAAAAAATATAAGTACATAACATTTTCTTTTTTGAGGTAAGTTGTCCCTTAGGTGCTATAAATAGCACCTTGCCCTAAATCCGCATAAATGCTGGATTTCTTCTCAAAAAAACGCCCATTTTTTGCATGACACTTTACAGCATTTATGATATAGTAAATATGCTTATGCAATTTGTATTGCATATTCATCCAAATGCAGCCCCAGGTAGTTTATCTATCCTGGGGCATTCTCCTTCCCATATGGTATATTTTTATATCATTTTCTAACAAGGTGCTATAAATAGCACCTAACCTCAAACCCGCATAAACACTGGATTTCTTTTCAAAAAACAACCCATTTTTGATATGTCACCAATGTGGTTTTTTCGCTTTTGCAAAATTAGTATGATTGATTTTAACTACTATGTATGCTATCATGTCAATTGCAAAAGAAAGCATATCCAAGTGGTACATAAGAGAATCCCCGGTAGTAGCTGCTACTAGGGATTCTTTTTATTATGACATTGATATGTTTCTATATCATTTTCTAACAAGGTGCTATAAATAGCACCTAGCATCAAACCCGCATAAACACTGGATTTCTTCTCAAAAAACAACCCATTTTTTGACATACCATCCATGTGTTTTTTCATGCTTCCTGATTACTTTTTTATAAAATGTGGCATACTTGATTTTGACTACCGCATATGCTATAATGGCGGTAGCTAAAAGGTTATAAGTGTCAAGCTGACACAAATGCGAAAACCCCGGAGATGTCACCTCCGGGGTTTTCTTTTGGCTAGTTGTCATGGTCATTTCTGTCTAACCATTTGCAGATATAGTAGCTGGCTATTCCTGCCATAACAGAAATAATAAAGGTTATAAGTAATTCTTTCAAGCTGACACCCCCTCTCTGTGTCAGATTGGGTATCGACAACATTTATATTATATCATACTTTTTTCGTTTAGGTGCTATAAATAGCACCTAACCTCAAACCCGCATAAATACTGGATTATTTGTCTAAAAAGCACTCATTTTTGACACCCTTTTTCAGACCTAATTATCTTTCTCTTCCAGACTGTTTTCCTTTTCGTCCCTCTCTTTCTCCCTACGCTCCTGCTCAAGAAATCTCTCATGCTTCCGGATGATTTGCTCTTTCTGCAGCGTATCATCCAATGCTCTCTCCAATTTCCTTAATGCCCTTTCAACATCATAAGCTGCTTTATTCCGGAATAGCATTGGCAGATGCTTTCCTTTCTTCTGATATGGCTTCAAGATTTTTTCCTCTATCTTCGATACCATTTTCTTTCCGGTATCATTTCCTGCATCTGCTGCTTTCTTAAAATAGTCCAGTGCAATTACTTTATCTTCCTTAACACCATTGCCACGATAATAGATAAAGCCAAGTGCCACATCCGCAAAATCATTCCCCTGCTCACTTGCCATCTTGTAATACTCAATGGCTTTCTCCGGATTGTAAATAGGACTCTCCTTTTCTATGAATAATTTTCCAAGTTTATATTGAGCATACACATTTCCCTCTTTTGCTATTGGCTCCAAGTACGTTACTGCTTTCTTTGGGTCATACACTTTTTCTGTCTTATCAGCATAGAGTTTTCCAAGCTGGTACAATGCAGCTTTATTTTCATCCTGTGCAGCCAATTCAAAATAGTGGATTGCCTTTTCTGCATTATGGTATTCTGTATTCTTTCCGGCATAGATTTTTCCAAGCTGATATTGTGCATAGGAATTGTCCTGGTCTGAAGCCTTTTCAAAATTTTCTATGGCTTTTCCAATATCGTAGTATGAGGAAGTCTTATCAGAATAAATCTTGCCAAGCTGGTACTGTGCATAAGAATTATTCTGTTCGGCTGCCATGGTCAGATATTTTATGGCAAGACTTTCATTCTTTAATCGTTCATCTTTCAGATAGATTTTTCCAAGCTGGTACTGTGCCATTACACTTTCATTTTCTGCAGCTTCTTTTAAAATCTCCACTGCCTTATCTGCGTTCTCTATATCTCCCTTTTGCAAAAGGATTTTTGCATACTGATATTGTGCGTTTGGGTTTCCATTCTTAGATGATAATTCGAAGTATTCTTCGGCTGTGCTTAAATCAACGCTCACTCCTTTCCCTTCCATATTCATCTTACCAAGTCTGTATTCAATATTCGCATCCGGTGACTTAAATTCCATTGAAAAGAATTTATCGTATGCTGCCTTATATTCCTTATTTGCCCTGTCCATATCCTTTTCAACTTCTATTCCATTTTCGTATGCATATCCCAGCTTGTAGTGTGCATATGGATTTCCGGCTGCCAGTTTGTAATAGTCAACTGCAATTTCCTTGTCCTTTTCTACTACACTGTTTCCATCCCAATACATATTACCGACAATATACGCTGCAAACACATTTCCTGTATTGGCTGCATTATCTAAGTATTCAAATGCTTTCTCTTCATTCTTTTCTGTTCCTAGTCCATACAGGTAATGCTTTCCTGCTCGATATAAGGAATAGTTGATTATGAAATTTGTCTGTTCTTCCGGATGCTCTATCACACTTTCAAAACCTTTTAAGGCTCTCTCATAATAATAGTGTGCTTTTTCATTATCTATCTTTACACCGATACCATGCTGATATATGTTGCCAAGCTCATAGTATGCCAGGATGTTTTTTTGCATTATTTCAAGTTCCAGTAATTCAATACCTTTCTGAACATCCTTGTCTTTTCCATATATCAGAACCTTTGCTTTTTTGAAATTTTCACTCCACTTAAAAATTGCATCCGAAACGTCAAAATCTAAATCATCTATTTCCGGTTCCTCGATTACTTCGTCTGCATCCGGAAAAGTATTATCCGCTGCATCCACTTCCGCTTCAAAGAATCTGTCCATAATCTTTTCAACATCTTCCGGAACGTACTCCGCACCACCGGTCTTAATATCATATTCTTTCATTTCCTTTAGAATCTGATTACCAAGTCTTGAATACAAATCTTTGATTTTTCCGTCCTTATAATCTCGTCCGGATTTTCCATATGCAGTTTTATAATCCTTTGCGGTTCGTTCCAGCTCTGCAATGAATTTTAAATAATCATCCCGGTAGTATTTATCAATATATGCCTGTGATAGTTTATCCAGCATTGGGCGAATGTCATACATAGCATTATTATTATAATTCCATAGTCCCCGATTACCACTTCTAGGCAGACACTTGTATATATCAAGAAACATATCCTTTAGATCTGCATCTACAGATAGGATATGTTCCTTTTTCTGATTTACTATTGTCTCTCTGATAAACTGGTTAATTTCAATATTCTGTTCCCGCTGCTGCATAATCTCATTTACAACGAATCGTTTACAGGCTTCAATACTCTTTCCTTTGAACCGTCCAATATATTCTTCTCTTTTGTATAGTTCTCCGGATGGAGTTCTCACCGGAACCTTTACCTTGTTTCCATTTACGATTTTTTCATCATAAACCTGATACATCTTCTTTTGTCTGCAAGGTGCCGGTTCTACTGTGGCAACATGAACATGGATGTTATCCGTATTGTAATGGATGGCAGCACTCCATGTTGCATTTTCCAAACTCTCATTCTTTAACATTCGATTGATTGCACCTGTGGCAACCTCTTTTATTTTCCGTTCATCCAAGATATTTGTTTTCGAATCATATAATCCATGTTCTTCTAACCAACGGTTGTCAAACGATATAACCGTCTGCCACATCAGGGAACCATTGTCTTGTGCTATCCTGAACGTATTTTTCAAATCCTTTTTATCCTGGTTAGATAACTTCGTCTTGTCCTTTGTAAAAATGCCTGTTGTCTTTTCCGGATTATCCATGTAGTCATTGTAAAGATTATATTCACTTAACATTTCATTTCGTTTTGCATCTTCTCGGTCTATGTATTCTATGTATTCCCCGAACACACTGGAACCTGCTTCGCAAAACCTCGTTTTCACAATAACTCCTGCTTTGATTTCTGACATATTATCCTCTACTTTCTCTTAAGGTGCTATAAATAGCACCTTGCTTCAAACCCGCATAAACACTGGATTTCTTCTCAAAAAAACACCCATTTTTGATACCTTTTTTCCACTGTCTTTTGGTTGCATGATTTCCCGGCTTGTGATATGCAGCCATGTGTTTTCCGGTTTAGGTGCTATAAATAGCACCTTGCTTCAAACCCGCATAAACACTGGATTTCTTCTCAAAAAA
>ENA-OYZH01000401-OYZH01000401.1-human-gut-metagenome-genome-assembly--contig:-NODE-401-length-10374-cov-5.442582_pt1 | contig 10374 bp, 9 predicted proteins | sample MGYA00244072_ERZ653468 | MGnify/ENA primary metagenome ERZ653468 (study PRJEB26926, sample SAMN06165161) | human gut metagenome | biome: ENVO:00009003; feature: ENVO:2100002; material: ENVO:00002003...
GAGATTACTACGCGTCTCGTGGGCTCGGAGATGTGTATAAGAGACAGGTTTTTCTGCTATTTTATTGTTTCTTTTGTGCATCTTTTTAGCTTTACATGCTTCTATCCTGGTATTCGGAAGGAGTAACACCAACAATCCGCTTAAAGCTGCTGGAAAAATGTGCAACATCACGATAGCCTACCTGCTCTGCAACTTCGTACACCTTATTCCGGCAGTCATTCAACAGTTTCATGGCAGTGCGCATACGCACTCTGGTAATGTATGCCGCCACCGTGTAATCCGTCTCCCTTTTGAATGTATGACTCAAATGTCCTTCACTGATCCCCAGGTGCTCTGCGATCTGGGCCACACACAGTTCCGGATCCCCATAATGAGCGGAAATATAGTCTACGGCTGCCATGATAGAAGCATGCGAGGAAATATTTATGTTTAACGTGGAAGAAGAGTTAAAAAAGCTCCCCCGCAAGCCGGGAGTGTATATCATGAGGGATGACAAAGATGTCATTTTGTATGTGGGAAAGGCAATCAACCTGCACAACCGTGTAAGGTCTTATTTTCGTGAAAATATCGGCAGAGGCCCCGCCATTGACCAGATGGTGTCACTGATCGCCCGATTTGAATATATTGTGACGGATTCGGAACTGGAAGCGCTGGTGCTGGAGAATAACCTGATCAAGGAGAATTCGCCGAAGTATAACACGCTGTTAAAGGATGACAAGACCTACCCCTATATCAAGGTGACAGTGGGGGAGGATTATCCCAGGATCCTGTTTTCCAGGACCATGAAAAAGGATAAATCCCGCTATTTCGGTCCCTATACCAGTGCCGCGGCAGTGAAGGATACCATTGAGCTGCTGAACAAGCTGTACCAGCTGCGGACCTGCAACCGGGTGCTGCCCAGGGATATAGGAATCGAGCGCCCCTGCCTGAATTATCATATCAAGCAGTGTCTGGCACCCTGCCAGGGATATGTGAGCAAAGAGGAATATAGACAGCAGGTGGCAGGTGCACTGGAATTTCTGAATGGTAATTACAGTCCGATCCTGAAGGATCTGGAGGAGAAGATGAAGAAAGCCGCGGAGGCTATGGAATTTGAGGATGCCGCAAGGTACCGTGACCTGCTCTCCAGTGTACGACAGGTATCCCAGAAGCAGAAGATCACCGAGGGCGTCGGTGAAGATAAAGATATCCTGGCACTGTACCAGGATGAGACGGAAGCGGTGGTACAGGTGTTTTTCGTCCGGGATGGCAAGCTGATCGGCAGGGAACATTACTATATGACACATGTGCCGGAAAATAACAAACCAGCGATTTTACAGGATTTTGTAAAGCAGTTCTATGCGGGGACCCCATTTATTCCCAGAGAGCTGATGCTGCAATATGAGATCGAGGATGCGGAACTGATCGAGAAATGGCTGTCGGAGCGAAAAGGCAGCAGGGTCTATCTGAAGGTGCCTAAGATCGGCAGTAAGGAAAAACTGGTGGAGTTAGCAGCGCAGAACGCAAAACTGGTACTGTCCCAGGATAGAGAAAAATTAAAACGCGAAGAAGGACGAACCATCGGTGCGGTGAAAGAAATCTCGGATCTGCTGCAACTGCCGTTAACTGGCACAGCCCGGATGGAAGCCTATGATATTTCCAATATCAACGGTTTTGAAAATGTAGGATCTATGGTGGTCTACGAAAAAGGAAAACCGAAACGCAGCGATTACCGTAAGTTCAAGATCAAAAGCGTCTCCGGTCCGGATGACTATGCCTGCATGCGGGAAGTACTGATGAGACGGTTCCGCCACGGTATGGAAGAGAGCAAAGAACTGGAAGAACAGGAGATGGATCAGGAGTACGGCAGCTTTACCAAGTTCCCGGATCTGATCCTCATGGACGGTGGCCGCGGACAGGTGAATATCGCGCTGTCCGTACTGGAAGAACTGGGAATCGACATTCCGGTCTGCGGTATGGTCAAGGATGACAATCACCGTACCAGAGGTCTGTATTATCATAATATTGAGCTTCCCATTGATACCCATTCCGAAGGTTTTAAGCTGATCACCAGAATTCAGGATGAGGCCCACCGTTTTGCTATCGAGTATCACAGATCCCTGCGCAGCAAGACTCAGGTGAAGTCCGTGCTGGATGATATCCCGGGGGTGGGACCGGCCCGGAGAAAGGCCCTGATGAGGCACTTTAAGTCACTGGAGGAGATCCGGCAGGCATCGGTGGAAGAATTGATGGAAATTCCCGAAATGAATGAGCGTACGGCAGAGGAAATCGTGACCTTTTTTGCTTCACAGACAGGACAACCTGTGGTACACTAAAAGATAATGAAAAGGGCGGGGAACCGGGGCGGTTTTTTCGCGGAAAGGTATGGAGATTAGTATGGCAAGTGTAAGTTTAACCCGTGTTATCGAAAAAATGAAACTGGAAAATCTCACACCGGAGATTGATGTGAAACATGTGAAGATCACACAGCCGGATATCAACCGTCCGGCACTGCAGCTGGCAGGATATTTTGAGCATTTTGATGCGACCCGACTGCAGATTGTCGGATTTGTGGAATACACTTATATGGAAGGCATGACGGATGAGACTCGTAAGGAAGCTTATGAGAAGCTGATGGCTTATGATATTCCCTGTATCGTGTTCAGCCGTGACCTGAAACCGGATCCTATTTTCCTGGAGACGGCGATCCGACATCAGATTCCGTTATTATCTACGAAAAAATCCACTTCTGACTTTATGTCTGAGATCATCCGGTGGTTAAATGTCAAGCTGGCTCCCTGCATTTCCGTGCACGGTGTACTGGTGGATGTCTACGGTGAAGGTGTCCTGATCACCGGTGAGAGCGGCATCGGTAAGTCCGAGGCAGCACTGGAGCTGATCCGAAGAGGTCATCGTCTGGTAACCGATGATGTGGTAGAACTCCGTAAGGTCAGTGATGATACGCTGGTAGGTTCTGCACCGGATATCACAAAACACTTTATTGAATTGCGTGGTATCGGCATCGTGGATGTCAAGGCACTGTTCGGTGCACTGTCCGTAAAAGATACCCAGACCATTGACCTGGTCATCCGTCTGGAAGATTGGGATAAGGACAAAGAGTACGACAGACTGGGACTGGAAGAGAATTATACCGAATATCTGGGCAATAAGGTGGTATGCCACAACATTCCGATTCGTCCCGGACGTAACCTGGCAGTTATCTGCGAGACGGCAGCTATCAACCACCGTCAGAAGAAGATGGGCTACAACGCAGCAAAAGAGCTATACACCCGTGTACAGAACTCTCTGGCAAAAAGACGTGAGGAGGACGAGGATGATGAGTAAATATGCATTTGGGGTAGACGTGGGAGGAACCACGGTCAAGTTAGGACTTTTCAATGATGAGGGACAGGTGCTGGATAAGTGGGAGATTCCCACAGTAAAAGATAACGGCGGAGAGAAAGTTCTGCCAGATATCGCAGCATCCATCAAAAATAAAATGCAGGAAAAGAGCATCACCGCAGCAGATCTGGTGGGTGTGGGAATCGGCGCCCCCGGTGCGGTAAATGCCGAAGGCTTCATGGTCAACGGTGCTGTTAATATCGGCTGGGGATCTTTTGATCTTGCTGAAACGCTGAAAAAAGAACTGGATCTGCCTGTTACCGTGAAGGCAGGCAACGATGCCAATGTAGCAGCCCTGGGCGAAATGTGGCAGGGCGGTGGTAAAGGCTATTCCAATCTGGTAGCCGTTACTCTGGGAACCGGTGTCGGCGGAGGTATCATCATCGACGGCAGGATACTGACCGGTACCAACGGTGCCGGCGGTGAAATCGGACATATCCATATTGAAGATGCTGAGACAGAGACTTGCGGCTGTAAGAACAAGGGTTGTCTGGAACAGTATGCATCTGCTACCGGAGTTACCCGTCTGGCCAACAGACGTCTGGCCAAGGACGATGCTCCCAGCGTGCTCAGAGGTGGTGAAATCTCTGCGAAGACCGTATTTGATGCGGTGAAAGCCGGAGATAAAGTAGCAATCGAGATCGCAGAACAGTTCGGCGAGTATCTTGGCAAGGGACTGGCAGTAGTAGCCAATGTGGTAGACCCGCAGATCTTCGTTATCGGTGGCGGTGTATCCAAAGCCGGAGATATCTTATTCAAATACATAGAGCCTTCTTATAAGAAATGTGCTTTCGGTCCTTGCAAGCAGGCAAAATTTGCACTGGCAACGCTGGGCAATGACGCCGGAATCTACGGCGCGGCGGCACTGGTATTAAAGTAGGCTTTCGCGGCATAATTATAACAAAAAGAAAGAGCAGCCTGACAACATGATAAGTGCAGCAGTGATAGAAGCATTAAAAGAAATTGTACCGGCAGATAAAGTTCTTTTACAGGAACCGATGAAATTGCATACCACCTTCCGGATCGGTGGCCCGGCAGATTGCCTGGTCTATCTGGAAAACGAAGAGCAGCTCTGTAAGATCCAGAAATACCTTCGGCTGGTGGATGTTCCCTATACCGTGATCGGCAACGGAAGCAATCTGCTGGTCAGCGACCAGGGATATGCAGGAATTGTTCTGGTGGTTGGTAAGCATATGAGCCGGATCGAAGTGAAAGACTGCTATCTGGAAGCAGAGGCAGGGGCCCTGATGAGCCAGGTGGCAAAAGCAGCGAAAGAGCATGGCCTGACAGGCCTGGAGTTCGCCGCGGGAATCCCCGGTACCATCGGTGGCGGAGCTGTAATGAATGCCGGAGCCTACGACGGAGAGATGAGCCAGGTGGTGACCACTGTTACGGTAGTCAACCGTAATGGAGAGATCATGGAACTGGACAACAGTACCATGGAGTACGGCTATCGTACCAGTGTGATCCAGAACCAGTCGTTTGTCGTGACGAAAGTGACTTTCCGGCTACAGCCCGGAGATCCGGAGCAGATCGCAGCCAAAATGGAGGAACTGGCAATTCGCCGCAGAGAAAAACAACCTTTGGAATATCCCAGTGCCGGCAGTACTTTCAAACGTCCCGAGGGATATTTCGCCGGGCAGCTGATCATGGAAGCCGGTCTGCGGGGATACTCCATAGGAGGCGCAAAGGTATCGGAAAAGCATTGCGGATTTATTATCAACACCGGCAATGCCACTGCAGAAGATGTAAAAGATGTGATCTGGGAAGTACAGAGAAGAGTGAAAGAACGTTTTCACGTGGAGCTGGAACCCGAGATCAAATTCCTGTAACTATTCAGAGCCATGTAAATTTGTTTTCTGCGGATGCTTGCATCTTCGCAGAATCGCAAATTTATATGGCGAAGTAACCACATGAGCAAAAAGGGAGCCTCGAAGAGGTGATTTTGCGAATGGGATTCTGAATAGTTACGATAGAATAACGAGGTGCATATGAGATTTGTAGTAGTAACAGGCATGAGTGGCGGAGGAAAGAGAACCGCATTAAAGCTTTTGGAAGATGCTGGATTTTACTGCGTGGATAATCTGCCGGTATCTCTGGTGGAGAAGTTCGTGGAACTGATTGCCATGCCGGGCAGTGAGATCAGCAAGGTGGCCCTGGGACTGGATGTCCGGGCAGATCAGAATTTCATGGATGCGACCCGGATTTTGGAGCAATTAAAGGAAAAAGGCTACAAATTCGAGATTTTGTTTATGGATTCCGACGATGCTGCTCTGATAAAACGGTATAAGGAGACCAGACGTGTGCACCCTCTTGCAGCAGACGGCAGAGTGGAGGACGGCATTCACAAGGAGCGGAAGATTCTGGAGACAATCCGCAAAAATTCGGATTACGTCATCGATACCTCCAATCTGTTAGTCAGAGAACTGAAGGAAGAGTTGGATCGTATTTTTGTACAGAACGAAGAATACAATAGTCTTATGGTAACGGTCATGTCCTTCGGGTTCAAGCATGGAATCCCCGCAGACGCCGATCTGGTCTTTGATGTAAGATTCCTGCCAAACCCTTATTATATCGAGGAACTGAAGCCCCAGACCGGTAATGATAAAGGAGTGCAGGATTATGTGATGAGTTTTCCGGAGACCGGAATATTCCTGGACAAGCTGACCGACATGATTCAGTTTCTGATCCCGAATTATATTAAAGAAGGCAAATACCGTCTGGTTATTGCAATCGGCTGCACCGGCGGTAAGCACCGAAGCGTTACTTTAGCAAATAAATTGTACGAACGTATGAAGGCGGAAGGTCATTATGGTATCAAGCTGTACCACCGTGATGTACCCAGAGAAGGAATCTGACATGTCATTTTCGAGTGAAGTAAAGGAAGAACTGGCAAAACACATCAGCCCGGCAAGACATTGCCAGATCGCTGAGCTGGCCGCACTCATGAACTTCAGTGGACAATACGGACGCTCCGCAGAAGGAGACTTCATGATCGGTTTCCAGACGGAAAACGAGGCGGTTGTCAGAAAAGGCTTTACATTATTGAAAAAAACATATAATATAGATACTGATGTTAAAATCAGCGAGGAACAGATGCGGAGTGTGATCGATAAGATCGGGGATCTGTCTGAGCCTGTGAGCCCCTTGTTGATTAAAAATTCCTGCTGTCAAAGAGCATTTTTAAGAGGAGCTTTTCTCTGCATTGGTTCTATGAGCGATCCGCAGAAAAGTTATCACCTGGAATTTGTATGCACCGATGAGGATAAAGCGAGACAACTACAGAGTGTGATACAGGGATTTGACATAGAAGCCAAGATTGTGCTTCGGAAGAAGTATTACGTGGTCTATCTGAAGGAAGGATCCGGTATTGTGGATCTTCTCAATGTGTGCGAAGCACCCATTGCCCTGATGAAGCTGGAAAACCTGAGGATTGTGAAAGAAATGCGCAATTCTGTGAATCGGAGAGTGAACTGTGAGACCGCCAATATTACCAAAACGGTAACTGCAGCGACCAGACAGATAGAGGATATTATTTATATCCGGGATCACTACGGACTGGAGAATCTGCCCGAGCCCTTAAGCCAGATGGCAGAGGTCAGGCTGGAGAATCCGGACGCTCCGCTGAAGGAACTGGGAGAGTATCTGGATCCGCCGGTGGGAAAATCCGGTGTGAACCATAGATTACGTAAACTCAGCGAACTGGCAGATAGAATCCGGACGTAAAAGAGGAGGAAAATTATGACAAAGAGGAGTATTACGGTCAGACTGGAAGATGGCCTGGACGCAAGACCGGTGGCACTGTTAGTACAGGAAGCCAGCAAGTACGAAAGCAACATTTATTTTGAAGTAGACGATAAGCGGATCAATGCCAAGAGTATTATGGGTATGATGAGCCTGGGACTTTGTGCAGGCGAAGAGCTTACAGTAACTGCAGAGGGTGCAGATGAGCAGACCGCTGTGGACAACATTGAAAAGTTTTTGAGCGGTCAGGTGGCTTAAGAACATAACATGAGAAGAAGCGGGGCTGATGGAGAATTCTGTTAGTCCCGTTTGTTGTATCTTGAGGGCAGTATTATGAAGAAGATGTTATTTATCTATAATCCCAAAGCTGGAAAGGCACAAATCCGCAACAAACTGGCGGATATTCTGGATGTATTCACCAAGGGCGGTTATGAGATCACCGTATATCCCACGCAGAGAAGTGAGGATGCCATGGAGAAGACCGAGAAGCGCAGCAAAGAATATGATATCGTGGTCTGCAGCGGCGGAGACGGAACGCTGGATGAGGTGGTCACCGGCATGATCCGCAGTGGCTTCCGTACGCCTATTGGCTATATCCCGGCCGGGAGCACCAATGATTTCGGAGGAAGCCTCGGGCTGCCGAAGAATATGGTGAGAGCTGCGGAAAATATTGTAAATGGGAATGATTTCGCCTGTGATGTGGGATCCTTTAATGAGGATGTGTTCGTTTATATCGCAGCTTTCGGACTATTCACGGATGTCTCTTATGAGACCGGACAGGATATGAAAAATGTGCTGGGGCATATGGCATATCTGCTGGAAGGAATGAAGCGGCTGTCCGCGATCCGTTCCTATCCCATGCGGATTACTTATGGCGATACTACGATCGTGGATGATTTTATCTTCGGAATGGTGACCAATTCCGCATCGGTAGGAGGATTTAAGCGGATCACCGGCAAAAACGTCAGGCTGGATGATGGCGTTTTCGAAGTAACGCTGATCAAACGTCCGAAGAACCCGATTGAACTGAATAACATTATGGTATCCCTGCTGAACCGGGATATCGATACCGATGCTATGTACTGCTTCCGGACGTCAAAGGTGGAGATCACTTCCGCAGAGCCTCTTCCATGGACTCTGGATGGAGAATATGGCGGAACCCATACAAAAGTAGTGATTGAGAACATCTGCCGGGGCGTAGACATCCGGGTGGAACAGAAGGAATCTTAAAATTTGGTAAAAATTTAACAATAAGCTGTTCCATTTTTGAAAAGAATGTGCTATAGTTTGGATAGTCACAAAGTGATTATTCGAAATGTGTTTTTCGTGCTTTTACGAATGTATAACATTTCGTATATCGTAACAAGAATGAGTATATAAAATGGAGGTATTAAAATGTTAGTATCCGCAACAGAAATGCTCAAAAAAGCAAAAGCAGGCCACTATGCAGTAGGTCAGTTCAACATCAACAACCTGGAGTGGACAAAGTCCATCCTTCTCACCGCTAAAGAACTTCGTTCCCCTGTTATTCTGGGTGTATCCGAGGGTGCCGGCAAGTACATGGGCGGTTATGATGTAGTCGTTGGCATGGTCAACGGACTGTTAAAGGATCTGGACATTGATGTTCCCGTTGCGCTGCATCTGGATCATGGCTCTTTTGAAGGCTGCTACAAGTGCATCGAAGCTGGTTTCTCTTCCATCATGTTTGATGGTTCTCATTATCCTATCGCTGAGAACGTAGAGAAGACCACTGAGTTGGTTAAGGCTGCTCACAGCAAGGGACTTTCTATCGAGGCAGAAGTTGGTTCCATCGGTGGTGAGGAAGACGGCGTTATCGGTATGGGCGAGTGCGCTGATCCTAAGGAGTGTAAGTCTATCGCTGATCTGGGTGTTGACTTCCTGGCAGCAGGTATCGGTAACATTCATGGTAAATACCCCGCTAACTGGAAGGGCTTAAGCTTCGAGACTCTGGCAGCTGTACAGGAGCTGACCGGTGAGCTTCCTCTGGTTCTGCACGGTGGTACCGGAATCCCTGCAGATCAGATCAAGAAAGCGATCGACCTGGGCGTATCCAAGATCAACGTTAACACCGAGTGCCAGCTGGCATTTGCTGATGCTACCCGTAAGTACATCGAGGCTGGTAAGGATCTGGAAGGCAAGGGATTTGACCCTCGTAAGCTTCTGGCTCCCGGCGCAGAAGCTATCAAGGCTACTGTTAAGGAGAAGATGGAACTGTTCGGATCTGTTGGCAAGGCTGAATAATTCTGAGATAAAAAGCTTGACTTAGTAAGTTTGAGGGTATACTATACTTATATAAGAAATATTTTTGAAATAAGTAGCATATGCTATTTATATAATTGGGATGCAACTCCTGATTTCTCCGCTGCGGAGAGTTTAAATATGAGCAGAATTAAATTAAAGTTGCTTAAAAAGACTCTGAAGAGATTCAGAGTCTTTTTTGTAAAAGGAGATTAATTTGTACAAAGCCGAAGAATTGTGTGGTCTTTTAATAAAACCCAAAATTAACGATATTGACCTGGATGTTTTGCAAGACTACTATAGAAAATTTTTAAATCCGTTCATTTATCAATATGATATAACAGAAAATGAGAAGCAGAGTTCTATTCAATTAAGGTTTGATGAAGAAAACTTCTGTCATTTGTTAGGAATTGAATCGATTGTAAAATATTCAGTTTCGAAGAAAGAAATACACCATTACAAGGGACAAGGCGGCTGGGATTATATACAGAATACAGGTCTTTGTTTTAATGATCTGAAAAGGATGAATAAGAGCAAATTTAAAAGCATAAAGGCAAAATTTGTTTATTTCTATCTCATGCCGGATATTTTAGAAAATCCGGTTGCAGTTAATTTTAAAAATGAAAATGTAAGTCCTCCAACAAAAATCGACTGCGATATTTTGTTTTATACAAAGGATGAAAATGCAATTATACATCTTGGAATAAAGAAAGATGAGACATTGGGATATTACATTCCCAAAACTTTTTTTGTTGAGAAAATTGGAGAAGATGGAGTAGACATTTACATAGATAAGCAGGAAAAGATTATAGCAACTAAGAAAAATAGAGTTATTATGTTATAGATGTTATAGAAATGAGACTTGTGCCTTGAAAAAGTAGAGGGTACAACATATATTGATGCGACGATAAAAAATTTCCAGAAAGGATAAGAGATGGAGAATTATATCTGTCTCTTATACACATCTCCGAGCCCACGAGACGCGTAGTA
>ENA-OYZH01000402-OYZH01000402.1-human-gut-metagenome-genome-assembly--contig:-NODE-402-length-10350-cov-6.028072_pt1 | contig 10350 bp, 11 predicted proteins | sample MGYA00244072_ERZ653468 | MGnify/ENA primary metagenome ERZ653468 (study PRJEB26926, sample SAMN06165161) | human gut metagenome | biome: ENVO:00009003; feature: ENVO:2100002; material: ENVO:00002003...
GACCGTACAATAGATGCCTATATTCGCAATATCCGCAAAAAGCTCCGTTTGGATTGCATAACAACGGTTAAAGGAATAGGCTATAAATTTGAGATGGGGCAAGCAATATGAAGAAGATAAAATTATTTCCAAAGATATTCTTATTTACATTTGCAATGATGCTTTTAATTTCCTTTATAGCGCACTTGTTGATTTTCCTAATTGCGCCTGCCCAAAATGTTCTTGTCACGAATATATTAGTGACAAATGCAGGGGCGAGCACTTTGTCAGAAGTAGATATGCCCCGGCTCATTACTCAAACCATGTTGAAAACATTTCCGATTTCTATACTTTGTTGCGCCGCTATATCGGCATTGTTTTCATACTTCTTTTCCAGAGGCATAACCACTCCGATTTTATCGCTCTCAAAATCTGCTAATCAAATGTTGAAATTGGAGCCAGACGCAAAAGCGATTGTATCGTCAAAGGATGAAATTGGAGCTTTAGCTACTGATATTAACAATTTATATCAATCCTTACTTTTGACTATCCGCAATCTGGAATTGGAAAAAGAGAAAGTCAGTCTTGCAGAAAAAGAGAAGATTGATTTTCTCCGAACAGCGTCCCATGAATTAAAAACACCTGTTACAGAGCTAAATGCGACATTGGAAAATATGATTTTAGGCATTGGGGAATACCGTGATTATGAAACCTATTTGCCCAAGTGCAAAGAAATTACTGAACAGCTTGGGGATATGATTAGAGATATACTTAATGCTTCACGATTGCAAACACAAGGTAATAATGAGCCATGCAGCAACTTTTCATTGAGAACCCTCCTTACAGAGCTGTGTGAACCGTATCGCTTAATTGCAGAAGCCAAGGGCATTAAGTTCAAAATAGAGCTTTCAAGTGACGCTTTCGTATATCTTCCAGAAGGCCGGTTGAAAAAAGCAATATCGAATATCCTTTCAAATGCGGTCAACTATACGGAGGCTGGACAATCAATATCAGTTGTATTTGATAAAAATAAGCTATCAGTTTCTAACGAATGTAGCGTATTACCACCCGAACAGCTACAACACATATTTGAGCCATTTTATCGTCCAGATTTAGCCCATAGCCAAGCAACCGGGGGAAATGGGCTCGGTCTATACATTGTCCAGACGATCTTGGATAAATTGCGCTTGAAATATCAGTTTGTTCCCATGCCAAACGATAGAGGCATGAGTTTTACAATACAGTTTTGAAAGAAGTCTCTGCTTTCCGATTTCCACAGGAAAAGCAGAGACTTCTTTCGTTCAACATTGGCACAACATTGATTTTATAATCATCCAACATAGAAGATGTACTATGTCTGCGAAAGGAGGTAAAACGCCAACTACTAAAATGAAGGAGGTAAAATCTATGGCGAAAAAACTTGGAATTATTGTTCTGCTATGCTTTTCTTTATGCGTCGGTGGTGTCTCTGCTTTCGCTAATGAAGGCCATGCCGAGGCAGATACCCAAGCACTTATCGAAACGCAGCCCCCGGTATCTTCCGTCCTTTTCAGGCAAGACGGAGCAGATATTCAGCAGAGTACAGACGAGGGAAAAACATGGCAAAGCTATTCTCCCATCGAGGAAACAGACTACTTCACTTATGATGAATTTTCCGCATGGATTGAAAATGAAACGGAAAATATTCAAAAGTTGGTCGATGCTGGAGAATGGACAGAAGCAGAAGCGACAGAAGCACTTGAGTATTACGATGAAATCCTTAAATCTATTTTAGAGGGCAAAATGGTAGGAAAAAGAGCTTCTTCAAGTGACGATCAACTGTTCTTTTCTATGCCCAGTAACACACGACCTGAGCAGTACCAAACTTTCGTATTTGATGGGAGTACCTACAAGAGTATAGGCTCATTTGATACACAGGAAGAACTGTTCAATGCCCTTAAAGACTATACTGACGCAGAAGTTGAAGCGGGAACAATGACACAAGCAGAAGCAACGGCGCTTTTGGAAAAGTATCAGTAAAAATCTGCCGCACGACGGCAAAAGAAAAAAAGCCGTCGTACAGCAGCCTATCAACACGCCCATTTGAAGCGGCGGCTTTGATTTTCAGAGCCGCCGTTTCTTTGCGTCTACACAAACCAATGACGACTTGCAGGGACACGGTAGCCGATTGGAGGTTATTTTGCCGTGTCCATTTTATTATTTCATTGTTCGCGTGATCTGCACCAGCTAAAAAAAGCGTAGCTCCTCCATCGGAGCAGTCCGGCTTTGAAAGTGAAATTAAACATCATGTAACAAGATATTCATTTGCTTGCGTCCGCATAGTGTCATGCTGTGCGGGCGTTTTTATATGCCCCTGCTTCTGGTCACGGTGGCCAGAGGCTCCAAGGTGCCGCGGGCCGCCTGTTCTCCATTTCAATCCGCACTCACCAACCACCTTTTGAAATGGAGGACAATTATGACGACTATCAACCTGAAACGGTATTACCCCTATATGACCGAAAATGTGATACTGGAAGTTTCGGACGAGATCGCCGCCGCCCTCTCGATGGGAGGCCGTCTATGCGACAGCTACAAGCGGCAGAAGCGCAGAAATGGCGAGTGCTCGCTGGACACCGATCCCGGCTTTGAGGCCGACGTGCTCCGCCAGCCCCTGACCCCGGACGAGTACATTGAGGCGCGGGAAACCACCTTTGCCCTCTATGACGCGCTGGCCCAGCTCCCGCCCACGCAGGCCCGGCGTGTGTACCAGCACTATCTTCTCGGCATGAGCAAGGCCGAGATCGCGGCAGCCGAGGGCGTTGGCCGGAGCCGCATCTGCTGCTCCGTTGAGCGTGGGCTGGCCGCTATGAAAAATAATTTGAAAAAATCTCTGTAAGAGGGAGTACATTTGCCCCCGAAACCTCCTGATAGGTGAGAGGAGTTTTCTTCCTCGCCTTGAAAACTGAATAGACAGTATTCCCGATACGAAATCCGCGTGATAGCGACGTAAGGTGCGCCGCCACGACAGCCAGTTCAGGAGGTGATGGACAAGCTGGCCGAGCGATCAACGCAGCCTTTGACCCGGTGCTGGCAAACCGGGCGCGAGGACAGCGCGGAGGATAATGAAACTTGCTCACGCCCTCCCACAGACTTGAGGGGGAGTTCCTGCGGTATGCGCCAGCCCTCCACGGGCAGCGATGCTGTGGGGCTATGCAGCCGAAGCCATCGGCGGTCTGGAATACTCCCCGTGCCGGGGATGCGTGGCAAATACGGCACACAACAATCATACAGGGAGCCGTCAAACCGGGTCTTTCTGTCTTATGACAGCCCAAACCATTTCGGCGCGGCGGCTCCCTCTTTTGTGGATTGAAACGGAAAACAACTGTCCCGCTGCTTCTGGTCATCGTGGCCAGAGGTGGGGCAAGGTCAAAGGACGGCGCTTTTGTGCCGTCCTTTCACGTTTCCCCACGGACAACGGGAAACCATCAAATCTATTCACACCGCTGATTGTTATAGGAGGTTTTCAGATGACGGAGGCAAGAGTCGGCTATCACAAGGAAGTCAAAACTGCGTCTTTTCAGGGCAAATCCATCACCGTGGAAAACCTGACCCCGATGCTCTCTCCCCGAGCACGGGATAAGCGCAAGCGTGAAATTGAAAGCTGTCTGTATGAGGTCTTTGTGAAGTATGCGCCGGGACGGGCGCAGATGCACTAATGCGGGACATCCTTGAGATACGGGGCTGCCAGAGGTATAATATAGGTGTAAGGTTTGGTAGCTCCTACACGGAAAGGAGCACCAAATGATTATTCGTGAAGATGCCATTTATGGCAGACAGTCCGTTGACCGCAAGGACAGTATCAGCATTGAAAGCCAGATCGAGTTTTGCAAGTATGAATTGAGAGGAGGCAATTTCCGCAAGTACACAGACAAGGGTTATTCCGGCAAGAATACCGATAGACCCAAGTTCCAAGAAATGATGGCCGATATTCGCCGGGGCCTGATCAAGCGCGTGGTGGTCTACAAGCTGGATCGTATCAGCCGTTCCATTCTGGACTTCGCAACCATGATGGAAACTTTTCAGGAATACAATGTCGAGTTCGTTTCTTCCACGGAAAAGTTTGACACGTCCACCCCGATGGGGCGGGCCATGCTGAATATCTGCATCGTGTTCGCCCAGCTCGAACGTGAAACCATCCAGAAGCGCGTGACCGATGCCTACTATTCCCGCTGCCAGCACGGTTTTCACATGAGCGGCGCGGCCCCCTACGGCTTCCAACTGGAGCCGACCACCATTGAGGGCATCCGCACAAAAATGATGAAGCCTGACCCGGAAACGGCAGATATTGCAAAGCTGATGTTTGAAATGTACTCTCAGCCCGGAATTTCTTTCGGGGACATTGCCCGTTACTTTGCCGACGAGGGCATCCTGATCTACGGCAAGGAAATGAAACGGGGCTTTATCTCCCAACTTTTGAGAAACCCCATTTACGCACAGGCTGACCTCGATATGTACGAGTTCTTCAAAAGCCAGGGTACGGTGGTAGTCAATGAAGCCACAGATTTTGCCGGGACAAACGGCTGCTATCTCTATCAGGGCCGGGATGTGCAGGAAAGAAAAAACAAGCACCTGAAAGATCAGATACTTGTTCTTGCTCCCAGCGAGGGGCTGGTATCGTCTGATACATGGCTGCGCTGCCGGAAAAAGCTCATGGCAAACAAGACGTTCCAAGGCGGGCGCAAGGCAAAGAACACATGGCTTGCCGGAAAGGTCAAGTGTGGCCGCTGCGGGTACGCGCTTATGAGCGTCGGCAATCCAACAGGTGTTCAGTATCTCCGCTGCTCCAAGCGGGCTGACAGTAAAAGCTGTGACGGCTGCGGGACGCTCCGCACACGGGAATTTGAAAGGTTTCTGTACGGCGAGATGGTCAAGAAGCTGTCTGAGTTCCAGACGCTGACGGCAAAGCGAGAAACGGTCAATCCCAAATTGACCGCGCTGAACATGGAGCTTGCCCGCGTGGAGGACGAGATTGAAAAGCTGCTGAATACTTTGACCGGGGCTAATGCGGTGCTGCTGTCCTATGCCAACAGCAAAATCGAGGAGCTGGACACACGCCGCCAAGCCCTGACAAAAGAGATCGCGGCGCTGTCAGCGGAAACCATGTCCCCGGAACAGATTGAGCGGTTGTCGGTCTACCTGAACCAATGGGAAGAAATTGACTTCGAGGACAGGCGGCAGGTTGCCGACGGCCTGATCTCACAGATCCGCGCAACCGACGAACACGTTTCGATTGAGTGGAAAATTTGACTTTTACTTATCCATCGCACACGACAAAGGGCTGTGTGCCCTTGTCAAGCGATGTAAAATGAAATGAATATAGTACAGAAAAGCGACGCAATTAAAGCCGGTCTGCGGAAAGGTTTTCAGGACGGTAGTTCCAAAGTGGCAAAGCGTAAGTGCTATGGGTACACGCTTAGTCCCAACGGGGAACTGGAGATAAATCCAAGAGAAGCAAAAGTGGTATGCTGGATATTTGAGCGGTATCTATCTGGCGATAGTCTGGGGAGAATTGCTACTGGATTGGAGAAGCAAGGCATTCTCTCCCCCACAGGGAGACCTAAGTGGAACCGAGAAGCGATAGACAAGCTGCTCTCCAACGAAAAATACACCGGACAAGTGATGCTCCAGAAAACCGTTAGCACTGGTGCGGCGCAAATTGAAAATGATGGCCTCATGGGTTCCGGTATTTCTATACCGGAACCCATGAGGCCATTATTTCTGATGAGATGTTTAAAGCTGTTCAGGAAGAAAAGCAAAAACGGAGTAATATCCCGGAAAATAAGTTTGCCATTGGGATGACATTCTGATAAAATTAAAAATAGAGAAACTTGTCGCAGAGGGTGTTGCTTTGCAAAAACTGACCAGGATGCCCGGCATTATGGATAGATGCCCTGCCACAATAAAGCGTCTTCGTGTCGCTGCTTACTGCCGGGTCAGTACTCGGCAAGAGGAACAGGATAGCAGCATTGAACAGCAGGAGCGATATTACGAACAATATATCTCCAGAAATCCGAACTGGACGAATGCGGGGGTTTTCTCAGAACGGGTATCGGGATTGAATATGAAAGGCAGAACGGAGTTCCAGGCTCTAATGAAACTCTGCCGCCGCAGAAAGATTGATTTGATTCTCGTCAAATCTTTCAGCCGTCTGGGATGGAACACGCTGGATATGCTGCGGGCACTTCGGAAACTCAGAGACTTGGGTGTGGATGTCTACTTTGAGGAAGAAAATCTTTGGCTCCACGATGAGAGAATGGAGATATTGATCACAGTATTCTGCGCCCTTGCTCAAAGCGAGAGCGAAAACATAAGTCAGAATATCCGATGGGGCGTGAGGCAGGGATTCCGAATGGGGACTTCCGGCTATGCAGACTTTGTGTGCTACGGATACAAGCGAGGCGACGATGGTCGGTTGGCTATTGATGAGCCGGATGCCGAGATTGTCCGCAGGATATTCCAAATGCGGGCAGAGGGGAAAAGCCTTGGTGCGATATCTGACTGGCTCTATGATAGGAATATCCACTCACCCACAGGTAAGGAGCGTTGGAGCAGGGAAACCATCAGCAAGCTGCTCAGGAACGAGAAATATACAGGAGATGTGCTTCTTCAGAAGACATTTGTAAAGAATGTGCTGACGGGTAAGCAGTTCAAGAACCATGGGGAATTGGAAAAGCATCTCATACGACATCATCATCCGATGATTGTGAGTAGGAAACTATTTGCGCGGGTGAATCCAGATTGACCGGTAATTGACCGGTATTTGGGTAATAAAATTTTATATTTCCATTAACTGGGAGGATATTTATGGGACTTCTCCGCAAGTTTATAGTTCCAGACATAGGAATACTTAATAAACCACATCAAAAAGAGGAATATCATTTTCTGCTTCCGACTCAGGGTAACGAAAAACAGGATGGTAGTTTTGCCGATTCAGAAGAATTCAAATACTCATATAGGTTTGTTTGCTTTTTGGATATACTTGGATGTAAAAAATTGGTCTGGGAGAGTGAAACATCACAGGATGCTTTTCAGCAAGTAAAAAAAATCGCTTCCGTATTCGAAGAAGAACAAAAGCGATGTGCTACAAATTACTGGTGCAATGATTTTACTTTTTCAATTCGAAAAGATGGCTTCATAAAAGATCATCATCTCGCCGAAGAAAACATCAGGGTTGATATGAGTATGTTTTCTGATAGCATCATTATTTCTTATGAATTATCAGATAGCGGTCTGTTTCTTGATTGGTACAGACAAATTTTTCAAGTGTTTAATGATATATGCCGACTTCAGTTTGCATTCGCAATGAAAGGAATTTTTTTGCGCGGCGGGTTAACATTTGGAAAGGTATTCCACAAGGGAAATATTTGCTTTGGACCAGCGTTGATCAATTCAGTTATGCTGGAAAGCAAATATGCAAAATATCCATGCGTTGCAGTTGATAAATCCATCGTTGAAAAAATCCTAAGTGATATGAAGTCTGATTTGGAAGATGATTATGTGCCGGGATATAAGATGCCGCATAAGCTAAAAGAATTTGCACAAGAGCTTTTTCTCGATTATTTATCAAGAACAGATAATTGCAACAGGACCCATGACGAGCAACCGGTTTTTATGCTTGATTGGTTTACTTCAAGATTTATTCAAAGCAGTTCAAATATTTCAAGAATACGACCAGCAATTTTAACCGAGTTAAAGAAAGACTATGATGAACCAGTCGCTGAAAAGTATAGGTGGTTAGTTCGCTACTTTAATCAAACTATACATTTTGAAGAAGGCCATAGTGATATGAGGATCGAAAACGAACTACCAACAATGGATTAGTTTAAAAGAATGTGCTAAACATAAGATATCTATATCTTCCCTTAACAAGAGCATACAAACATACAACAATTTAATGGGCTGTCAACCTTACGCAAAACACCGCTTCCGGTAAAAATCGAAGCGGTGTTTTTGTATGACTTCTGGACACCGTGACCAGAAGTAAGCCCACGAGTTTTCACCTTCCGCCATCGGCGGAAAGGTGAAAAAAGGGCAATCGCGGAGCGATAGAAACAGGCCGGTGGCCTGTTTCGGTGCCCGTGTGCGTGTCGGCGATGCGGCAGCATCGTTCGAGCGAATCTCGACACTCGGACCAAAAAGGGTTAAGTTCTTACAGGACTTAACCCTTTTTTATTTTTGTTGTCGCTTTTTTCTGATTATTATGTTATCATTATGGTACTCTGAAGATGGGTGGTGGACAGCGTGAATCCAGACTCAAAGGCAGATAAAAGACCTTTTGCGGAAAAACATTCAAAGTTGAATTTCTTGTTTGGTTTGCTATTGCTATTGTTTCTTATTGTCGCATTTGGTTTCGCAGTGTATATCATTGTAAAATGCATTGCTACTGGTGTGACCGCCGCTGCAAATTGGTTAGCCTCCCTTGCTTCAAAACTTGAAGCGGTTGTTATAGTGGCTTTAATTACTGGTTGTGTTTCCATTGTTGGTGTTTTGATAAGCTCAATTGTTGCAAAGCGCATTGAATATAAGCGAAGTCGGCAAGAATATCTTGCTAAAAAGCGTGAAGAACCCTATGGCCAGTTTGTTGATATGGTTTATAAAATTCAGCAGAACACTAAAAAAGGCGGTAGCTATACAGAAGCACAGATGTTGGAAGATTTGTCACAGTTTTCAAAACAAATCACCCTTTGGGGTTCTTCAAGGGTGGTAAATAAATGGGTGAAATTTCGTGAAAACGGTACAAATCCAGAATTAGCCCAAAAGAATCTCTTGTTATTAGAAGATATTATGAATGAAATGAGAAAGGATTTGGGTTTAAGAAAAACAAAAAAAGGAAACCTTCTTGCTTTCTTTGTCAACGATATTAAGAAGGCTATTAAATCAATGAAATAGCTTTCAATTGGGATAAAACCTCTTGCTGACCACCAGCAAACCATTGATATGACTGATTTTTTCCAAATCCTATAATAGAATGAAGCCCGTTTTTCGAACATTTTTATCGAAAAACGGGTTTCTTCATGCCCGCAAAGCCTTGAGGAATCAGGGCTCTTTTCTTTTGCACTTCTCACGAGTGAAGGCGAAAACTCTCAAAACGCAAAACGAATATTTTTACGCAAAGTCGTTATTTGAACACGGTTTTACGATAAACTCGCCCAGTACGCCTCCTCAAATGCCTGTGGAGTCTTGTATTTTAAGGTCCGATGGGGACGCAGCTCATTATAGAATTGGACATATTGCGCCACGCTTTTGCGGTAGCTTTGCTCCGAGGTGTACTCCCTGCGGTACGCCTCCTCTTTTTTGAAGGAAGCAAAGAACGCTTCGGCGACCGCGTTGTCATGGGGCCGTGCTGTTGCGGAAAAGGACTGTTTCGCACCGCATTTTTGCAGCAGTTCCGTAAGCGTGGCTGAAGTATACTGTGCGCCGCGGTCACTATGAAAGGTCAGCCCGGTGGGATTGCCCTGTGCTTGATAGGCGTCCCGGAAGGTGCTTGTGACCAGATGAGTGCTTGCGTTGCGGGACACCCGATAGCCGATGACCCTGCGGGAGAAAAGGTCGAGGATCATACAAAAGTAGAGCCAGTAGTCGTTGATTTTGAAGTATGTAATATCGCTGACCCAGATTTGGTTGGGACGCTCCGCGGTGAACTGCTGCTCCAGTAGATTCTGTTTTTTGTACTGCTGACGCTTCTTGAATTGCTTTTTTGCGTCTGGGCGGATGCTGTGCAGATCAAGCTCTTGCATGATCGCCGCGATGCGTTTGGTGCTGACCCGGATGCCGCTTTCGGTCAGAGCGACGCGAATTTTTTCGGCGCCGAATCGCTGGGCACTGTCATCAAAAACCTGCTGTACCAGCCGCATAAGCCGCGCCTGCTCTTGATCGCGCTTGCTGCGGTCGGCTCGGCGGAAGATGTGGTTGTAGAAGGTTCCGCGGGCAACATCCAACGCTTCACAGAGCTCGTAGACACTATACGGATTGCCCTGCTTTTGGTAGAGGCTTTCCAAGAAAGCCAGCTTTTTCTGTAAGGGCACATTTGATATGTACCCAGCGAGCCGAATGATCTCCAGTTCATGCTCCAACTTTTCCAGCCGCCTTGAAAGGATGTCAAATTCTTTTGGCGTGTAGGTGCGGTTCGCTGTTTTGATGGAACAGTATTCTCCAGTCGTAGATTGTGCTTTGCGCGATATGCAATTCCTGACTGAACGATTGAATGGATTCACCTTTTTGATAACGCTTGATAATCTTGGCCTTGAATTCAGCGGGATATTCTTTCGGCATAGTCTCATCTCCTTTTAAGCAATAAGACTATTGTAAGCAGTTGCCCGCCGGAAAGGAAGC
>ENA-OYZH01000406-OYZH01000406.1-human-gut-metagenome-genome-assembly--contig:-NODE-406-length-10245-cov-4.790186_pt1 | contig 10245 bp, 12 predicted proteins | sample MGYA00244072_ERZ653468 | MGnify/ENA primary metagenome ERZ653468 (study PRJEB26926, sample SAMN06165161) | human gut metagenome | biome: ENVO:00009003; feature: ENVO:2100002; material: ENVO:00002003...
GATCACGAGATGTTCCCAGCCCACGGCTGTTCTTGCCGGTGGCTTTGTTCTGAATGGAAACAAGTTGTTGTACCTCCTTTTCATAGCGTGCCTGCCGCTCCAGGGCGGCAAACCGGTTGTTGGTCTGGTAAGGTCTGGCCGCAGGTGCAAGCAGTCGGACACGGATGATATTTTTCAGAATCTTTTCCAAAGGCTGCCCGTTCTTCTCGTACAGCCCGAACAGCATAAAGGGCGCTGCCAAGGCAATCAGAAGAAGCAGGGCAAGGTCATTCCCCAGGGAGTGCCGGGTCAGGAAGTAAGTGCCCACGCCTGCAATCCCGCCCAAGGAAAAGCAGACAATCTGGCGCTTGGTCAGCCCAAAAGCCACCTTGTCCTTAACCTCGGTCAAGTCTTTGGTAATCGTCACATAAGCCAATCGAAACCCTCCTTTCTCAAAACTTAGTGTGCGTTTAGGATGCTTTTCGCCACGGAGCCGGTCTTAAACAGGCTGAAGCACAGAAGCACTGTGTAGGCAGCGCAGCTCCAGATAGAAGCCTGCAAATCCCCGCCCAGGGAAAGAGCATTGACCAGCACGGCATAGATGCCGACACAGATCATGATTAAGAAGCCTTGCAGCCCCAGGGCGGCAAGCCCCCGGACGTAGTTGGTGCCGATGTTGCCCCATTCCCGGTTCATAAAGGTGGCAAAGGGCACCGGGCCGACACTGGCGTAAATATAAATTTCAATCATCCTGCCATACAAAATGACCGTGATGATAAGCCCCATCGCTTTCATGGCAAAGGATACGACCCAGGTTTCCAGCATCAAGGCAAACAGATCTCCCAGCCCCGTGGCCTGAAGCTCCGTCGTGATGTTGGCGATTGCAGAGGAAATGTCGATGCTGGCGTTGGTATCTATGACACCGGCACTCCTTTGAACCATTGTCTGTGCAACCTGAAAAACCGCCATGATGAAATCAAAGGTATGATTAACGATGATTGCCGCCGCCGCTGACTTGAACGCCCATTTGAAGAACATAAAGGTGTCAATGTCCGATGAATATTGTCAAGACGGTTTTTCAAATGAAACTGTAAACACTTTGCAAACAAGCCGAATTTGCAAGGATTTTCAGGCAAAACAGACTTGAAATCAGGCAGTGAAAATCAATGCTTGCCTGATTCGTGAAGTATCTGCTGTCTGCGCGTATGGATTGCACCGTTCCGCGATTCACGGCACAGTACAGCCGGTGCGTGGTTTCGCGTGACCTTTTGCGGTTTAGCTGGTTATCGTCCGATTCCGTGAAGCGCAAAGGTGCGTCCTGCGTACAGGGCATCGAATATCCCGCCTAAAACCGCTGAAAACGCAAAAACACCCCGCACCATGCGTTCTGTAAACGCACGGTGCGGGGTGTTCGTTCAATTATGCGGCTTTCGTCAGATACACGATCCCGGCAGCTAAATCTACGCGGTCAACGTCATATCCTGCGTTGTAGATGGTATTGGAAAGCGGACTGTCCTGCGCCGGATACCAATAGGAAGCGTACTTGTACGCCGACTTGCAAAGCGGCTTGCCGGTCAGTTCCTCCACCTTGGAGAACGGCAGCGCAATCGCTGCGGCTGTCTGCGCGGAGAGGTAGTCCCCGATGGGCGCAAAGCTGGAATTGCTGGCAACGTGAAGCGTTTTGGGGGCTTCCGGCGCGGCTTCCGTTTCTTCCTCCGGCAGCGTCACCTTGCCGATGAAATTGAAGTAAATCTCGATTCTCTGGTCGTACTGATAGCGGTTGATCTTCCTGCGCTCGTAGACGATCACTTTGTCGATAAACTCATTGAGCATGGGCGTGGTCAGCTCGGTGAAGTCCGTATAGCGGTCTACCAGCTCCATGAAGCGGTCAACATTGACGCTTTCTTCCTGTTCTGCGTTCATCTGCTCCATCAGCTCGGCGCTGCGCTGCTCAAGCTGTGCCTGTTCCGCTTCATACTGCGCGGAGAGCTTTGCGTGCCGCTTCTCCGGCAAGCGTCCGAGGGCATAGTCCTCATAGAGCTTTTGCAGCAGCGTGTCCAGCTCGTTTGTGCGGCGCATGATACGGTCAAGCTCCGTCCTGCCGCTTTGCAGACTGCGCTTTCTCGCGTCGGAGGTGGTCTGCATCACAAGCTGCTCAAAATCCTCCTTGTTGGCTCTGGCATAGGTTGCTACATTCCGCAGCGCGTCCAGAATCAGGTCACGGACGATCTCCGAGCGGATAAAGTGAATGGTGCAGGAGGTCGTTTTCTTGCGGTAGGAAGCACAAACGTAGTTGTCCTTCGGGGTCTTGTGGTATGCGTCCCCATCGCTGCGCTCGTTATACATTTTCGCGCCGCACTCGCCGCAGTAGAGCAGCCCAGTCAGCGGGTTCGGCTCTTTATTGCGGTCACCGCGCCGGATCGTCCTGCGGAGCTTTTGCGCGGTTTCCCATGTGGTCTTGTCAATGATTGCTTCATGGGTATTCTCAAAGATTTTCCAGTCCTCTTTGGGAGCCTGCTTGCGGTGCTTGTCCCGGTAGCAGGTCTTAAAGGTTTTGAAATTGACGGTATGCCCCATGTACTCCATGCGGGCGAGAATGTAGCTCACCGTCGTACCCCACCAGCGATAGGGATCTTCAAACTTGTTGTTCCTGCGGTTGCCGACACCCTTTGCGGCAAGGTAGGCAGACGGGCAAAGTACCTTTTCCTCGGACAGAATATCCGCGATCTGGTACACACCCTTGCCGTCAATGACCATACGGAAGATGCGGCGCACAACGGCGGCAGCTTCCTCGTCGATAATCCAGCGCTGCTTGTTCTCCGGGTCTTTCAGATACCCGTAGATGGGATGATTGCCGGTGTGTTCGCCCTTGTTGCCCTTTGCCCGATAGACGGCGCTGACCTTCTTGCTTGTATCACGAGCGTAAAAATCGTTCATGATATTGAGAAAGGGTGCAAAGTCGTTTTCAGACTGATTGGCGCTGTCCACGCCATTGTTGACGGCAATGAAGCGAACGCCGTTCTGCGGGAAGGTGACCTCCGTATAGAAGCCCACACGGAGATAGTCACGACCCACGCGACTGAGGTCTTTTACAAGGACAATGCCCACCTTACCAGCTTCAATGTCGGCAATCAGGCGTTTCCAGTCTGGACGCTCAAAATTCGTACCGCTCCAACCGTCGTCAGAATAAACCGATACATTCGGAAAATTCCGTTCACGGGCATAGCGCGTGAGCATATCCTTCTGATGAATGATGGAATTACTGTCCCCGGCAAGATCATCGTCGCGGCTCAGGCGGCAATAGATGGCGGTGATTTTTTCTTGTGACTGTCTGTTGTTCATAACGATACCTCTTTCAGACAGCCAGCTCATTTGTGGCAATTACAGTATAGCCGATTTTCCTGCCGCAGTAAAGCGGACAATGTAAACTTTTCCGGGTTTTCATCGTAATTCCTCGCTTTCTCAACCTTCGCAGCCCATTTTGATCAGCCGCTTGATTTTGTCGTTCATATCCTCCTTGCCGTTTTCTTTGAAATGCAGCGTCACGCGATAGGTGGTGTTGCCCACCCTGCGGGTCATCCTTCCGGCAGAGGAAGGAGCGGCGGGTGCGGGACGGCGCACGGTTTCTTTTGCGGTCGCGGTGGCGGTATTGTTCATAGGCACTCCTTCTCCTTTATTATCGTTTTTAATTTATCCAGCTTACTTTGCGCGGTCTGTCTGCGGAAGTTCGTCCCGGTGAACAGGATCGGGGCGCACATTTCCAGCAGCCGGTCATAAATACGGGCGTGGGGTGTATCCTGCGGATGCTGCAATTCGTCAAGGCTCAGATTGGTGGTGACGATCAGGGGCTTGCCGCTGCGGTAGCGGCTGTCTATCACGTTGTAGACCTGTTCCAGCCCGTAATCCGTTCCGCGCTCCATGCCGAAATCGTCCAGAATCAGCAGCGGATAGCGGCACAGGCGGGCAATGTACGCATTTCTGCCCTCAAAGCTGCCGGACAGGTCATTGAGAACGGCGGCAAAATTCGTCATGCGGACAGGGATTTCTTTCTCCATTAGGGCGTTGGCGATACAGGCGGCGAAAAAGCTCTTGCCCGTCCCGACGCTGCCCCAGAGCAGATAGCCGATATTATCAAGGAGCATCGTATCAAAATTGTCGGCGTAAAATCTCGCGTGCTTCATCTGCGGATTTGCACCGTTGTCCTGTGCGAAGCACCAGTCCCGCAGCTTCGGCGTGTCAAAGCAGTCCTTTTTCAGCTCCTTTACGGTGTCCTCATGCTTGCGCTGCTGGTCAGCCAGCCGCTTTTCATCCATGCGTTTTTGCTGACAGGCGCAGTTCGTGGGATGCCGGTCACGTCCGAACAGGGCGGCATGACCATCTTCAAAATAGGCTTCCTTCGGCGTATGGCACTTGCCGCAGTACAGCAAGCCGTCCTTGCCGGTATAATCGCCCTCGTCGGGGCGGACTTCCATCGCTTTGGAAACAATATCGGTAAAATCGTTCATAGGCTTTCTCCCTCCTTACAGGTGTAATCAGGGATGCCCTGCTTTGGGACACCCTTTGTTTTATCGTTCTCTGCCCACCGTCTGATGGTGGCAGCGTGATTCTGATAGCTTCTGCCCGTGGATTCCATGTAGGAGGACAGCTCGGAAATAAGCCTGTCCAGCCTGTCGGGAAAATCCCGCAGCAGCTCGGCATATTCACTCTCTGTCAGGAAAACATTCTCATACCGCCCGTATGTGGCGGGCGCTTCACTCTCTCTACTCAGGTGGTTCTGATTCAGGTTGTTACTACTCAGGTTGTTAGGGGACAGTTTTCTTTCCATCATAGGGACAATTTTCTGTCCATCAGTCGGACAGTTTTCTGTCCCAATAGAGGAAGGCTTTCTGTCTGTCACTTGGAAAGTTTTCTGTCCGTCTGGCGGCATCTTCACATAGATGCGGTTCGGCTTGGAAAAGCCGCTCCTGCGCCGCTTGATCAGCCCCGCGTCCTCCAACTCGGAAAGAGCGGTTTTCACGGTCATGGTGCTTCTGTCCAGCGCGGCAGCAATTTTCTCTATGGGGAACACAAGGTAAATCCTGCCGCCCTCGTCCAGCCAGCCGTTTGCCTGTGAGAGTGTTGCCCGGTCAAGCAGCAGCGCGTACAGCAGCTTCGCCGTCTGGGTCAGGTCTGCTTGCAGCAGGAAACGGGGATATGGCAGATACGGCGGCAGCCGGGTATCCGCTCTCATGTACTCAGTGATGGAATGTCACCTCCTTCGCGGGAAATGGGGTATAACGAATCGTGACAGCCCTCAGTCTGGCGGTTTCCAGCGTTTTGACCAGTAATGCGGGCAAAGAACAACGATTGCCCTGAAACTCTGCTTGCAGCCGTGGATGCACCCACGGCAAAGGGGATTGTAGGAAATGCGGTTTCGGTGGTCGAGGAAGAACGACCATTCCAAACGCCGCTGCTTGCTCATTCTCGGCATTTTCACGCTCCTATCTGTCGCCAAAGTGTTACGCTCCGGCAGACGGTCAAACTGTAAATCTCGGTATCATTTTCGGGCTTTTTTCGCCCTGTGCGCCCCATTTAAGGAACGGGCGGTATTGCGGTATGGGTGAGTCCCTTCGGCGTGTTCTGTGCGTTTTCGGGTTGGGATGTTTGCCCCGGAAAAACGTGCTAACGCAGCCTATCTCGTCATGCTCTGTATGACCCTCACTACAAATGAGGGTCATTACCGCTCCTGTAAGTCCCGCTTCGGTCACAGAAAATTATCGGACGGTTTACAAAATATTTCGCACGAACCTGTTGCATATTTCGCCCGATTCGGATATAATATAGATGAACCAAATCACGAAGGGAGGAACCAGATCATGTCGATTACTGCGACGGAATTGAAAAGCAATCTCGGAAAGTATCTTCTGCTTGCAGCGACGGAGGACATTTTCATCACCCGCAACGGCAAGGTTGTCGCCAAGCTCTCCAATCCCCATCAGGACAGAGTGGATATTGCCAAGTCCCTGTTCGGGATTCTTCCGGCTGATGTGACGTTGGAGGAAGCGAAGGAAGAAAGGCTGAACCGGATATGAGAGCTGTCATAGATACCTGCGTCATCGTGGACGCGCTGCAAAGCCGCGAACCGTTCTGCAAGGATGCGCAGTCGATTTTCCTGCTCTGCGCCAACCGGCAGTTTGAAGGTTTCCTGACGGCGAAAGCCATCACGGACATTTACTATCTGACGCACCGGCAGACCCACAGCGACAAAGCGACCCGCGACGTTCTGACAAAGCTCTGCGCATTGTTCGGACTGCTGGACACCACGGCGCTGGACATCCGTAAGGCGATTTCGGTAGAGATTTCTGATTTTGAGGATGCCGTAATGGTCGAAACGGCGGTGCGCTCCGGCGTGGACTGCATCGTGACGCGGAACACCAAGGATTACAGCAAAGCGCCGATCCCCGTGTACGCCCCGGCAGAGTTCATAGAGCTGCTGACCGAAACAAGTGAAGATCAACCGGAATGACCGTCCGCAAATGCCGCCGTTTCTGGCGGCATTTTGCTTTTTATCGCTCCTGCTCATGGCTGTGTCCTCGCTTCGGCTGCGGCATCGACATCTGATAGTTGCGCTGCATGGTCATCAGCTCATGCAGGCGGTCGCTTTTCTCGCGGTAATCGTTGTAGCACTCGTTTTTCTCAGAAATGAGCGACTGAATTTCCGCAACGACATCCTTGCGCTTCGGAAGCTGCTTGGGTGCGCCCAGCTTATCAAGCTGACGCTTGGCAGCGTCGTTGATGATAAAATCCGCTTCGTAGGCGGTATAGAACTTCTGCCTGTCCTTCTCTTTGCGGATCGCACGATACTCCTTGATGACGGGATAGGTGTTGCGGTAATTGTCCATCGCTTCCAGCATTGCCCTTTTGTCTGTCACTTTGGAAGCGGCAGCGTCATAGCGGCTGCGTGCTTCCCGTGCTTCCGCACCGGCTGCATCCACGGCGGCGCTCAGCTTATCCGGGGATAGAAGGTCATGCTCCTGCAAATACATGAAGGTTTTCGACCATGCCTTGAGGTTGTGCATTGACGCCCAGCGGTCATAGCCGATGCCCTTGCCCTCGGCGCGTTTTGCTTCACGGTCAACCATGCGTCCAATGGAGGGGGCTTGCGATGCGCTCTGCTTCGGGGCAGTCTTGCCGGAAGCACCCTCGTTTGAAGATAGGGTGCGGCTAAACGGAATACCGTCACTTGAGGTGAGGGTATTCACGGGACGCAGGGCATTTTGCTCCAAAGCGGCAAGCACGGCGGCTTTGTCGAAGCTGTCGCCCAGCTTCCGCGCCGTGATGGGCTTTGTGCGGTCGGGAGTGAGATAGGAAAACCGTCCTCGGCTCTCCTTGACGGTCACGCCGTATTGCAGGAGCTTCCGCGCAAAATCCTCGACGGTGAACGATTCGTTCAGCGTTTTTCGGATGATCTGACGCAGCTTTTCCTTGTCGGTTTCAAAGCGTGTTGGCTTGGTGGGCTTGCCCTCTGCGGCAAGGGCGGCGTTTTCCTGATCCAGCGCAGCCTGTCCCTTTTTCTTTGCCCAATACTCGCGCTCGGTGACGCGGTTTGCGCTGCCGTTCAGAAGGTCGATCTGATAAAGACCGGCTTCGTGGCACAGCTCCATGACCTCGGATTTGAAATATTCCATCGCCGCGTCGGTGCAGCGGTGCTTGCATCCGGCTTTCGTGTCGGCGGGTCTGTCCATGTAGGGCAGCAGCGGCACATTTTCGATCCGCAGACTGTTGATGACGATATGCACATGGATGTTGCCGGACTGGTTATGCCCGTCCGGGTGGGTGCAGACAATCGCCTGATGACCGGGAAACTGCTTCCGGCAAAACTTCTCGCCAAGCTCCTGCGCCTTGTCCACGGTCAGCCCGTTATCCGGGCCGTCCCGTGGGTCAAAGCTGATGATGTAATGGTGGCTCTTGACGTCCTCGCGCTTCTGATTCTTGCCATAGCGGAGGTTGGAACGCATACAGGCAACCGCGAAATCATCCTCGCCGCAGTTCAGGGTGGAAATGCGGTAATCCTCTCGCGGCACAAGCCGCCCGTCTGCGTCCAGCGTGGGCTTCATGGTAAACTCGTCGTGCGCAAAGGTCAGGTATTTTTCAGCGTCTCCGTAGTTGGCGTTTTTAGAGCTGATATGTTTGAACGTTGCCAACGGCTTCACCTACCTTTTCCAAAACCTCAAACTTCAAAGCAGCGAGATCGGAAGCCGCCGCCCGTACCTCTGCCGCAAGCTGGGGATAGGGATTGTGCCAGCCGCCCACGGCGCGGGCGATCTGATTGAGGTTATTCCCAATTCTGCCGTATTCGGCGGTCAGCTTCCCAAGTGCGGCAAGCAGCTCATCGTTGACCGGGGAAACCGTGACAACGGGACGGATGCTTGCGCCCTGAATGGCTCTGCGGATAAACTCGGACTGACTGATACCATAGGGCGCAAGACGGGCGGCAAAGTCAGCGTATTCTTCCTCGGTCATGCGGGTTTTGATAACACGGCTGCGGTGCGGCGTGTCGTACCTTTTGCGGGGCATTGGCTTCATCTCCTTTCACTTATCGCCGTTTTCGGGGCGAATTTGCACCCTATTACTGGCTCAAACTCACAAGGGTTTTCCAGAGCGGAAAGCCCTTTACTTTATAACTTCTGCCTTTTCAGACTGCCTGACGTTCTCGGCACTCGCTTCACGCCCGCAATTAACTCATGCGGCCTTTCATCGGATGGTCTGCGACGGTTGTTATCACGCTCGGACGATCCCGGATGGGGAGTAGCTGCCCTCTGCTGTCATCGCCCACCGGGAACGACCCGGCTTTCCCGAAGCTGGCGTTTCTCGCTCACTCCCACGCGGGAGGTCATGGCGCACCCTTCGGTTTGGGTATCACAGAGAGCTTGTTGTCTGAAAAAGCTATTCACTTGTCAAGGAACACCGTGCCGCCGGGGTCAAACTGTTACCGGCTCCGGCGCGGGAAGGACTTTCCGATTTGGAAGCCCCTCAATTTACAACGGACATTTTTTCTCGAAAACTTGGTACTGTCAGAGAAAAATTTCTGAAAACCTCTCCACCTTACTAAGTGAATCAGCCTCCGGTTTTGTTCCATGTTTTGCCCTTTCTACTTTTCAACGGACAGAAATCTGCCGTTTGTTGAGTATGCCGGTGAGAAAAATTCTTCTGTGCTGGCTGCGGGAGCTGGTTGCAGTTCGAGCGGTTTTCAAAACCTTGCGCGGCGATGGAGCTTGCAAAGCTCTGTCGCTGGGCGAGGTTGCCGCAGCCGTCAGGCTGCGTATAGCAGGGTTTGGGGAAGGCACTCCCCAACAAGATTCCGATGGGACAGAATGAGCGAAATGCGAAATCTGGCACCTTGGTAGAATCTTGCTCTCTGCTGCTCCTAACCTCCCTTCACTTTACAACGGACATTTTTTCGGCAAAAAGCAGGGTGTGTATTTGTAAACATTTTGTGAACAAGCTGCCGTCGCCCGCCGTTCGTCGCTGCAACTCTTTCTGCTTTTACGGTATCGCAGCAGCGATAGGATTGCGACATACCAACGGTAACATTGGCGTTACCATTAGCAACATTCGACCAGAGTGTTTTTCTTTCTCCCTACCCTTACTACAATTTCAAAAGCGCTTTTTGGCCAGTTTTCAGAAAATTGTTTTGCAGGACAAAAAAAGAACGGTCTGCATTGCAAACCGCTCATAAAAAATACGCACAAGTTACTTGTTCCTGTTGCGTTTGGTTCTGCGATATGCTATACTAATGGTGCTTACACCACGGCGGAAAGGAAGTGATCCTCATAGCCATCACAAGCGCAAGTTTGCCCACGAAGAAGCGGATTCTGACCGTTTGCGTGAAGCTGTTTTTGGAAAAGGGCTACAAGCAGACCACGCTGGCGGAAATCAACGAAAAGGCCGGTGTGTCTTACAGTCAGTTCCAGAACATTTTTCGCGCCAAGGACGGCGTATTGACGGAGCTGGTGGAGTTCATGTTTGAAAACCAGTTCGCTATGGCGCGAAGCGCGGCGGGTGCGAAGCTGCCGCCGATCTATGTCTACGCGGTCGAAACGGCGATCCAGATGACGCTGACGGAGCTGAACGAGAATCTGCGGGAAATTTACATTGAAGCCTACACGCAGAAGGAAGCGTCTGAATTTATCTTCCGGGAAACGGCGAAGGAGCTGTATCAGATCTTCGGTCCGTATCCTGTCTCTTATACACATCTGACGCTGCCGACGACTTAATAGGTGTAGA
>ENA-OYZH01000423-OYZH01000423.1-human-gut-metagenome-genome-assembly--contig:-NODE-423-length-10001-cov-13.006837_pt1 | contig 10001 bp, 10 predicted proteins | sample MGYA00244072_ERZ653468 | MGnify/ENA primary metagenome ERZ653468 (study PRJEB26926, sample SAMN06165161) | human gut metagenome | biome: ENVO:00009003; feature: ENVO:2100002; material: ENVO:00002003...
AGATTACTACGCGTCTCGTGGGCTCGGAGATGTGTATAAGAGACAGGAAGAACTGTTAATTGCTTCGGTAAGTGAAAAGCCAACCCCGCACAATATCTGGATGCTCCATCGTTGTTACAATGATATTGATAATCCACAGCACGAAAAATTTGCAGAAGTTATTAAGAAGCTAAAAAACGAGGAATGGGATGCAGGAGAAAAGGGACTTACATTATCTGCTTTTGAATGGGAGAAGGATAGAAAAACGCTGATATATGGGCAGGTAGACTATATGTATGGAGAAGCACTTTATAAGCCTGAAATGAAAGAAGGAAATCCTATAAGGTTATATAGTTTGGATGAAATCACGGAGATATTCTGTAAATTAGGACTTCGTATTTGTAACAGCTTTGCTGATTTCAGTGGAAAGCCGAGTTCTGATAATGATATTCAATTGATGGTTTATTCCATACGGGAATAAATCTTCATCAAATCTTTATTTTTTTCTGTTAGGTTATATTTCAGTAAGAAATGAAATATAGAAGGAAGGATAGTAAAGATGGAAATGATGTTACAGACACAAAATCTATGTAAATATTTTAGAAAACAGAAAGCGGTAAATAATGTTTCACTTAATATCGAAAAGGGACAGATTTATGGACTGCTTGGACCGAATGGCGCTGGTAAATCTACCACATTGAAAATGCTGACCGGTATGATGAAACCAACTGCAGGAAAGATTTACTTTGATGGAAAACTTTTGGATAGGAAAGATTTATCAAAAATAGGAGCGTTAATTGAAAATCCGCCTATTTATGAAAATCTTTCCGCCAGAGAGAATTTGAAGGTAAGACAATTATTGCTTGGTACAGATGAAAACAGAATTGATGAGGTCTTGCAGATTGTATCACTTACAAACACCGGAAAGAAGAAAGCAGGACAGTTTTCTTTGGGGATGAAGCAAAGACTAGGCATTGCAATGGCATTGCTTGGAGAACCGGAACTTTTGATATTGGATGAACCTACGAATGGATTAGATCCAATAGGCATCGAGGAATTACGAGAGCTGATCCGGTCTTTTCCGGAACAGGGAATCACTGTAATTCTCTCCAGTCATATTCTCTCAGAGGTACAGTTACTTGCAGATAAAGTCGGGATTATTTCAGGTGGAATCTTAGGATACGAAGGAGCATTAAAGCAGGGAGATAATCTTGAAGATTTGTTTATGAATGTGGTAAGAAAAAACCAGAAAGCAGGTGAAATCCATGGTTAATATTATAAAAGCAGAACATCAAAAAGCCAAAAGAACCATGCGAAAAAAGTTTATCTGGGGATTTCCTCTTCTTACATTTGTCATGGCATTTATATTTACTCTTGGGATGACAAATGCTTATGCAGAAAGTGTTTGGAACTGGTGGTATACACTTTTGCTGCCGGGGATGATTGCTCTATTTTGTTATCTTTCTGTGGCGCAGGAGAAAAAGATAAAATACTATCATTTAATGACTATTCCCACAGACAGAAGAAAATTGTTGCTGGGGAAAATTATTTATATTGGGTACATGATTTTGTTTTCTAATGTGATTGTGTTTGCAGGAGCAACGCTTGGAGGCTTTCTTCTAACGACACATGTTCCAGTTGGAGGAGCGTTGATTGCAGTATTGTTTCTGACGGTTTCTGAGTTATGGGAGATTCCGGTAGCTTTATTTTTAAGTGAACGATTTGGAATGATTGTAAACCTGTTCGTCTGCCTATTTATTACCGTCAGCGGTGTGGTAATATCACAAACCAGAATCTGGTATGTACTTGTTTCTGCAATCCCTATGCGAATGATGTGCCCGTTGCTTCATGTTTTACCAAATGGACTTGCCGCAGAAGCAGGGAATCCTCTTTTGGATACGGGAGTCATTGTTCCGGGAATGTGTCTCTCAATCATCTGGTTTGTTTTTGTAACGGTTCTGTTTTTGAAATGGTTTGAGAGAAGAGAGGTGAAATAAGATGATTGGAAGATCTCTTAATGCAGACTTGCGAAAGATGAAAGGAACATCTGTGATTCTGGCACACTTACTGATTCCGATTATAACCAGCGTTATATTTTTAATATATTACTTTTTTTCACCATGGAATGAAAATATGAAAGTGATTGCATTTTATCAGGCAATAGGAGCAGGACTTCCGGTACTTATTGGAATTTTTACAGCAAGTGTGATGGAACAGGAACAAAATGCAGGTGATTTTCAAAATCTGTTGTCTTTACCGGATAAACCTGCAGCATTTTTATCGAAACTGTTGATGCTACTGGTTTTGTGTCTGTGCTCTATCCTATTGACAGCAATCATATTCGGAATTGGATTTGGAAGAATCGCATCAAGCGATATCGAAATCATGAAAGGATGTATATTTGCAGCATTGCTGCTGTGGGGAAGCAGTGTTCCACTTTATCTGTGGCAGCTGATTCTGGCTTTTCAGTTTGGAAAAGGGGTATCCATTGGAGCAGGGATTATATCAGGACTAATTAGTGCATTGATGCTTACCGGACTTGGAGATTATGTGTGGAAATATGTATTTGTCTGCTGGACGGGTAGAGTACCATATACTTATCTGCAATCTGTATTGGGAGAAACTAGTGTAGGTGAATGGTTGTCATTCATACCAGGTTGCTTAATATTTACAGGGATTAGTATGGTATACTATTTTTGGTGGGTAAACCACTGGGAAGGAAACAGAATATCGGAATAGAATCGAGGGAAACTATGGCAAAAATACTGGCAGTTGATGATGAACCGGCAATTTTGGAAATGATAGAAAGCATTTTGAATAAGGATGGACATCTGGTTACCAAAGTAAGTAATCCACTAAAAATTAATATGGAAGAATTACATCGTTATGACCTGATTTTACTGGACATTATGATGCCTGGAATTGATGGCTTCGAATTATGCAAAAGAATCAGGGCACTTGTGGATTGTCCGATTTTGTTTCTTACGGCAAAAACGGAGGAAAACAGTCTGGTAAACGGACTTTCTTTAGGAGCAGATGATTATATTTCAAAGCCATTTGGAGTGATGGAACTTCGGGCAAGGATCAATGCACATCTTAGAAGAGAGCACAGGGAACATTCTGTCCGGATGGTTTTGGGGAGGGTCTGTATTCAAATATCTCAAAAGAAACTATTGGTTGATGATAAGGAACTTCCTCTTACGAAAGCGGAGTACGAAATCTGTGAATTTCTGGCTAAAAACAGAGGACAGGTTTTCTCGAAGGAACAGATATTGGAAGCGGTCTTTGGCTTTGACAATGAGAGTAATGACAGTACTATAATCACGCATATCAAAAATATAAGAGCAAAATTTGCGGATTATGATTATACACCGATAAAAACAGTCTGGGGGATTGGATATAAATGGGAAGAGTAAAGAGAAGCAATGCACTCAGCTGGATTTTTATGAGATATGTACTGGTCATGCTTGGATCATTAGTAGGTTTGGTGATTGTTGCTTGGCTGCTGCTGTACCTTTTGATTAGTGTGGGCTGTATCTATCCGGCGAATTATGCAGAGCAAAAGATTAATGAAGCATATGATACGATTTTACGTGCGGATAAAGTAACTGCTGAGATGATTCCTGCACTTTGTGATTATGTAATCTTTTCAGAGAATGGAGAGAAAATAGGTGGAGATCTGTCAGAACAATACGAACAGATAGCATGGAATGTTGCAAAGTACGGAAACGCATCCGGGAAATATTTTTATAAAGTAATTGTAAGGGAAAATGAATATGTTGTATTGCAATATCGCCTGACACCTCAATATCATTCAGCTTTTTTGAGGGAGCATTTTATAGGACCACAGAATGTGATGAGTATTATGTCAGTGATTGGAGCGGTAGCGATTATCATCATTCCGTCCATACGTTTTGGAAAAAGAATCAAAAAGCAGATGCAGCCTGTATTAGACGCAATCGGACAAATAAAGGATCAAAATCTGGAATATGAGACATCCTGTTCCGGTATCAAAGAGTTTGATGACTGTTTATCGGCAATCGATGATATGCGAGATGCATTGCGAGAATCTTTAGAAAAGCAGTGGAAAACAGAGCAGGAAAAGAAACAACAGATGTCTGCTTTGGCGCATGATATTAAAACACCTCTTACGATTGTACGGGGAAATGCAGAACTACTTTCAGAGACTGAACTGACCACAGAACAGAAGAATAATATCACTTATGTTTTGAACGGCACAACACAGATACAAAGTTATGTAAAACAGTTGATAGATGTCACAAAATCATGGAATTGCAGTGATGTTACCTATACAACGGTGAGGTTAGAAGATTTTTTCGCAGATATAAAGGAACAGGCACTCGGACTGGTAGAAATCTATCACCAGAAAATAGATTGGAAGGCGGGACAAAGTGATAAAAAGGTAACGATTGCTTATGATCCAATGTTCCGGGCCGTAATGAATATGATTCAGAATGCAGTGGAGCATACAAAAGAAAATGGAATCATTTATATTGACGCAAAGGAGCAGGATGGCCGGCTGACATTCATTGTGGAGGATAGCGGATCAGGATTTACAAAAGAAGCATTATTGCATGGCACAGAGCAGTTTTTTATGGATGACACAAGTAGAAATGGCGAAGCCCATTATGGGATGGGACTATTTTTTGCAAAAACTGTGGCTGAAAAATATGGTGGAGGTATTAAACTTTCAAATTCTGAAAATACAGGTGGGGCGAGGGTAGAAATATTTTTCCTGAGTAGTCAAGAAACAAGCTAAATAGACCGCAATTAAGCTATGTAAAAGAAATTTTACATGCTTTTATCTAATATGTAAAAGCCTTTTGATAGACATTACTACTACGTTTGCTGTAATCTCATGGAAGAAGGAGGCATACAGAATTATGATAGCTGATAAAATTAAAAATGCTCGTAGCAATCAAAAGAATTCCCGACGATGAAGTCTTTAGACGCTGACAAGAAGGCTTCTAAGACTTCCGAAGCAGCTCCTGCAGCCGCAGAAAAGGTCGCTGAGAAGGTTGATTTCTCCAATGTAAAGATCGAGCCGATCTTTGAAGAAATGGTTGATTTCGATACATTTGCAAAATCTGATTTCCGTGCAGTGAAGATCCTGGCATGTGAAGCAGTACCGAAGTCAAAGAAGCTTCTGAAGTTCACATTAGATGACGGAGAGCGTAAAGATCGTGTGATCTTAAGCGGTATTCACGAGTATTACGAGCCGGAAGAGCTTGTTGGTAAGACAGCAATCGCTATCGTGAACCTGCCACCGAGAAAGATGATGGGAATTGATTCTGAAGGTATGCTGATCTCAGCAGTACATGAGGAAGACGGTCACGAAGGACTGAACCTTCTGATGGTAAATGACAGAATCCCGGCAGGTGCAAAGCTGTACTAAGCTCAAAAATCAGTAAAAGTAATTTAAATTTTGTACTTCAAGGACACTTTCCAAGTGAAAATTTGGGAGTGTCCTTTTTGCGTGTGGTAATGGTCAAAAATAAGAATTAGGCTGATTGCACTATGATGCGTCGAAGTTATACCACAAGTATAATGACAAACTAATGTTGCTGTGGTATTCTGTTAATAACAAAGAAAGAAAAGCGGATCCGAAGCGATGGGTCTGGGAAAGGAAAAAAGAATGTTCACAGCTATTCGATCAAGTTATTTATATTTGGAAAGTTTGAAAAAATGCAGCACTCGATATGAAAAAGAGTGGGGCTTTAGCTTTGTGTATTCAGATAAGAATAAGCTTGAAGGGAATGCTGTGGTGATGGATGTAGACCTGTCGTAGGGACAGGAGAGGACAACCGGATACATAGATTTTGAACCGCTTATCTTGTGTGGATGCACATGGTAGGCGGTATTTTTTTGCAGATATAAGCCTAATTGGTAAGGTAGTTCTGCGTTATGCTCCGTTAGCTCAATGGTAGAGCACCTGACTTTTAATCAGGTGGTTAGGGGTTCGAGTCCCCCGCGGGGCACTGTCCAATGTAAATATCACAGAAATGAGGTAAGAGAAGTATGGATTTAATTGAAATCAAAGGAAAAATAAATACAGCCATCTGCTATGCAAGAGTAGTAGAGGATGAAGCGATAGAACAAATCAGACGTATGTGTGATTATCCGATGACGGAAGGATCAAGAATAAGAATCATGCCTGATGTTCATTCCGGTAAAGGCTGCACTATTGGAACCACAATGACAATTACTGATAAGGCTGTTCCAAATGTAGTGGGTGTTGATATCGGATGCGGTATGTATACCGTGAACTTAGGCAAGGTTGATATTGATTTTGTAAAGGTTGATGAGGCTGCACATTTTATTCCATCGGGAATGAATGTGTGGGAAGGTCGCCAGGAGAGATTTGATTTGACAGAACTTGCTTGCTACAGAGAACTGAAGGACACAAAGAGATTAGAGCGTTCACTTGGAACCCTTGGTGGTGGTAACCACTTTATAGAGATAGATGAAGCGGGTGATGGAACCAAATATCTTGTGATTCATTCGGGCTCACGTAATCTGGGTAAGCAGGTTGCAGAGCTTTATCAGAAGCTGGCGATTAACCTGGACAGAGGCTATGGGGACTATCTTGAGAAGCGTGATGAGATTATCAGAACCTATAAGGAGCAGGGACGTAAAAGTGAGATTCAGGATGCGTTAAAACAGCTTCACTGGCAGGTATATGAGTCTGAGACAAGTATGCCTGAAGATCTGTGCTACTTATCAGGAAAATATCTTGAGGACTACCTTCACGATGTTGAAATCTGTCAGGCTTTTGCAAGACGAAGCAGAGAGAAAATGGCTGAGATTATTCTGGAGAGAACCGGGATGGCTGGCAGAGAAGCCTTCCATACAATTCATAATTATATTGATACAGATGAAATGATTTTGAGAAAGGGCGCAATAGCAGCCCATAGTGGAGAGAAAGTGCTGATTCCAATAAATATGAGAGATGGAAGTGTGCTTGCTGTTGGAAAAGGAAATCCGGAGTGGAATTATTCTGCGCCTCACGGAGCAGGACGACTTATGTCCAGAACAAAGGCGAAAGCAAATCTTAGCATGGATGAATACAGAGAGACAATGAAGGGTATTTATACCACTTCGATTAATGAAAATACATTGGACGAGGCACCGATGGCATACAAGAGTCTGGAGGACATCATTGATGTGATCCGAGAGTCTGTAGATGTAATCGATGTGATGAAACCTATATACAATTTTAAGGCTTCTGATTAAGGTGGAGGGCATTTTTCCTCCACCTGCAGAAGCAGAAACGGAGGAAGAAATGTTTACTATGCCTTCCATCGATATGGTAGCTACCGGAAGGAATATCATGAGACTGAGAGAGGTAGCAGGTCTGACTGTAAGAGACCTGCAGGATATCTTTGGATTTGCGACTCCTCAGGCCATCTACAAGTGGCAGCACGGAACTGCCATGCCTACAATCGATAATCTGGTTGTACTGGCAGCAGTGCTGGATGTTCCGATGGATGAGATTATCGTAATCGATGTAAATAGAACAAAGCAGATTAGCGCATGAAAAGTGAATAAACAGATAGCCCTTTCAAGGCTAAAATGTTCGGTTCAAGTCCGGCGTGGATCACTTATGGGTAGGTCGCATAGTGGCAATTGCAGCGGACTGTAAATCCGCCGACTTTAAGTCTACGCCAGTTCGAGTCTGGCCCTGCCCACTTATGTTTGCGTGTCCGAGTTGGTTTAAGGTGCCACTGGCACATAGCGCCCTTCCGCAAACGCTATTATATTTAACAGGTGATTATTATGGGAAAGGTATATTTAAAAACAAAATATGACAATGAAATGAAAATGGAGATACCTCACAATCATAATTTTGCTTCAGCTATGTTTGGTTTCAGAGAGATGGCTGCGGAAATAGTTCCTTACCATTTGATAGATGATATCTATGATGATTTTAAGCGTGAAGATATTGCCTTGGATTATATTGATCAGTGCAATGTGCTGTTTAACAAGTTTGGGGTGACACCGCATATTCCTGATTATCCAGATGTGCTTAAGCCATTTCTGGGAAGGAAAATATGGAAAGATACAATCAACAGTATTTCAAGAGATGAGAACAAGTGGTCGGCGGGATATTTTGTGAAACCAGCAGTAAGAAGCAAGGCTTTTACCGGCAAGACAATTTCCAGTATAAAAGATCTTATGGGCTGCGGTAATCATGCTGAAGATTATGAGGTATTGGTAAGCGAATCATTAGATATCGCTGCAGAATGGCGTTGCTTTATTACATATGATGAGATAATTGATGTGCGCCCATATGGCATGATAATTGATAAGTCAAGGAAGGGTTATTTATATCATTATGACGCGCAGGTGCTTAATTCTATGATGGAAAGTTTTGTCTCTTGGGAAGATAGGCCTATGGCTTGCAGTATGGATATCTGCGTAACTAAAGATGGCAGGACATTACTCGTAGAATTCAACGATGCGTATTCCCTGGGGGCATATGGATTGGCAGATATATATTATGCTAAGCTGATTTCTGCAAGATGGAGCCAGTTGTTAGGTGTTAAGGATGAGTATCATTTTTAAGATAAAAGATGAATACGATAGCAATTAAACTATTGGTTAAATGCAAGTATGAGGAGATTCTGTTAAGCTTAATCTTTAGAAGGAAAACTATAAACCCGTCCGCACTGAAAGAAGTGGAAGTCTGCGAGTTGCTGTAAATGACCCGGCAGGACGTTAAAGTAAGGCTGCGATCTATTAATCTCATAGAGTAGAGCAGGTTGGTGAGATTATATTGCCATAGGGAATATGATTAAGCGTTAGTAACCATAAAGAGCTCACGGCAGCGATATCCGGGAAACAAGACGGACTCCACTAATCCCCTCTATACATAAATTGCGAATCCTGATTATTACGAGCCTATGGCATGTAAAAAAACTGTAGCAATGAGAACTTGCAAGGTACTGTAACAGGGAGTGAGTATAGGGAAGCTCGCACAGACATTTTAAACTAAAAGTTTAATGCATTTTGTGAATACATCCGATATAATGTAAGTCTACAAATAGAGATTGTGATTCGGGATGGAAGAAAATTACGGAGGTACAGAGAGATGGAACCAATGTATTTGTCAATCCAGCAAAAGGAGACAGGGAAGCAAATTAAGAAACTGCTCATGGAAAATGGTTATACTGTGAAAGATGTGCAGAATGCTATGGGATTTGAGAATCCGCAGGCAATCTACAAATGGATTTCCGGTAGATCATTACCAAGCTTAGACAATTTTGTAATCTTAAGCAGATTACTGCATACCAGTATTGAAGATATCCTCGTCGTTGACGGGGATGTTGTTCGTTTATGGGGAATTATTCATGACTATAGAAAATCTGACTGCGGATTTTCTATGGTATTAAACCGTTGGTACAATGACAAAGCATCTGTCATGCAGTAAGCTAATATCAGAACAAAAAACAAAACAAAATGGAGGTCGTAAGGAAATGCAGACAATGACATCAGCATATGCAAATAAAATGCTTAAGAGCCTGGAAGAAGATAAGGCCTTCTGGGTAAACAAAGAGGCAACATCCAGTACCTATGTTGCAGCTATCAATGAGGAACCTGTCGTACCAGAATATGATTATACGGAGGTTGTAGCTACTATTACATCTCTTGATGAGAAAATTGCAATTATCAAGCATGCGCTTAATGTAACCAATTCTAATGAAAAGGTTCGGGTGGGCGATGCAGAAATGAGCATTGATACAATTCTTATAAAGATGGCTCAGCTGAACAAGAGAAAATCAGTGCTTGATCAGATGCGTAAGCAGCTACCAAAAGCCAGAGAGGAGCAGCGCTCTTATATGTCCAGAAATACGGTTCCGGAATATAGGTATATTAACTATGACCTGGAGCTGATTAAGAAGGAGTATGAGACTGTATCCAAGACCATTATGGAAATGCAGATGGCTCTTGATCTGTCTCTTATACACATCTGACGCTGCCGACGACTTAATAGGTGTAGA
>ENA-OYZH01000428-OYZH01000428.1-human-gut-metagenome-genome-assembly--contig:-NODE-428-length-9972-cov-4.031461_pt1 | contig 9972 bp, 7 predicted proteins | sample MGYA00244072_ERZ653468 | MGnify/ENA primary metagenome ERZ653468 (study PRJEB26926, sample SAMN06165161) | human gut metagenome | biome: ENVO:00009003; feature: ENVO:2100002; material: ENVO:00002003...
CGCGTCTCGTGGGCTCGGAGATGTGTATAAGAGACAGTACCGAGGCCGTGGGCGTCATGCTGTTCTACCGCGTCGGCGAATATTTTGAAGACAGAGCCGTCGCCCGCAGCCGCAGCCAGATTATGGAAGCCGTTGACCTGCGCCCCGAGGTGGTGCAGCTGGTGGACGGCGAGACGGTGCGGGAAATTCCCGCAGGAGAAGCGAACATCGGCGACATCGTGCTGGTTCGTCCCGGCGACCGTATCCCGCTGGACGGCATCGTGGTCAGCGGCAGCAGCCGCATTGACACTGCCCCCATCACCGGCGAGCCGGTGCCGGTTTCCGTAGCCGAGGGAGACAGTGTGGTCTCCGGCTGCGTCAATACCACAGGTCAGCTCACCGTCCGGGTGGAAAAGTCCCTGTCCGAATCCATGGTCACCCGCATTCTGGACAGCGTGGAAAACGCCGCCGCCAGCAAGCCCAAGATCGACCGCTTCATCACCCGTTTTGCACGGGTCTACACCCCCATCGTAGTGGGCGCCGCCGTGCTGACGGCGATCATTCCCTCCCTCATCACCGGCGACTGGGGCAAATGGGTCTACACCGCTCTGACATTTCTGGTCATGAGCTGCCCCTGCGCTCTGGTTCTCAGCGTACCGCTGGCCTTCTTCGCCGGTATCGGCGCGGGCAGCAAGCGGGGCATCCTGTTTAAGGGCGGCCAGTCCATGGAGGCCATGAGCAAGATCAAGGCTGTCGTCATGGATAAGACCGGCACCATCACCAAGGGCGACTTTACCGTGCAGAAGATCGTAGGCGGCGACGAGCTGCTGGAACTCTGTGCCGACTGCGAGCAGCAGTCCACCCACCCCATCGCCGAGAGCATCGTCGCGGCGGCCAAGGCGCGGAATATGGAGCTGCGCCGTCCCGAGGAGCTGGAAGAACTGGCCGGACGGGGCATCCGGGCAAAGCTGGACGGCAAGGAAATTCTCTGCGGCAACGAGCGGCTGCTGACGGAGAAGGGCGTGTCCTTCCCCAAGTCCAGGGAATACGGCACCAAGGTGCTGGTGGCGGTGGACGGCGTTTATCAGGGCTACCTGCTCATCGCCGACACCATCAAGACCGGCGCGGAGAACGCAGTCCGTGCCCTGCGGGACAGCGGCATCGAGACGGTGATGCTCACCGGCGACGCCGAGGAATCGGCCAAGGCCGTTGCCGGAGCCGTAGGTATCCGGGAAGTCCACGCGGGACTGCTGCCCCAGCAGAAGCTTGAGCGGCTGCAATCCATCCGGGAGACCAAGGGCGCTGCCATGTTCGTCGGCGACGGCATCAACGACGCCCCCGTGCTTGCCGGTGCGGACGTAGGCGCGGCCATGGGCAGCGGCGCGGACGCGGCCATCGAGGCGGCGGACGTGGTGTTCATGACCTCCGACGTGGCGGCGGTGCCGCAGGCGCTCCGCATTTCCAGACAGACCGCCCGGATTGCGTGGCAGAATGTGGTGTTCGCTCTGGCGGTAAAGCTGGCCGTCATGATCCTCGGCCTGTGCGGCTATGCCTCCATGTGGCTGGCGGTAATCGCCGATTCCGGCGTGGCGCTGCTGTGCGTCCTGAATTCCATTCGCATCTTATATAAGAAGTAACATCCGCGGCGCCGTCACCCAAAAAGTGGCGGCGCCGCCTGCAAATCGGTAAAAACGGCCGCAAATCCCGGGATAGCCGAAATAATCACCAAAACAGCGTACCTAAAATTGTTGAATATGCAGAACTTTCAAAAAAGAAAAAATTTCAGTTGCACTTTTGGATAAAGTGCGCTACGATGTTGGCGTGGAAACGTTGGAATCGTTTCCAAACCACCATCCGGCTCTGCCGGAACGAAAATAGGAGGAAACACAAATGAAAAAGCTGATTGCATTGCTGCTGGCAGTTGTCATGGTAATGGGTCTGGCCGCCTGCGGCTCCAAGACCACTACCGAGACCAAGGCTCCCACCGAAGCCAAGGTTGACACTCCCGCCACCGAGGCCAAGACCGACGCGCCCGCCGCTGCCGGTTCCGTCTACTACCTGAACTTCAAGCCCGAGTTCGACCAGGCTCTGCAGGGTCTGGCCGCCAGCTACACCGAGAAGACCGGCGTGCCTGTCAAGGTCGTAACCGCTGCTTCCGGCGACTACTCCAACACCCTGAACGCCCAGATGGGCAAGGACGGCGCTCCCACCATCTACAACATCGGCAACATGTCCGGCCTGAAGGACTGGGATGAGTACGCTCTGGATCTGACCGGAACGCCTCTCGCCGGTGAGCTGACCACCAACGACTTCAACCTCTACAACGAGGCCGGTGAGCTGAAGGCCATGGGCTACTGCTACGAGACCTTCGGTATCATCGTCAACACCAAGCTGCTGGCCGATGCCGGCCACTCTCTGGATGAGATCAAGGACTTCGCGTCCCTGAAGGCCGTCGCTGACGACATCCACGCCCGCGCCGCTGAGTTGGGCTTCGACGCCTTCTCCTCCGCCGGCCTGGAAGGCTCCTCTTCCTGGCGCTTCTCCGGTCACCTGGCCAACATGCCCCTCTACTATGAGTTCCGTGACGACGGCGTGAAAGAGCAGCCCGCCGAGATTAAGGGCACCTACCTGGACAACTTCCGCAACATCTGGGATCTGTACATCACCGATTCCGCCGCTGACCCCACCACTCTGTCCGCCGCCACCGGCGACCAGTCCGAGGCTGAGTTCGGCGAAGGCAAGGCTGTCTTCTATCAGAACGGCACTTGGGAGTACGCGGCCCTGACCGCCGACAAGTTCAACCTGAACCCCGACGAGATCGCCATGATCCCCATCTACTGCGGCGTTGACGGCGAAGAGAAGGCCGGCCTGTGCTCCGGCACCGAGAACTGCTGGGCGATCAACAGCCAGGCCAAGGAAGAGGACATCCAGGCTTCTCTGGACTTCCTGTATTGGCTGGTCACCGATCCCGACGCTTCCGCTGTCGTGGTCGAGCAGCTGGGCGGTGTTCCCTTCAAGAGCTGCCCCGCTTCCGCCAACAAGTTCATCGTTGACGGCAACGATCTGCTGGCTAAGGGCAACTACGCTGTGACCTGGGCGTTCAACTACACCCCCAACGTGGACTCCTGGAGAGCTACCGTTGTCACCGCTCTGGCCGCTTACTCCGCTGATCCCACCGACGCCAACTGGGAAGCTGTTAAGACCGCTTTCGTTGACGGCTGGGCCATCGAGTACAAGACTGTGAACGGCTGATCGGCACACCACAACTGAAACCCAGAGGGGCGGGCGGTAAGCCCGCCCCTTTGAATGTCCCGGCCTGCACAGGGTGGGAGGGTACGTCGGCTTTTGGGCGGATGCAGCCTCCTGTCCTGCGCGGCAGCACCGGAACGCAGTTCCGTTCTGACACGGTTATTTTGGTAAGCAGCCAAATATAATAAAAATACAATACAGGAAAGCGAGGGAATCTCATTGAGCAAAAAAAATGACGGCGCCGGGCTGAACAGCCGACTGATCCGCCGTCCCATTCAGCGGTGGGCGCCGCTGTTCATCCTCCCCGTGTTCGCTGCCTTCTGCATCGGCTTCGTCTGGCCGTTTTTGCAGGGCATCTACCTGTCCTTCTGCACCTTCAATATTCCCAAGGATGCCAAATGGGTCGGCCTGACGAATTATTCCAAAATCTGGACGGACGTCAGCTTCTGGAACGCCTTCAAGAACACCGCATTTTTTGCCGTGGTCTCCATTCTCCTGATCAATGTGCTGGCCTTCTTCATCGCCTATGCCCTGACCCAGAAGATGCGCGGCTCCAACCTGTTTCGCACCGTGTTCTTCATGCCCAACCTGATCGGCGGCGTGGTGCTGGGCTACATATGGAGCATGATTTTTGACGGCATTCTGCGGAACTATTCCACCTACCTCACCGCCAACGCCACCTACGGCTTCTGGGGTCTGGTCATTCTGGTGGCCTGGCAGCAGATCGGCTATATGATGATCATCTACATTGCCGGACTTCAGGCAGTTCCCGGAGACATGCTGGAGGCCGCCGAAATTGACGGCGCCAGCGGCAGCCAGACGCTGTTCAGGGTCATCATCCCCAACGTGATGCCCTCCATCACCACCTGCACCTTCCTGACTCTGACCAACTCCTTCAAGCTGTTCGACCAGAACCTGGCGCTGACCGGCGGCCTGCCCAGCATTATTCAGAACGGCGCGAAGTTCAACCAGACAGAGCTGCTGGCGCTGAACATTTACTCCACCTACAACATCAATAAGAATTGGCACGGCGTTGCCCAGGCAAAGGCTGTTATCTTCTTTATTCTGGTGGCCGTTCTGGCCATTGCCCAGCAGGCCGCGACCCGCCGCAAGGAGGTGCAGCAGTGATGCGTAAAGACAGAATGAAAACCAAAGAGTATTCCACCGGCAGCACGGTGCTGACCGTTGCCTTCGTGCTGATCTGCCTTGTGTGGATCATGCCCATTTACGAGGTTGTCGTCAACTCCCTGAAGTCCAACAATGCCATCAATCTGGACGTGTTTGCCCTGCCCAATTCGGAGAGCTTCGTGGGCTTTGCCAACTATGTCAAGGGTATGACCTTCGGCAATTACCCCTTCCTCAAGTCCGTGGGCTACAGCCTGTTCATCAGCGTGGTTTCCACGGCGCTGATCCTGCTGTGCTGCTCCATGGCGGCGTGGTACATTGCCCGGGTGCGGAGCGGCTTTGCCAAGTTCTTCTACTATCTGTGCCTGTTCTCCATGATCGTCCCCTTCCAGATGGTCATGTTCACCCTGACCTCCACCGCTGACTCCCTGAAGCTGAACACCCCCTGGACGATTCCTGTGATCTATCTGGGCTTCGGCGCGGGTCTTGCCATCTTCATGTTCGTGGGCTTCGTCAAGAGCCTGCCTCTGGAAATCGAGGAAGCGGCGTCCATTGACGGCTGCGGTCCCGTGCGCACCTACTTCAACGTGGTGCTGCCCATGCTGAAGCCCACCCTCATTTCCGTGGGTATTCTGGAACTGATGTGGGTCTGGAACGACTATCTCCTGCCGTATCTGGTTCTGGACATCACCAAGTACCGCACCATCCCCATCCACGTCCAGTACCTGAAGGGTAGCTATGGCACCGTGGATCTGGGCGCGACCATGGCGGTCATCATGATGGCCATTCTGCCCATCATCATTGTCTACCTGTTCTGCCAGAAGTACATCATCAAGGGCGTCGCTGCCGGCGCGGTGAAGGGATAATCTCTTCTAACTGATTTTATACCCACCGGCCGTGTAAACAGCCGGTGGGCATTTCAAAGATTCCGAAAAGAGAGGGGCGGCGGATGCCATGACAATCAAAGATCTGGCTGCAAAGACCGGCTATGCCGTCGGCACCGTTTCCCGGGCGCTGAACAACCATCCCAACGTCAGCGAGCGGGCAAGGCAGGAAATCCTGGAGGCCGCCGCCGAAAGCGGCTTTCAGCTGAACGTCAACGCCAAGCAGCTCAAGCAGCACCACTCCACCACCATTCTGGTGGTGGTCAAGGGTATCGGCAACGAGCTGTTCGGGGAGATGGTGGAGTCCATCCAGACCCTGATCGCCCAGACCCACTACCAGCTGGTGGTGGACTACATGGACGAGGACGAAAACGAAGTGCGCCGAGCCGCGCAGCTGTGCCGGGAAAAGAAGCCTCTGGGCATCCTGTTCCTCGGCGGCAACAACGAGAATTTCATCCGGGATTTCGGGGGCATTGACGTTCCCTGTGTCGTGGTCACCAACGACGCCTCCATGCTGTCCTTTGACAACCTGTCCAGTGTCTCCACCGACGACCGGGAGGCCGCGTGCAGCGCCATGGATACGTTGATTCGCCTGGGACATAGCCGTATTGCCATCATCGGCGGCGACCGGGCCATTTCCGACACCAGCCGTCTGCGCTACGAGGGCTGTATGCAGTCCTTCACTGCCCACGGCATCCCCTTCGACCCCAAGCGGGACTATCAGGGCGTGCGCTATTCCTATCAGGCGGGGTATCAGGCGACCAAGGCGCTGCTGAATAAGGGCTGCCGGTTCACCGCGATTTTCGCCACCGCCGACGTGATGGCCATCGGCGCCATCCGCGCCTTGCAGGACAACGGCCTGCAGGTGCCGGAGGACGTGTCGGTCATGGGCGTGGACGGCCTGCCGCTGAGCAGCTTCCTGGTGCCGAGACTGGCCACCGTCCGTCAGACCGTTTCCCTGCTGGCAAAGCGCAGCGTGGAAATTCTGCTGGGGAATATCGAGCGGAACGCGCCCGCCTGTCACGAGACGGTACCCTTTGAGATCCTCTCCCGGGAGAGCATCCGGGAAATTTCACACTGATAATCCATTAAAATGCTCAATTCTGAATTGAGCATTTTAATGAACGATCACATATCACAGATGCTGTTTTTCGATAAGAACGTAAAGCGGTATCAATTAAGGAGACCATTGCAATGCGCGAAAGCGGAATTTTGATGCATATTACCTCCCTGCCGGCCCCTTACGGCATCGGCACCATGGGAAAGGACGCCTATGCCTTTGTGGACTTTCTGGTCAGGGCCGGACAGCGGTACTGGCAGATCTTGCCCCTGACTCCCACCGGCTACGGCGATTCCCCCTATCAGTCTCTGGGCGCCTGCGCAGGCAACCATTATCTCATCGATCTGGACAGGCTGGCAGACGAGGGGCTGCTGAAAAAAGAGGAAATCCAGAACATTCCATGGGGCAGCAATCCGGCACGGGTGGATTTCGGCGCCATGTACGCCCACCGGATGAACGTGCTGCGGCTGGCGTTTCAGCGGTTTGCACCGGATGAAGCCTACGAAACATTCGTGGAGCAGAACCGGAGCTGGCTGGAAGACTATGCTCTGTTCACGGCGTTGAAGGACACCCTGGGCGGCAAGCCATGGCTGGACTGGCCGGAGGCTCTGCGCCTGCGCAAGGCCGACGCGCTGGCGGAAAAGCGCCGGGAGCTGTCCGATGAGATCCGGCTGCAATACTTTGTTCAGTACGAATTTGACAGGCAGTGGAAGGCGCTGCGCAGCTACGCCAATGCCAAGGGCGTCCGCATTATCGGCGACGTTCCCATTTACGTGCCGCTGGATTCGGCGGACGTGTGGGCAAATCCGGAACTCTTCCAGCTGGACGAAAGCCGCCATCCGGAACAGGTGGCGGGCTGCCCCCCGGATTCCTTCACCGCGGACGGTCAGCTCTGGGGCAACCCAATTTACGACTGGAAAAAGATGGCGCAGACTCACTATTTCTGGTGGATTCAGCGCCTGACGGCCGCCGGGAAGCTGTACGACGTTATCCGTCTGGATCATTTCCGCGGCTTTGAAAGCTACTGGTCGGTGCCCGCAGGAGATACCACCGCGCGGAACGGCAAGTGGGTGAAAGGCCCCGGAATGGACTTCATCCGCACCATTCAGCAGGCTCTGCCCAATCTGGAATTCATTGCCGAAGATCTGGGCTTTATCACCCCCGAGGTGCGGAAGTTGCAGCAGGACTCCGGCTATCCCGGCATGAAGGTTCTGGAATTTGCCTTCGACTCCCGGGAGGAAAGCGACTACATGCCCCACCTGTACCCCGTGGACTCCGTGTGCTACACCGGCACCCACGACAACGTGACCCTGAAGCAGTGGTTTGACGAAGCCGCGCCGGAGGATGTGGCCTGCGCGAAAACCTATCTCGGACTGAACCGGGAGGAGGGCTATATCCGGGGCATGATTCGCGGCTGCATGGGTTCCGTGTCACGGCTGTGCGTGGTGCAGATGCAGGACTATCTGGAACTGGGCAAGGAAGCTCGGATGAACTTTCCCGGTACGCTGTCCAGCGCCAACTGGACGTGGCGCGCGGAAAAGGGCTTTGACTCCGACGCTCTGGCCGCGAGAATTTACGCTGCCACAAAGCTATACGGACGCGTGGGGAAATAACGGATTTCCCTTGCGGAACAAGGAAAAACTGCTCTGAACCATAATGTAGCGAAATTTCACCGGGAACCGGGATTTTGTCCGGGTTCCCGGTTGATTTTTTGGAAACGTTTTTTCCTGCATCGGCGGGGATTTTTCCGAAAAAACGGCACAAATTATGCGAGTTTCTGCATTATTCACAAAATTCTGCCCCAATGTCCATTTTTTATGTGAATACTATAAAAAAGTTGAAAATTAACATTTTTTCCGATTGATTTTACCGCCCGTTTGACTTACAATAGAAGACGAGCGGATTTTGAGAAAACAGTCCGACGCGACTGCCACCGGGGTGATGCGTATGCTGAATATTGTTCTGGTGGAACCGGAGATACCGCAGAACTGCGGCAATATCGCCCGCACCTGCGCCGCAACAGGCTGCCGTCTGCACCTGATCCGGCCGCTGGGCTTTGACATCTCCGAAAAGGCCGTCCGCCGTGCGGGTCTGGATTACTGGCACATGGTGGAGGTTCGGGACTACGAAAATCTGGAGGACTTCTTCGCGAAGAATCAGGTGGAGGAAATGTGGTGCCTGTCCACGAAAGCGCCGAGGAGCTATACCGAGGCTGCCTTTCACGACGGCTGCTACCTGTTTTTCGGGAAGGAGACTAAGGGACTTCCGGAGGACTTCCTTCGGGCGCACTACGACGCGTGTGTTCGCATTCCCATGCGTCCGGATGCCCGGAGCCTGAACCTGAGCAATGCGGTTGCCGTCACCGTCTACGAGGCACTGCGTCAGCTGTCGTTTCCCAATTTGCGCGACTTTGGTAAAATGCGGGAGTGACCTCCCGAGAATATGGAGGAGTTATCATGAACTACAATAAAAAGTCCATCGAGGACATCGACGTAGCCGGCAAGCGGGTCCTGTGCCGCTGCGACTTCAATGTTCCCACCAAGAACGGCGTCATCACCTCCGACAAGCGGATCGTCGCCGCCATGCCCACCATCAAGTATCTGGTTGACCACAACGCCAAGGTCATCCTCTGCTCCCACATGGGCAAGCCCAAGGGCGAATGGAAGCCCGAGCTGAGCCTGAAGATCGTGGCGAAGCGCATCAGCGAGCTGCTGGGCAAGGAAGTCATCATGGCCGCCGACGTGGCGGGCGAGGACGCCAAGGCCAAGGCCGCCGCGCTGAAGGACGGCGACGTGATGCTGCTGGAGAACACCCGGTTTGAGAAGGGCGAGACCAAGAACGATCCCGAGCTGAGCAAGGCTCTGGCCTCTCTGGCGGACGTGTTCGTCAACGACGCTTTCGGCACTGCCCACCGCGCCCATTCTTCCACCGCCGGTGTGGCCGATTATCTGCCCGCCGTCAGCGGCTTCCTCGTTCAGAAGGAAGTTTCCATCATGGGCAAGGCCCTGTCCGACCCCGAGCGTCCCTTCGTCGCTGTTCTGGGCGGCGCAAAGGTTTCCGACAAGCTGAATGTCATCAATAACCTGCTGGAAAAGGTGGACACCCTGATCATCGGCGGCGGCATGGCCTATACCTTCCTTGCCGCCAAGGGCTACGCTGTTGGCAAGTCCCTGCTGGACGAGAGCAAGATCGACTACTGCAAGGACATGATGGCCAAGGCAAAGGACAAGGGCGTGAAGTTCCTGATCCCCGTGGACAACAGAGTGGGCGACAAATACGCTCCTGACTGCAATCATAAGCTGGTAAACTCTGACAACATTCCCGATGGCTGGATGGGTCTGGATATCGGACCTAAGACCGAGGCCCTGTTCGCCGACGCCATCAAGGGCGCCGGAACCGTTGTCTGGAACGGACCGATGGGCGTATCCGAGTGGGACAATTTCGCCAGCGGCACCATCGCTGTGGCGAAGGCGGTCGCCGAAGCCGCGCGCAGGAGCGGCGTGGCAAGGATCTGAGCCCGACCGGCGGCACGAAAAGACCCTGCCGCCGACCGCGCCGGAGACAGACCGGCATGGAGCATTTGACCGAGAGGAATGCTGAGTGAATCGAAAAGGAGCATGGCTGCTGGCGGTATTGCTGGCGGTGCTGTGCCTGTCTCTTATACACATCTGACGC
>ENA-OYZH01000432-OYZH01000432.1-human-gut-metagenome-genome-assembly--contig:-NODE-432-length-9815-cov-3.455738_pt1 | contig 9815 bp, 5 predicted proteins | sample MGYA00244072_ERZ653468 | MGnify/ENA primary metagenome ERZ653468 (study PRJEB26926, sample SAMN06165161) | human gut metagenome | biome: ENVO:00009003; feature: ENVO:2100002; material: ENVO:00002003...
GTCGGCAGCGTCAGATGTGTATAATAGACAGATATTGGGTGCACTTTTATTGGCAGGAACATTGTCTGCCGGTGCACAAATGAATTCAGACAGTTTATACAAAGAGCCGTATCGTCCTCAGTATCATTTCAGTCCGGAGAAGGGATGGATTGGTGATCCCTCGGGATTCATGTACTATCAGGGTAAATATCATATGTACTGGTGGGGCAAAGTCGAATCTACAGATTTGGTACATTACCAACAGATAACCCCTTATGCCATGACCGGAACGGATGACAATATCAGTTACTTCACCGGTTCTGCGGTCATAGACAAGAACAACACGGCCGGCTTCGGCAAGGGGGCTTATGTGGCGGCTTACACCGTTTTTGAGAAGGACTCCAAGAAACAGGCGCAGGGCATCTCTTTCAGTCATGACGGAAAGACATTTCATTATTATGAAGGTAACCCGGTTCTGGACCTTTGGAGTACGGAATTCAGGGACCCTACCGTCTTCTGGCACGAGCCGACCCAAAAATGGGTGATGGTTGTAGCCAAGGCCCTGGAGAAGAAAATAAAGTTTTATACCTCTCCTGATTTGAAGAGCTGGACTTGGACCAGTGATTTTGGCCCTGCCGGTGACAGTGAAAAGTCTTGGGAGTGCCCGGATTTATTCCAGTTGCCGGTTGACGGGGATTCTGACAAGAAAAGGTGGGTGATGGTCGTATCTGTAAACTGGGCGCAAGAACAATATTTTATAGGAGACTTCGACGGCACTTCTTTTAAGCTGATGGAGAACCATCCTGCAGAGCCTCTATATGTGGACAAAGGGCTGGACTTTTATGCATCCCGCACATTTCAGGATTTTGACGGAACGTTGGATTCCAAAATTTCGATGGGCTGGGTTGCAACCTGGGACTATGCACCGGTAGCTCCATCGAAGTATGGGAAGGGCTTCTGGTCCATTCCCCGTAATCTGGAACTGAAGACATACAAGGAAGGCGTGAGGCTGGTGCAGAAACCGGTGGAACAGTTGCAAACACTTCGCCATAAGCCTGCATCGGTGAAACGTGCTTTATCGGTGGGAACACAGAGGTTACCCGGCTTTGTTCCCGATGAGAATGTCTACGAACTCGATGCTTCGTTTTCTACTGACGTATCCAACACCTTTGGCTTGAATTTGTGTGTGGGTGAAGGGCGCAAAGTGGTGGTCAGCTATGATACGGATTCACATAATCTGGTGATTGACCGCACCCATTGCTCCGATGTGCAGATTCCTAAATTCAGCCGTATGGCATATGCCAGGGTGGAACCGGTAGATAATAAGATACGTTTGCATATATTTGTAGACAAATCGAGTATTGAAATCTTTGCCAATGACGGGAAGGATGTATTCACATTATTAACCTATCCGGGCGAGGCTCAAACCGGTATCGAACTTTTTGCGCAGAAGAAGGGGACGAAGATGGAGTTGGATGCCTGGATGCTTAAATCAATATGGAGATGAGGAATTTATTGTTTGCATTGCTGCTTTTGCCTTTGATGGCCTCTTGTGTGAAGGATACGGCACAAGTGACTTTGGACTCTTTGCTGGATGAAATGATATCTGTAGAAGAATCCGCACGTTATCCGCTGGTGCCATATCGTTGCCTGCAAGTCAGCAGTTATGACCGCTCCTCCGTGTCTCCCGATTCGCCGGGATGGTTTGCCAACAATGATGGCTATGGCATTGTCTGTACGGATACGGTTGATGGGAGAGTGGAACGTGTGATGTTCGATGAAAAGGGCCCTGGAGCTATTACCCGTATCTGGATAACCACAGTTGACAAGCGTGGGACTTGGAGATTTTATTTTGATGGCGAAAGTACTCCCGGATGGATAGTTCCTGCCTATGATTTGATGCGTTTCGGAATACCCAGGTTGGGTAGGGGACTGCTTCAACCCCACACCAGCTATACTCCGGACGGGAAAGGCGGCAATACTCTTTTCCTGCCCATCCCTTTTGCCCGGAGTTGTAAAATTACATTTGAAGACGAACCGGGCATTGCGCCTACTCCCAAATACTATCACATCAATTATCGCAAGTATCCCGAAGGAACTTCTGTGGAAACCTTCTCTGCGGCATCCGTAGCCCGCGTCGGTAAAAAGATTTCAGAGGTAGATGATGCCTTGCTGCATCCTGCATCCCGTTCCGGTTTGCAGGTGGACAAGAAGCGGCAGGTGCTCCAGCCGGGCGATTCTTTGTGGATTGACCTGCCGCAAGGGGAAAATGCGGTTTATGAAATCAGTTTCCAGCTCGCGAATGCAGATTCTACGGCTTATGCCCAACTGATGCGCAATCTTATATTTAAGGCTGATTTTGACGGCCGGTCTACGGTTTGGGTTCCTCTTTCGGATTATTCGGGAGGGGGTATGGGTGCTCCGGCTGTTGATAGCTGGTTCTTGTCTGCAGACGGACAAGGCAAGGTGGTGAGCCGCTGGCTGATGCCCTACAAGACAGAAGGCAGACTATTGTTACAAAATATCTCCGCACACACTGCAGACGTGAGTATGGAAGTGGGAACGGCACCTTTGCCATGGGGAGGGCGTTCCCTCTATTTCCATGCTTCCTGGCGCCAGCAGACCGGACTTCCGGTTTATGAGCGTCCGGATGATGATGCAAATTGCCGGGAGTGGAACTTTGCCACATTGACCGGACGAGGCATATACAAAGGGGATGTCCTGACTCTGTATAACCATTCGCGTGCCTGGTACGGAGAAGGGGATGAAAAGATATGGGTAGATGATGATGTTTTTCCATCGCATTTCGGTACCGGAACAGAAGATTACTACAATAGTTCGTGGGCTCCGGTCGTAATATTCCAAACGCCTTTTGGTGGCGCACCCCGTGCCGACCAGGCGAGTTCTCACGGTTATAATACATTCTTCCGTACAAGGAATTTGGACGGTATACCGTTTTCTTCATTATTGCGTTTCGACATTGAATTGTTGAGTTGGGTAAGGGGAACTGTAGATTATGCAACTACCGTTTACTGGTATGGAGATATGGGAGCGAAAGCTGTTGATACTTCAGGACTTGAGGAAGCAGCCCAAGACTTGCTACCCGTTCCCGGCGATTTATCTAAATATCGAAGAGAAAATAGCATAGAATTTGAGGAAACAACTCCAATAGCCTCTTCTCCATCCATTCATTTTGACAAGCAGAGTATGCTTGGTTTCGTTGACGGGCAATGGAGTGGAGGAACCCAACTCTTGTGTATTGGTGGAAAACCGGGTGATTCTGTAGAGTTTGAGTTCAATCAATTGGAAGACTGTCCTTATCAACTGGTGGTGTATGCCACGAAAGCTCCTGATTATGGCATAGTTTCTTTTTCCGTAAATGGACAAGATACACATATAAAGTGGGATGGATATGATACAAAAGTTACTCTTTCTGACCCTATTTCTTTAGGATGCTATAGTCCGGTGCGTGGAGCATTGACTTTGAAAATATCTTTGTCAGGAGCTAACCCAAAAGCTGTTGAGGAGAAGAATTTGTTTGGATTAGATGCTATACAACTTATGAAAAAACAATGATATTATGAAAGAGAGGATACTGATACTTTTACTACTGGCTACTGTTTGTAGTATGCAGGCACAAAATATTCACATGGCACTACGTCCGGATGATTTACTGATAGATAATTTTGAAGGAGATACTTTTGGAAACTGGATATTGGAAGGAAATGCTTTTGGCAATTCACCAGTTTCTATGGAACGTTTGTCAATATGGGGGGATAATAGGTTTGAAGGAAATCGGATGGCTTCTAGCTTTGTCAATGGAGATGCCGGTACCGGTGTATTGAAGTCACCTCTTTTCAGGATAGAACGCAGATATGTTAATTTTCTGATAGGTGGGGGTGTTGATTATCAGCGGGAGTATGTAGCCCTTTGGATTGATGGAAAGGAGGTGAAAAGAAGTACGGGGTATAATAGACGTGTCATGGAATATGAGTCTTGGGATGTTGCTGAATATATGGGAAAAAATGCCCGGATTGTTTTAGTGGACCAATCAAAAGAGGGCTGGGGATTTATCAATGCCGACTGTTTCTACCAGTCTGATACCAAATTGGAAAAAGAAATTTTTGCGAAAAGAATGTTGGTAACTCACCGTTATTTGAATATTCCGGTAAAGATGGGAGCGGTTATAGAACAGATGGATATATGGATTGGTGATAAAATGGTACGTAATATGGAAGTGGAGCTTGGCGGCGATGAACCTGATTATTGGGTTACATTGGAGGTCAAGGATTGGATTGGGCAAGAATTACGGATAGAGGCGAGTAAGAGTCCTAATGTAGAGCAAGCTTTGAATCAATGCTTTTGTTCTGAAACTCCTAAGGAAGAGAACTTGTTTTATAAAGAACCGTTACGTCCTAAAGTACATTTTACTTCTCGCCGGGGATGGCTGAATGATCCGAATGGTCTGGTTTGGCATGAAGGGGAGTGGCATCTGTTTTATCAGCATAATCCCTATGGCTGTATTTGGGGTAATATGACATGGGGGCATGCTGTGAGCCGGGATTTGGCACATTGGACTGAGTTGGGGGATGTATTACATCCGGACTCGTTGGGACCTATTTTTTCCGGTTCGGTAGTTGTTGATAAAAAGAATACGCTGGGGTGTCAACAAAATGGAGATACAGTATTGGTTGCTGTTTATACTTCGGCAGGTGGATTCGGGTATCACACCCGGCATTTGCAACATTCACAAAGTATAGGATATAGTTTGGATAAGGGGCGTAATTGGGTTACTTTTTCCGGTAATCCGGTACTTCCCACGTTGGTCAGGTACAATCGTGATCCTAAGGTGACGTGGCATACGCCGACTGGCAGATGGATTATGGTATTGTACTTGGATAAGCAGGAGTATGCTATCTTTTCATCTCCCAATTTGATGGATTGGACTGAAACGGACCGTTTTAAATTAGAGGGGGCGGATGAGTGTCCCGACTTTTTTGAAATGTCCGTAACCAATGAACCTACTGTCCGGAAATGGGTCTTTACCGGGGCGAACAGTACCTATTTGGTTGGGAGTTTTGATGGATATCGTTTTCGGACTGAGACGAAACCTGTAAAAATGGATAGTGGTACAAACTATTATGCGGTTCAAACATATAGTAATGCACCAGATGACCGAAGAATACAAATAGCATGGATGAACGGAAGTAATTTCCCGGATATGCCTTTCAATCAACAAATGTCCTTTCCGCGTGAATTAACATTACATCGGGTTGATAAAGGATATGTCTTAAAAAGTATGCCGGTAAATGAACTCGCTTTATTATATGGGAGAAAGTACATCTGGAAGAGTCTGGTAGTTGAAGAAAAGAATTGTTTCACGACAAAGTTGAATACTCCTGCCTTCTATCTGAAAACGGGTTTTGCTGTAGATAGTGTTGATGCGCAGATATTGGCTTTTGATATTAATGGTTTGAATTTGATTTACGATTCTGTCAAACAGATACTCACTGTTGAGAAAGAGAATGGGGAAACCTTGAAGCAGATGGTGCTAAAGCCCAATGAAGGAAGAATTGAATTGGATATATTGTCGGATATTGCTTCTGTAGAAATCTTCGTCAATCAAGGAGCACTGTCTGCTGCTTTCTATCATCTGATTGAAAAAAACACTCCTTCTGTCACCATATCAGTTGAAGGCGGACAAACAAAGTTGAAACAGTTGACAATTCATGAATTGAATTCTATGTATGTTCCCCAGTGACATACAGATACCTTTTTAAGGATGGAATGTAACATTTGTAGTATGCTTTGAAACAAAAAAGATAGTCTCCTGCTGCTTGGTGGCGTATCTTTGCATGCTAGAAAAACATAATTAATTTAATACCAACAGAAACATGATTCATTTAAAAGACTTTTGGCGGACATTCAGAAGGACGCTTACCGTATTTATATTAGGAACTACCGTGGCTGTCTTCACATGCCAGGCCATAAATCCTCCTTTCGTGATTAAACATCTGGGTGACGGACAGAGTATCGTCCAAATTGACGAGCAGAAGAAGTTTTTGCTGCTGCCGGTGGAAGAGGCTTCTCCGGAGGCAAAATTGTATATGATAGCGGACAATGATGTTGTACGCAGTATGAACGTGCGATTGGCAGTCAATAAGGTTGACTATTTTGTTCCGGTCGATTTGACCGGCTTCGATAATAAACATCTCTCTTTCAACTTCCAGCTTATTCCGGATTCGGCCTTATGCTGGGAAGAAATGAAACTGTCGGATGAATTCGATGTTTCGAACCGGGAGAAGTACCGTCCGGTGTATCATTTCAGCCCGGCTTACGGTTGGATGAATGATCCTAACGGAATGTTCTACAAAGACGGGGTCTACCATTTGTTCTACCAGCATAATCCCTACGGCTCCATGTGGGGGAACATGCATTGGGGACATGCCACCAGTACGGACCTCGTCACTTGGGAACATCACGGAGATGCTATTTCGCCCGATGCGCTGGGAACAATTTTCAGTGGCTCTTGTGTTGTCGACAAGGATAATACGGCCGGGTTCGGTGCCGGTGCCGTCATTGCTTTCTATACATCGGCAAGCGACCGCCAAGTGCAGAGCATGGCCTATAGCCTTGACAACGGAAAGACCTTCAAGAAGTATGCGCGAAATCCCATCCTGACTTCCACGCAGCGCGACTTCCGTGACCCTAAAGTCATCTGGCACGAAGATACCAAGAAATGGATCATGGTTCTTGCCGTAGGGCAGGAAATGGAGATATACTCTTCTGCCGACCTGAAGAGCTGGACGCTGGAGAGCAAATTCGGTGAAGGACAAGGTGCTCACGGCGGAGTCTGGGAGTGTCCCGACCTGCTTGAACTGCCGGTTGAAGGTACGGAACTGAAGAAGTGGGTACTCGTCTGTAACCTCAATCCGGGTGGACCGTTCGGTGGCTCTGCCACACAATATTTCGTGGGGACATTTGACGGAAAGAGATTCGTGAACGAGTCTCCCGCAGTGACGAAATGGATGGACTGGGGAAAAGACCATTATGCAACTGTCACTTGGAGCAATGCTCCTGCAGGACGTGCCATTGCATTGGCATGGATGAGCAACTGGCAATATGCCAACGATGTGCCCACCCGCCAATACCGTAGTGCCAACTCCGTGCCGCGCGACCTTTCGCTCTATACCTCGGAGGGTGAAACCTATGTAAAGGTAACCCCGTCTCCCGAATTGCTGAAACTGAGGGATAAAGGCAGCAAGAAGCGTGCTTTCAAGGTAGACCGCACGTATAATCTGGACAAACTGCTGAATGACAATTCCGGAACGTATGAAATCGAAATGACCATCAAGAACAAGGATGCGGATGTGATAGGATTCCAGCTCTTTAACTCGAAAGGCGAGGAGGTGGAGATGTACTATAACCTGGCGGAAAAGACGTTCACCATGGACCGTACCGAGAGTGGTGAGGTGTCGTTCAGCAAGGACTTCCCTGCAGTGACCGTGGCTCCTGTCGAGGGTGGCAATGAAATGAAACTCCGCTTGTTCGTAGACAAGTCGAGCATTGAAGCGTTTGGCAACGACGGACGTTTTGCCATGACAAATCTTGTATTCCCGTCGGAACCTTACAACCGCATCAGTTTCTATGCTAAAGGTGGAAGCTGCAATGTCACCTCGTTTACTGTGTACAAACTCGGATTAAAATAACAGATAATAATCTTCAGCATGGAAAATACTAAGAATTCTTCCTTGGCAAAGCTCTTTCCGGTCATGCTTTGCTTCTTCGCCATGGGCTTTGTGGATTTGGTGGGCATCGCCTCCAACTACGTGAAGGCCGACTTGAACCTGACCGACTCGCAAGCCAACATATTCCCGTCTCTGGTGTTCTTCTGGTTCCTCATCTTCTCCGTACCTACGGGTATGCTGATGAACCGCATCGGACGCAAGAAGACGGTGCTTCTCAGCCTTGTCATCACGTTTGCCTCTTTGCTTCTCCCGGTTTTCGGAGACGGCTACGTGCTGATGCTGCTCTCGTTCTCATTGCTGGGCATCGGCAATGCGCTGATGCAAACGTCGCTCAACCCGCTGCTTTCCAATATCGTAAGCGGCGAGCGGCTGGCAAGTACGCTCACCTTCGGACAGTTTGTAAAAGCCATTGCTTCGTTTCTGGCTCCATACATCGCCATGTGGGGAGCTACGCAGGCCATTCCGTCTCTGGGCATGGGCTGGAGGGTGCTGTTCCCGGTCTATATGGTTATTGCGGTGATTGCCATTCTCTGGCTGAGCGGTACTTCCATCCGCGAGGAAAAGGAAGAGGGACGCCCTTCCACCTTCGGGGAGTGCCTCGCCCTGCTGGGCAAGCCGTTTATCTTTCTCTGCTTCCTGGGCATCATGTGCCATGTGGGCATTGATGTAGGTACGAATACCACAGCGCCCAAAATCCTGATGGAGCGTCTGGGCATGACGCTGGCCGATGCCGGCTTTGCCACCAGCCTTTACTTCATTTTCCGCACGGCGGGTTGCTTTCTCGGCGCCTTCATTCTTCAGAAGATGGCTCCCCGAACCTTCTTCGGCATCAGCGTGTTATGTATGTTGGCTGCGATGGTAGGGTTGTTCGTTTTCCATGAAAAGACAATGATATACATTTGCATTGCCCTTATCGGTTTCGGCAATTCGAACATCTTTCCGGTTATCTTCTCTCAGGCGTTGCTTGCTATGCCACAAAAGAAGAACGAGGTTTCCGGTTTGATGATTATGGGGCTCTTCGGCGGTACGGTATTTCCGATAGCAATGGGCTTGGCAAGTGATGCTGTAGGACAAAGCGGTGCCGTGGCTGTGATGACGGTAGGGGTAGTGTACTTGTTCTTCTATATGCTGCGTATGAAGCGGTAATCTTTGTTCGCAGGCTGCGGACACATATCCCAAGGCTGCGGATATCTGTCCCAAGGTTGCGGATATCTGTCCCAAGGTTGCGGATGTCTATCCCAAGCCTTGGGATAGAGATAATCCTTAGTTCTTAGAGACTTTTTAATAGATAATTGGCAACTTTTCATTCTATAGTTAGGAACTTTTTTATTAGGTTTGCAGTGGGTAGGACATTGAGTTTGCCGTGAATAAAATATATCATTCATTAAACAATATAATATTATGAATAAGATAATAGTAGGCATGGGCGAGGCTCTGTGGGACTGCCTCCCCGAAGGAAAGAAGATAGGCGGTGCTCCGGCAAACTTTGCTTACCATGCATCGCAGTTTGGTTTCGACAGCCGTGTGGTCAGTGCCGTAGGTGCCGATGCGGATGGGGACGAGATTCTGGATGTGTTCGCCCGGAAGGGGCTGCGCACGCAGATTGAGCGCGTGCCTTACCCCACGGGAACGGTGCAGGTGACGCTCGATGCCGTGGGCGTGCCGTGCTATGAGATAAAAGAAGGCGTGGCCTGGGACAACATTCCCTTTACCGACGAACTGAAGCGTCTGGCACTGAACACGCGTGCCGTATGTTTCGGCTCTTTGGCGCAACGCAGTGAAACAAGCCGCATCACCATCAACCGTTTTCTCGACACGATGCCCGATGCGGAGGGGCAACTGAAGATATTCGACATCAATCTCCGCCAAGGGTTCTATACCAAAGAGATACTCTGCGAATCCATGCGCCGCTGCAACATCCTCAAGATAAACGATGAGGAGCTGGTGACCATCAGCCGTATTTTCGGCTACCCGGGCATCGACTTGCAGGACAAATGCTGGATTCTGCTGGCTAAATATAACCTGAAGATGCTTATCTTGACTTGCGGAACGAACGGCAGCTATGTGTTCACTCCGGGAGTGGTTTCC
>ENA-OYZH01000436-OYZH01000436.1-human-gut-metagenome-genome-assembly--contig:-NODE-436-length-9743-cov-5.990400_pt1 | contig 9743 bp, 9 predicted proteins | sample MGYA00244072_ERZ653468 | MGnify/ENA primary metagenome ERZ653468 (study PRJEB26926, sample SAMN06165161) | human gut metagenome | biome: ENVO:00009003; feature: ENVO:2100002; material: ENVO:00002003...
ACGAGATTACTACGCGTCTCGTGGGCTCGGAGATGTGTATAAGAGACAGCCGGAAGTGCTACCCTTGCAGCAAAATCCTTCCAGGCAGCTTCCGCGGTTACGTTCAGATTCAGCTGCCTTACCATATACGTAAATTCCCGTACAATAAGTGTATGCCTGTCATACATGATCTGCAGGTCTCTCTGTACCTCTTTGATCGCGTTCTCCATAGAGTATCCCACATTCAGCTGCGCTTCCAGTGATTGAAGAGCATCCTGGAACTGTCTTTCAAAACGTCTCTTCCCTTTTTCCTCCGCCTGACGGATCATCCTTTCGTAATACTTCATTCCCAGAGGAAAAAGCACTGCCATCATCCATAGTCTTGAATAGAACAGCATGGCGATCAGAAACACCAGAAGAATGCTTTCCGTTATCGCCAGGGCATACTCCTTCCGGCTGATACCCTGCCGCCATAAGTTTTTCCGTCCGTGTAAGTGTGGACCTTTTCACCCACTCCCCTTGGATTTTTCCATCCTTACTTCCCGTCTCCTGAAAGGAAAATAACGGTTGAAGCCTGATTTCTCCTTTTTCATATCCCAATACCTCCATGATTTCCAATACTTTCCTGCTCTTGTCCCGAAGGCGTCCCAGATGTACCAGGATATCGATTCCGGAAGCGATCTGACGCATAACTGCTTCCAGCGGAAGTTTAATCCCCATCAGTACCATTGTAGACAGTCTGCTCATCATATCATCCGGACTGTTCGCATGACCGGTACTGATCGATCCGTCATGGCCTGTATTAAGTGCCTTTATATGGACTCCCTATGTTCCCATCATGCAGAAATACAATATCTGTACTTAATATACACTGTATATAACGTTATTATCTTGCCATTCCACAGTTGCAAAAAGAAAAGAGAGCCTTTCACAGCCCTCTTTCATATTGACTTTCTCATTCATTTGTCATACTCAACAGTTTGGCAACCAATGTCTCTAAACTTTTTCCCAAAAATGGGACAAAGTCTGGTATTGCACCAAATGCCATCCCAATTATTATCATTCGACCACATTCTCTTGCAGATTCCAATGCAAATCCATAACTCAAAACACCTGTCAGAATAAATATAATTGATAAAAAGTAAAGCAAAATATTTCCCAACATCATCGGAATTTTTAATAACCAGCGAATCAATGTCATTACTGCAAGAATTAAATATAAAAACACTTTTATTATGTACTTAACCAACATTTTTAATCCCTCACTTTTTGTCTTTCCGGACAGCAAGAATCTTGCCATCCGGACTTCCATTTTTTTGCTATCCGGACTTCCATTTTTTTGCTATCCGGACTTCCACTTTTTTGATATCCGGGCTGCAAAATTCTTGCTATCCAATGCAGTTCATTATCCTTTTGTGTATATCATTTCCGTCAAAATCATCTCTTCTGCATCATGACAAATGGTATTCATCCTCCTTGTCCATTCCATGTTGTCCTGCCTTTTTAATTTCTCTGTAATTCCTTGTTTCTCCATCATCTGTTTTACTAATTGTTCTTCCCTATCCCTTGCTTCTGCATCAATCTGATTCAAATGCTCGACAAGTTTTCCTTGTAACAACAATATTTGATATTTTGCCTTTCTGTGTTCCTGTAAATAGCTTTTACGAAGCATCCCATATTTCCCATAAGTTGGTTCGATATCTGTAAGTGCCAATTCCGGCAAATAATAATCTCCACATAACATATAAGTAAGTCCATTTTTCTCATCATAAATTTCGTTCTGCATAAAATATTCTCCTTTTCTTCCTATAATTGGTCGTACATCTTCAATAGTGTTCCCTTTTTCATTTGACTATATTTCACCTGTAATTCTTCATATTTTTTCTGAAGACTTTCATATTCGTTTTTCGGAACACTATCGGATAGTTTCTGTTCTAAACTCTTAATCCGTGCTTCCTGTGCTTTTGCAATAGCATTGCTTTTAGGATTTTGCAATATCATTCCCTGTTGTTTTTCCTTCAATTCCATCATGACCTGTTTCACATTCGGATTATTATAGAAAAAACCTCTGGAAAGTCCTGTTAGTTTTGTAAGTTCAGCAACTGAAATTTTTATATTTTTTCTATACATTGTTTCAATAGCTGTTATTGCTGTTTCCGTCATTTCCGCACTTTTTTCTTTTGCCAGTGCTACCATTTTATCGTGTTTCTGCATTTTCCTTTTCCCTCCTGTATTGTGCTAATAATTCATTCATTTCATCTCGTACAGCCTTTGTATCCTCCGCTAATGCTTCGTTTCTTAACCGCCGATAATGTGGTATGGTTCGTGTATCCTTATGCCCCAACAGCCTTGCAATGCTATCATCATCTAATTTCATTTCTGTAAGTTTTACTCCAAAAGTATGTCTAAAACGATGTGTACGAAACTCAAAATAATTTCCCTTATCATCCCTGATATCATTTTCATAAATCATGATATTTACATGATATTTCAGCATTGAATCTGTATACAATTTTCCATTATCTTGCAGAAAAATATATTCTGAATCTGGATGCTCCTTTTCTGAAACTTCTATTGCTTTTCTAATCAATTCTGCCAGCTGATCGCTAACTGGTCTTTTGTATTTCCTTGTTTTCTGCTGGATAATAGTTATAAAATAATGTCCTGATTTCTCAGATAAGCAATCTCTTCGCAAAGTCAACGTATCCTCTATTCTTGTACCGAGCATCTGATGTATTATTAAACATCTGCCTAACTGGGGCTTTAATTTTGTTAATGCACAATTAAATCTCCTGATTTCTGCATCTGAATACGCTTCTGGTAAAGCGTTATCATATGCTCTGCAATCACTGGACAGAAAAAGGTTGCATATATTTTCTATTTCCAGTTCACGCCCTATTTCATCCAACAGATTATCCAAAACCGACAGCTCTGTCGTGTAACTGACTGATGTAAGACCGGTATCCGTTTTTATATAAACCAGATAATCTTCTATCATATCCCTGCTAATTTCTGTAAAATGCTTTACTTCTGGAAACCGATCATACATGAAGCTAGCAAACCGACGGAATCCACGCAATTCACCTTTTATACTACCCATTGCTTTTGTCTGGCAGTGGCTATACAATATTTTCTTTATTATCTCTTTAAATTCTTTCTGCCTGATCTCACGAAAATCTAATCTATATCTTCCACGAATCGGATTACTCCTTGGCACAATATCCAACTTTCTCATATCCCATACATCTTTTTCATTTTCTGGAATATCAGCTGTTTTACACTTCACAACATACTCATAATACATTTTCAGAAAAGAAACCTGAGCGCTACTTTGTTGCTCAACATTCCGCCTATCCGGTCTATTTCTTCTAACGTACAGCGCTAATCCTTTTTTATATAAAAATGCTTTATAGCTTCTCTCCAGTTCTTCCCATTTTTTATCAGTGATGCTACTACAACTTGTACACTTCTCATTCAGAAATTCTTTCAACAGATCAAATCTGTAAATATCATTTACTGCTGTTGATAATGATAAACGTCTACATCTATCATCAATATACCCATAAATCTCATCCTGTATCTTTTCATTATGAATCTCTGATACATAGTACACCCTGTTTTCCTTCCATTTCAGTCCTGCCAACTGTTTTTCTGTAGCTTGTTGATAACAGTCATACGAAATCAAATTAATATTACCTTTCATCATCTTCTGCTCCTTTCAATTTAAATGACTGATTTTTAGAGAAATATTTATCTTCAGCCGATACAATACGTTCCGGCATGAAATCAATGTACTGTTTTGTCATATTCTCACTTGAATGTCCTAGATAATCTCGTACCCCTTGTATAGAAACCCCATTTCCGTACATTGAAGTTGCAAGGTTATGTCTGTAATCGTGTGCTCTAAAGATATAATCTCCGCAGGCAATCCCACGAACCTTACACTCCCAAATCATCTGATTTGAAAATGTCTGTCCATTAAATGCACCACCCTTTTTATTTTTGAATAAATACTCCCCATTTTTTATTCCGTACTTTTTTTCATAATCGTTCACCAGTCCAACCAATAAACTGGGAACAGGAATGACTTTTTCCCTCCGCATTTTGCTTTGATATATGCGCATCCAATTCTCATTGCCTTGTGAATAAAAGGCTCCCGATTTTATTGTACAAACCTCGCTTTTCCTAATTCCTGTGCAAAACAAAATCAAATACATCAACTGTAAATGCTCTGGGAATGCCGGCAGCTCCTTAATTAGATGAGCAATTGTTTTTTCTGGAACACTTCTTTCATTGTGTTCCGAAAAACCTTTTTTTAAAAATCGTTCCGGATAAAACTTCAACACTTCAATATTTTTCATTTTCAAAAACTGTAGAAATGTATGCATATGTGTGATATATCGGTTAAAAGTGGAATACTTAATATCGGACTCATCCAAAACAGACACATAATCCGCTATATCTTGCATCTCCAGTTCAGTTACTTTTTTACTCTGTCCATCCAGATATTTTAAAAATTGTGAAATAAAACTTATTGTATTTCGGATATTTGATAAAGACAGATCAGATATCCCGACCAAATATTTTGCGTATAATTGTAAATACCAACGATTTTCTTTTTCGTAAATATTAATAAATGAAAGGCTTTTAACAGGTGAACTGGCATTGATTCTCGATTTATCAAACTGAAACCTATCCATATACCAGATACACGCTCGCCAATTTGTCTCTGGATCTGTTAGAAATAACGTTCTTCTCGCAAACTCAACAATCTTAGAAGCCTGTTTTTTTATAATTTCCGGCTCATTATTTAAATACAGATAAAATCTGTTTTCGTCTGCCTGTTCCATTTCTTCAATATCATCTATTCCGTACTTATCGCAAAACCGTATAAGTGCTTTTAATGGTTCTAAAAAATATCTTCGATGTCTTTGTGCCTTATCCATATTCAGAATTTCACACAGCAATATTTTTGTCTGTTGCACCAACTGTGATGAATGTATCCTCGTTAAGTCCCATAACAAATCATTCTTATCGACCACCTGACGGAAAGATTGTGCTTTCTTCTTATTGGGGACATACAGCAAAAACAATTTGTCTTGCTTAAAAAACTCCTGTTCTACAGAGAAGGGATTTCCATGTGAATAGACATCCGGCATATTTTCTATTTTTAAACGATCAAATAAGCTCATTAATTCCACTTTATATTTTTCTGAAATATCCTCTTTTTCAAGAGAATCCATATACATTTTTCTCGTTTCATAGTTAATATCTGCAGTACACTGTATATCTGTATACTGAAAAAATTTGTATAACCGGTTATAATATTTTGCTTCTCCATTCGTAACCAAAGATATTTCTTCCTTTAATTTCTCAGATATTTTTTCCTGATATAACTTCGGAACAATTTTTAATACTGCCAAGGTAATCCCTCCTTCCTTTTACAGAAAATCTGCAATTTGGTATAAATCTTCATTATTTGAGTAGTATTGATCTGTTGCTTCTATCAATCGTTCATTATTTTCACCCAAGTATTTAATGGTAGTTTCAACTTTCTTATGCCCCAGGGCAAAACGAATGTCATTCAAATCCCATCCTTCTTTTCTTCTTTCCTCCGCAAAATAGTGTCGGAGCTGATGCGGATGGGAATTGATATCCGTTTTTTTGGATAGCCTTTTCAACATGCTATACACAGAATCCGCATCTAATGGCTCCCCTTTGTTTTTTCCAGTCAATTTTGTAAATAGATACTCCGAGTTCATCAGACTTTTCCGGTTATCAGAAATGTACTTAACCAAGAACTCAAAAGTTGTATTACTTAACAAAGCAATTCTATATTCTGCATTTTTTGCTCTTGCCAAGTTGGTATTGGATTCACGATACCTTACCCGAACCGTCCTTCTTTCAAAATCAATATCTTCGGTATAATGGATTCCCAGAATTTCCCCTAATCTAAGACCGGTTTCTGCCATCATTGCTATCAGCAATCGATCTCTATCATTCGTACAGGCATTTATCAGTTCCTGTATTTCTTCGGATGTTATTTCTTCCAGATTAGGTTCTTCTTCTTTGAAGAAACCTTTAAACGAATTCACTGCATTTTGATGATTTACTCCCATACTGTCAAAATACGATACTTTTTTTACTCGTAAGACTTTAAGCATTGGTAAAACATCTTCCAGTGCCAAAAACTGGTAGTATCTGAAGACTGCACCAAGATACATATTGCAGGTCTTATTGCTCGTCTGTGTATTATGCTCAGTATGCTTTCCACTCTTAACCCAATACAAGAAATCAATAAAATGTTTATTCTGCTCTGAATAGGATAGCAATGTAATCTCATCCAATCCTATCGTTTGCTCCTGCAGATAATTGTAATAATATGAAAGTGCGAAGGCTGCGGATTTTACAGTATTCGGAGAAGCATTAATCTGATCCAGATGCTTCAAATACTTTGATGGAAGGATTTCAATTTCTTCAATATCAGAAATAATCAAAAAACGTGGTCTATTATCTTTCAAAATCGAAACAACCCTATATTTCAATCCACAGCCCTCCTTCCTTTCTTTTTGATTCATTTGACTTCTTTGACTTCTTGATTTACATTATACACAAAGATGTCAAAATGTCAATTACGTTTTTGACTTCTTTGACTTTTATAAGAACATCAATAAAACATTTTTTGATTTCTTTATGTTTTAAATTGATTTTTAGGGATATAATTGATAAGATAAAATACAAGAAGTCAATTTATACAAAGTCAAAGAAGTCAAGAGGAGATTTGAATGAGCGAATTTATATCAAATTCAGGCACACTAATAAATCCTGACAGCGTTTACGATCAGGAAAGATTCATCAATATACTTCAAATCATTTTACAGAAAAAAACACAAAAAGAATTATCTGAACAAACAGGCTTAAATAATGCAACCATTTCACGAATGCTCAACGGTGCCCGATCTGGAAGACCATATAAAAGCACTATTGATAAAATTGCAAAAGCCATTGATGATCCAGAACTTATCCAAGAATTATATGATGCAACGGGATATTCTTCTAAGAAAATACGGGAACGAAAAAAGATAATTGCAGACAATGGATTTTCTCTGGATCTCTCTACTGTTCAGGTGCATGAAAAATTTTTTTCTACCTTAATGCGTGGACTTTCCATGATGACAAGTCTGCATAAAATTGAATGGACAATAAAATCTGGAACACCCAGATCATATGATTATTTAATTAAATTAAAAGAGGGAAATATAGATTATTGGTATATTAGATATGTAGATAGAATTACTTCTGATGAAGAAAGAAAAAAAGCCTTAACTGCCATTTATGGAGAATTTGCAAAATTGAAATTGGGCGGAAAAATCAAAGTTTCTTGCGCCACTCCTTCTTACGAAGATTATGATTATTTTGTTACAATTCCGCCATATCAATTAAATACAAATGCTTCAATTATACATTTTGATTCTGAACTCGAAAGATTTGCAGACGAAACCTTTTTAGAGACAGCTTTACCACTTAAAGAAAATATTCCTGTTAAGGATTTTTGTAATCTTACCGAACCACTGATACTATAACTTTTTGATTTTATCACAGAGAGAGTTACTTATGGCTCTCTCTTTTTTTACACTTCCTCCTCCCACGTTCCAACTCATTATGGCTAATCATTTTCTAAAGCAAGATCCACCTATGTTTAACAATATTGTCTTTCATCACAATATTCTCTCATCAGGTTTTCATCTTGCTAGGGATTCCCCAAACCCATTTTTCTATTTATGCCGAGGTCTCAGTATACACTAGAGCAAGATCCACCCCGGTAATACCATATCGCTATTTTAGCAATATGATATTTTCCGGACGTAGGATTCTTGCTGAGGATTGTGCTCCCCAGTTCCTCACATTCAGCATAAATATACACTTGGTTCCCCGAATTTTTCCGGTCACAACACAGGGATATAAAATAGACTAAATATCTCTATATTCCTGTGAAATCACTATGTGATTTTAAAAACAGCAAGGACAGGAAGTGTGGATACACTTCCGCAAAATTGCCAATTTCGGAGCCATATCCAAAATTGAAAAATACATAAAAAATCAAAAATCCAAAACCTTCCTTAATATCCAAATTTATAATTTTTGCAGATTATCAAAAAACCAATATGAAAATTTTACAAATTTTGTACCACCTGTAAAATTCCCATATTGGTTTTCATTCAACTTTTATGGATTTGGAATATTCTATATTTTCCAAATATTCTGTGCATTAGCTAAGAGCCATTCTGCACGATTTTCTATTTCATGTTCGTTCCAATCATTTTTTTGAAGTACGTCATGTAATGTATAAAGTCCGCTCGCACACAAAAGTAAACCTGGTTTATTTTGTCCCTTTCCCGCCTTTTTTACATTCCATGCAGCATCACGTATAGATGCATTTAAAGCTTGCGTAATAATCGCCAAATTCCCCAATGTCAGTAATAGAGAATCCCTCTTTTTTGCATCATCTTCTGTCGCGCAACAGTGGCTTTAAGCGTTCTCAAATTTACATTCTATTTTTAATACTGTCAAACTTGAATTTTACGGTAGTTAATTCAATTTCAAACGAAGAATTATTACCTGTTTCTTCTTCTCTGCAACCTTCATAGATACTTTTGTAACAAAAGAAAGTTTCTTCCCTAACATCTTCAATGCTTCTGGAAAGAATGTCTTTTCTTCCAATAATTCCATACTACATTTGTTTGCAAATTCTTTGCTATCGTTAATACCAAAATACATAATAGCACTTGCATTTCCTGTACGTTTGATAAACCAGTTCGTAAACTTTAATCCACTCTCACTTGTAGCGTCAAACAACATCTCACCTTTTGGAAATGCTTTTCCACACCCCTTAATAAATGCTATGATTTCTTCTTCATGGAAATATTGGAACACACCTGACACAATTAGCAGTGTAGGAAGCGAATTGTCTATTTCCTTTACCCATTCCAATTTAAACATATCGCCTGCAATGAGCGTTTCATTTTTTCGCTGACCAAATACTTTTTTTCTTGCCTCTATTACTTCTGGCAAATCAGCCTCATACCAATGTACAGTTCTGTTTTCAATCTTATCACTTAAACGGTCATAAGCAGTCTCTAATCCTGCACCAAGATATACAATATTACTTTCTGCGTAACTTTTTGCAAACGAAGTAACTGTTTTGTCCATATTGTAATAACGTGCTACCGATGCCATATTGCTATATTCAGAAGAACCTTTATCTGCACCTTGTGGTAAATACTTCTCCAACTCAAGAGCCTTTTCATCCATAAAATATTCTGGAAATTTTTTAGAGATATTGATTCTTGCCACTAACGGAACAAATAACGTATTTGCAACACCATCAAATTTATTCATAATCTACCTCTTTCTTTAGTTAGTTTTTGCTGACCAATCTAACATATGAAGTTTATTTTGTAAAGTATCTATCACTTAGAAAAATTCAAATTTAGGGTTAACCTGTATAAGCATCGTCTGCTGTATTTTTGAAATTTTGTTTTTCCAACCATTGTTTTTCTTCTTCATTTTCAGGAATATCAATTCTCTCAATTTTGAAGATAACAGGTCTTGTACCGTCATTGCAACAGGCAATCATCATTCTCTCATCGTTTGTCCACTTATGCATAATTGAGCCACCCTGCAAAGCAGTATAAACATATCTGCTAATAGCATCCCATGCTCTGTCTCTTATACACATCTGACGCTGCCGACGACTTAATAGG
>ENA-OYZH01000442-OYZH01000442.1-human-gut-metagenome-genome-assembly--contig:-NODE-442-length-9704-cov-8.199813_pt1 | contig 9704 bp, 9 predicted proteins | sample MGYA00244072_ERZ653468 | MGnify/ENA primary metagenome ERZ653468 (study PRJEB26926, sample SAMN06165161) | human gut metagenome | biome: ENVO:00009003; feature: ENVO:2100002; material: ENVO:00002003...
CGAGATTACTACGCGTCTCGTGGGCTCGGAGATGTGTATAAGAGACAGGTCTTGGGCTGAGAGGCTTGCTTTTCGGCCTTTTCAATTTCCTCAATGAATTTGGCGAGCGCCTTTTTCAGCACTTCCGCAGTGATCCTGCCGCCCTTAATGGCAATCGCAACAACTTTGGTATTTACTTCATCCTGCATGGGGACCTCCTTTCTGAGATTTGCGGGGCAATCCCGTCACTAAGGCGGGACACCGTGTAAAATGTGGATCATGTTTTCATCTCACCCCCTTGAAGTTGATTAAGAATGCTTACGCATCAGCCTTTTCCGTGAAAATCGTAGTTCACGCGGGCTGAATAGTAGTTGTCTATGGTCAGAGAAGCGTTATACAACGCGGTGAGCAGATATGCCCGGATGTTCCGAATGTCGGAAGGGCAATCGTTCATCGCTTGGAGCACATAGTCGATGTGGCCGCTGTCCAGCTTGAGGAAGCGTGACTTGACCACCGGCTGCGGCATATCCTCGCCGTTGATACGGATGGTGGGGCTTGTGGAGCAGACAGCATCCAGCATAATCTCGACAATTTCGTTTACACGGTCAAGGTCATAGTGCCTGTCCTGAGAGCGGATGTCGATCTCAAGGTTATCCCGGATCAATTCCCTGTATTGCTCCCGCTCATCCATCCTGTCCATCCCATCAAGATTGATAGATTGATAGTTTCTCAGAGAGTTATTTCTTTCGTTGGTAATTACTTGATTAGTATTTAATTGTGCGGGATTTTCCGTACACGGTTTTCCCGTGAACGGATTATCCGTGTCCGGCTTTTCCGTATGCGGTTTTTCCGTGTCCGGCAAACCCGTCTGCGGCTTCTCGTATATCTCGAAAACCATGCTGCTCATCCGGCCTTTTTCATCCCGTGACTGATGACGGACGAGATACCCTGCGTCCTCAAGCTCCCTGAGAGCTGCCAGAACAGCATCGGGGCCTTCCTTGCAGATCGCCGAAAGACCTTTCGTTGAGAACTGCCAGCCATCGTTGAAGGACAGCATTTTGGAGAGTAGCCCCACGGCCTTGAGGGACAGGGTTTTATCCCTGAGATGGTAATTTGCCATGACCGTGTAGCCACGGTTTTTGTTGACGCGATAGACTGCCATGTGGTTATCCCTCCCTTGCCATCACCGGCTGACAGCGCAGCGTTGACAGCTTCACCGGGGAATAGGGACATTCCTCGAAGACACAGGTTTGATATTTCCAGTATGGACGATGGAAGCAGCACGACCGACATTCCGGGCAGATCCCGTCGCATCCGCTGTCATAGTGGTTGTGGCCGGGTACCTCCTTCATGAGGGCTTCAAAGGCTTGCAGCTTACCGGCTGTCATGTAGCTCATTTTGTTTTCTCTCCTTTCCTCGCCGCACCGCCGTCATCTGCAAGGGGCAGATTGTTCCAGCTTTCGGGCAACAAAAAAAGAGGGTTTGCTTCATGCTCCGAATTGGAGAATGAAACAAACCCTCTTAGCTTTTCAGATATTCAGATGATTTCTCGGATGGTATGGATGATGCCGAGCAGCAGCCCGACGATCAGGGCGAGTCCTCCGATAAGACCGCCGATGATGATGTTGAGTGCGAAAATTCCTACTGTGCCGGATATGCTGTAACCGAAGGGGACGAGCCAGAGACACATCCTGCGGATGCCGAATGGGAAGCCGACGCAGAGCCACATCAGGAAGTAGTCACATACGCCGTCCGCCATGTAGACCGGCTTGAAGAATGCGGCAAGGCAAAGGGCAATCAGCAGAGGAAGCAGCACTTCCTTGAGAAAAGTCTTCACATTCTCACCCTCAATCCCTGCAAATCGTCCGTGCGGATGCCGACGAGATACCAGTCCGCAGCCATCTCGATCCGGGTGGGTTTCCACTTGCCCCCGACCATGACATCGAAGCATTCCCCGCAGTGCAGACCGCCGTAGTAACAGTCAAGGTCAAAGCGAATGTCGTATCGATCCGTTGCGTGGTCATAAACCAAAGTTCCCTGTTTCATGATGGACTCCTTTCGTTGTGGGCAGCGCAACGGGAAGGGCTTACGCAGTGTACCTCCATAGCCACCGCCAGCCGGTTTTGATCCGGTGCGCCGATTGTAGTGCGATTGTTCCTCTTTCAGGTCAAAAAAGAAGGGACTAAGCCAGAATCCCTTGATTTTCAAGGTCTTTCTGATTTAGTCCCATTATCGCACAACAATCTTTCACCACAATAACCGCTATACAGACATAGCCAGAAGTGACCCTCATTACTGATGAGGGTCAGGGTAGAAAAAACCTCATTTGAAATGAGGATAACACGATTATGGAGGAAATCAGCCATGCCAACACTTGAATGGATTGGAAAGAGCAAGGTTATCAATCATCATCAGGAAGTTCCGTTCCGGGTGTTGGAGCGCAAGTACAGCTTTGACGAAAGCGGGCAGCATAACGAGGACAACGGCAGCGAAAACATGATCATCCGGGGCGATAATCTGGAAGCCCTGAAAGCGCTGTTGCCCCGGTATGAAGGACGGATAAAGTGTATCTACATCGACCCTCCCTACAACACAGGAAACGAGGGATGGGTCTACAACGATAATGTCAATGACCCAAAAATCAAAAAATGGCTGGGCGAGGTTGTCGGCAAAGAGGGAGAGGATTTGACCCGCCACGACAAGTGGCTGTGCATGATGTACCCGCGCTTGAAGCTGCTGCAAAAGCTGCTGGCGGACGATGGTGTTATTTTCATCAGCATTGATGATACTGAATGCTCTAATCTCATTCTAATTTGTAATGAGATTTTTGGAGCAAGCAACTTTGTTGCAAATGTTTCATGGCAGAGAACCTATTCGCCACGCAATGATTCCAAGGGAATTGTAAGCGAGGTTGAGCATCTTGTTGTGTTCAGTAAAAATCCAGGCTGGCAACCGAATAAACTCCCCCGCACAGAAGCAATGGATTCCCGCTACAAAAATCCAGACAACGATGTTGCACCGTGGAAAAGTAGTGACGCTTTTGCTCCGGGCGCAGCTACCCATCAAGGAATGGTTTATGCGATTCAGCACCCATTCACAGGAGAAATGCTTTATCCGTCAAATGGGCGGTGCTGGCGTTATCAGCAATCCTCAATGCTGGAATATATGCAAGGTTGGTGCAATTACCGCCTTGAAAACCTACATGATGAAAAAGAGCGGGCAAGAGTTTGTGGCATAGATGAATCAGCGGTAAGAAAAGATGTACTTGCTATCGTACTGGAAGAGCCGTTGGAGGTATCAGCGGCAAAAGCCCAAAAAGTATATAACCGTGGCAGATGGCCCGGTTTCTATTTCACCAAGGGCGGGTATGGCGGTATTGCGCGTAAAACGTACCTTGAAAATGTAGGCGGCAGACTTCCAACCAACCTCTGGATGTACGAAGAAACGGGGCATACCGACGAAGCAAAAAAAGAGCTTATCAGCTTGTTCGGTGGACGTTCTCCGTTTGATACGCCTAAGCCCACCCGCCTACTCGATTTTGTTTTGAAAGTAGCTGGAACGAGCGAAACCCTTATGCTTGATTCCTTCGCTGGCTCTGGGACAACCGCACATGCAGTTTTGAACGCCAACAAAGCGGACAACGGTAATCGTCACTTCATCTTAATTGAGATGATGGACTACGCCGACAGCATCACCGCCGAGCGCGTGAAACGTGTTATCAAGGGCTACGGCGAGGGCAAGAACGCCGTGGAGGGCACGGGCGGCAATTTCAGCTTCTATGACTTGGGCGAACCGCTGCTTGTGGGCGATTGCCTGAATGAAGCCGTTGCCCCGGAGAAAATCCGGGAATACATCTGGTTTATGGAGACCAAGCAGCCCTACGCCCCGCCCAGCGGTGGCAGTCCGTATTACCTCGGCAAGCACAACAGCACAGGCTATTACTTCTACTACGAGCCGCAGCGCGTTACAGTGCTGGATTATGCGTTCCTCTCCACCATTACGGAAAAAGTCGATGGAACGGTGATTTACGCCGACCGCTGCTCCATCAGCGAGGACAAGCTGGCAAAAATGGGCGTCACATTCAAAAAGATTCCGCGCGATATTAGCAGATTGTAAGGGGGTGTTCGCTATATGGAACTGAAAACATATCAGAAAAAGGTGATAGCGGACTTGACCCGCTATCTGGAACTGCTGAACGAAACAAAGAGTGACGCAGCGGCGTTTCGTCTGTTCTGGCAGGAGAAATCAGCCCCGACTTTAGGGCTATACCAAAACGTTATACCCGGTGTTCCGAACCTCTGCTTCAAGGTGCCGACGGGCGGCGGCAAGACCTTTATTGCCTGCAACGCCGTTCGCCCTATCTTTGACGCGCTCCCCGTTACCAAGACAAAGGCGGTCGTGTGGCTTGTTCCGTCGGACGCGATTCTGACGCAGACGGCGAAAGCCCTGAAAGACACCTCCCACCCCTACCGTCAGAAAATCGACGTGGATTTCGGCGGGCGTGTGGAGGTCTACACCAAGCAGGAGCTTTTGAACGGTCAGAACTTCAACCCCACCGCTGTAACAGAGCAGTTGTCGGTTATGGTGCTGTCCTACGATTCGTTCCGTGGTCGCGGCAAGGAGGTCTTGAAAGCCTATCAGGAGAACAGCAACCTTGCCGAGTTTGCAAAGGTGCTGGGCAAGCCTGACAGCCCCATTGAAAAAGCGGACGAAACCGCCCTGTTCCAGATTATCAATCAGCTTAACCCGCTTGTCATTGTGGATGAGAGCCACCATGCCCGGTCGGAATTGAGCCTTGAAATGCTGGAAAACTTCAACCCTTGCTTTGTGCTGGATTTGACCGCTACGCCGAAAAAGGAGAGCAATATCATCTCCTATGTGGACGCAGTGCAGCTGAAAAACGAACACATGGTAAAGCTGCCCGTTATCGTCTATAACCGGGACAGCCAATCCGAAGTGCTGATTGATGCAATCGACCTGCGGAACAAACTGGAAGAAATCGCAAATGCGGAATATGACAGGACGGGCAAATATATCCGTCCTATCGCGCTGTTTCAGGCACAGCCGAAGGGCAAGGAGGACGCGACCACCTTTGAAAAGCTGCGGGACAAGCTGGTGGACGCCGGGATTCCCGCCGAGCAAATCGCTATCCGCACCGCCGATGTGAACGAGCTGAAAAACATCGATTTGATGTCCCCGGACTGCCCGATTCGGTATATTATCACGGTCAATGCGCTGAAAGAGGGCTGGGATTGCCCCTTTGCCTATATCCTTGCGTCCCTTGCCAATAAGACAAGCCAAGTTGATGTGGAGCAGATTTTGGGACGGATTCTCCGTCTGCCCCATACGAGCCAGCATACGCAAAGCGCACTCAATATGTCCTATGTGCTGACTTCTTCCAACGACTTCAACAATACTGTGGCGCATATAGTCAAGGGCTTGAACAGCGCAGGATTCAGCGATAAGGACTATCGGATCGGTGAGTCCGCAAAACCGCAGGTTCCCGAACAGCCAGCAGAACAAATCACGCTGCCTGATCAACAAGGGTGTCCTGAAATGGAACCCCCTTTGGAAACCGCCGAGGACGATTTTTCGGGGCTGGATGGGAAATCTATCGGGGCAGAGTTGGAGCGGCGCAGAGAACAGGCACAAACGCCTGAAACTGCCCCGAAAGCCGACACCATGCTGGACGCTGCCGCAGAGGTCGAAAAGGCATATACAGACGCTATCCAACAGACAGACAATGACCCGATGATGGACAATCTTCCGTGGGAGGTGCGGGATAAAGTGAAATCATTCCAAGTAAACCCGCAGTTCCGGGAGGATATTGAAACGCTGCAAATCCCGCAGTTTTTCCTGAAAGTTGAGCAATCTTTGTTTACGGACGGTTCTTTTGAACTGCTGGACAAGGAAATGCTGGCAGAGGGCTTTACCCTCAAGGGCAAGGCATACGATATTGACTTTGCCGCCGCAGACGATGAAATCCGCGAAATCGACGTGCGGGAGCAGGACGGCGGTTTGCCAAAGGTGTTCAAGATGGAGAGCGCCGAACAGCGGTACTTCAAAGAGTGGTTCAACAATCTGCCGCCGGAAAGCCGGGTACGTCAATGCAAGGAAATGATGTTCAATCAGCTTAACAAGCTGAACATGGTGGACTCCGCCGAACTGAAAGCCTACATAGACCGCATTGTGAACGATATGGATAAGGCGCAGCTTGCCGCTATGGAGAAAGCCCCGCTGGGCTATGCGGCAAAGATCCGCGCCAAAATTGAAACGCTACTGGAATCCCATTATCGAGAAAACTTTGAAAGGTGGCTGGAAACGGAGCGCATCGTCTGCAAGCCCTATTTCCGTCTGCGCCCCTCTATCCATCCTGCCACATATACCGACATATATGCCCGTTCTCTGTATGCAGCAGAGGACGGTGACATGAACAAACTGGAACAGAAGTTGATTGTAGAGTTGACCGCCCTGCCGAATGTCCGCTGGTGGCACAGAAATATTGCACGTCAAGACTTTGCAATTAACGGCTTTATCAAGCACTACCCCGATATTCTGATTATGACCCAGAGCGGCAAGCTCATCTGTGCGGAAACTAAGGGCGAACATCTGAAAAATGATGACAGCCGGGAGAAAATCGCACTCGGTCAAGCGTGGCGCACAGCAGCGGGCAAGAATTTCCGCTATTACATGGTGTTTGAGAATGAGGAAAACCTCTTGCCGGGTGCGGTGAGCATGAGCCAGTTTATCGACACGGTTAAGGCATTGTAAATCAAATAACCATATATCCGTCACTTGCAGGGGGCGATAAAATCTACCCCCGATAAGAAGCAGTGCCGATTCGGGCAGCAGGAGCAATTCTGCTGCTCGTTTTCTTTTGTGTGACCCCCTGGCTCATGCGCCGCAGGGTAGTCATAAATAACAATCAGCAAGGAGGTTAATTGTCCAATGAAAAACAGTAAGCGAGGAGGTGCGCCGCCTATGAACCACATCGGGAATATCCGTATATCTGCAAGGGAGGGCTTATATGGCAAAGAAACTTGACCCTCAAGAGATAGAGCAGTCCCGCCGAAAAAAGACTCGCGCCGATAATCGGGAGGAACGCAAGGAGCGCATACATGACGGAATCCGCAAGAATCGGGAAAGCGGCGGTGTAATTATAATACCGCCACCCCCAGCCGTACAAGCGCAAGGGCAGACTCCCCGAAAAATGCGTGTTGCAGCTTATGTCCGTGTCAGCACACAGGAAGAACAGCAAGTAGGCAGTTTTGAGATGCAAATTGTCTATTTCAAATCCAAAATTGAGAGCAATCCCGATTGGGAGTTAGTAAAAATCTATCAAGATTACGGCGTAAGCGGCACTTCCACGAACAAGCGGCAGGGATTTAAGGACATGATTGATGACGCAAAAGCAGGCAAGATTGACCTAATTTTGACAAAGGGCATAAATCGCTTTGGTAGAAATACGGTTGATATTTTGAACAATTTGCGTACTCTGAACGCCTTGACTCCACCTGTCCCGGTGCGATTTGAAAGCGAAGGGCTGTCCTCTATCGGGGATGGCAGCAACAATCTACTGATAGCGGTCTTGTCAGCACTTGCAGAATTGGAATCACAGCAAAAGAGCGAAGCCATCAAAAACGGTATTCGCTGGCGCATGGCAGAGGGTATCTACCAATTCTCGGTGATAAACACGCTTGGCTACTATTGGGACCACTTCGGACGATTGCTGATCGAGCCAACAGAAGCAAAGATTGTTGAGTACATCTACGAAAGCTGTTTGGAAGGTGCAACCCCCGCAGAAATTGCCGCCGCGCTGACCGAGCAAGGCATCAAATCGCCTAAAGGGAAAGATTTTTGGCGGGCTGCTACTATTCGCGGTATTCTCCGGAACGAGAAATATTGCGGGGACGCACTCATGCAGAAAACTTGTACGATTGATTTTCGGGAGCATAAGTCAGTGAAAAACACTATGCTCAACAAGTATTTCAAAGAGGAACACCACACAGCAATCATAAAAAAATCCGATTGGCAGAAGGTGCAACAGATTTTAGATGAAAAGCCACTACCCGGCAAATCGGCAAGGCTACACGCTATGCCAAAGCGGTTCACGGTCACACGTTCTAAAGACAAGTATTTCAGAGGGTATATCATTTTAGACCCGCGCTGGACAGCTTCGGAACGCCGCGAACTGCTGAAAGAGCTGAAAAATCTCTAATACCGAAAGGAAAATCCATTATGAAATTTGATTTTAACGCACTGAACTTTGAGATCCTTGATGCGAACACCAACGCATACCCCGACATTTTCATTAACCAGAACGGTGTCACCTTTACGAAAAAGGTACTTGATGACCTGAACTATCCTGCTTTTGTCCTGTGCCAGCTTGACGCAAAAAACAAGGTTTTTGCGGTTCGTATGTGTAAGAGTAGTGAGCAGAGGGGCTACAAGTTCTCCAAGCCGAAGGGTGAGCAGAAGGCCACGGTCAGCATCACCAACAAGAATCTGGTTGACCCCATTCGTGCCGCTATGGAGGGCGTTTGGCAAAGCGATAAACGCTATCGTGTGCGTGGCTTTTGGGTCGCAGACGCAAAAACGATGTGTTTTGACCTCTCCGAGGGTGTGCAGGAGGATTATAGAAATGCCGCCAGCGATAATGAAAGCGAGGAATAAATCGGTGAACGGATTGTTCACCGTCTGAACTTCCGAATGACAGTGGGGCAAGCTCATTATGGGCTTGCCCCTTGCTTAAATAAAGGCGGGTATTTGCAGATTGTAACGCACAAGGGGCAGATAAGTGAAATGTAGGGTGGTAATATGGCAGAGAAAAATAAACGGCGCACAAGCGATAATATCCCCGATATTTGCCCCGAAGGACAACAAAAAAACAGGCGTGGGAGTTGTTAGCGTCCCACACCTGTTGGAAAACTGATTTGTAGCAGCGGCGTACCTATATCCCTCGTGTAAGTTTTCTCTACGCCATTTTTACGCCATTTTCGTATAGAGTAGCATAGGAAAACATGAAGTTATATATGGTTGGTTTGTTCCAAAATCCGCTTCAAATCAAGTAATATTCGTATTTATTGAGGATTATTGAGATATAAAATCAGGTAGCGGTCCTCCGATACCTAACTTCATATAAAATACGCTCCTTACACGTTTTTTGGCATAACGATACAACTATCATTATACGCGATGAAACCCCGGAGCGCAAGGGGATGGGCGCAAAACAACGGATTTACACGGCGGGAGTTCTATATTATACTGTTCTTAAAATACGAACCGATTTCCGGAAGGGAAGGCAGGAGGATGTTATGGAACGCAACGACCCGCGCTATCAGGCTTATGTGGAGATCCTGAAAGAGGAGCTGATCCCGGCGATGGGCTGCACCGAGCCCATCGCGCTGGCCTATGCGGCGGCAAAAGCCCGCGAGGTGCTGGGGGTGCTGCCGGACAGCGTGCAGCTGCAGGTGAGCGGCAGCATCATCAAGAACGTGAAAAGCGTCATCGTGCCCAACACCGGGCACCTGAAGGGCATGGAGGCGGCGGTGGCGGCAGGCATCATCGCCGGTTCCGCCGAAAAGGAGCTGGAGCTGGCCTACAAGATGTCGCTCGGCGACGAGGAAGCGAAGAAGCAGCTTGTCGAGGCGAACCTGCGTCTGGTCGTCAGCATCGCCAAGCGGTACGTCAACCGCGGCATGTTTTTCCTCGATCTGATTCAGGAG
>ENA-OYZH01000445-OYZH01000445.1-human-gut-metagenome-genome-assembly--contig:-NODE-445-length-9663-cov-5.803393_pt1 | contig 9663 bp, 6 predicted proteins | sample MGYA00244072_ERZ653468 | MGnify/ENA primary metagenome ERZ653468 (study PRJEB26926, sample SAMN06165161) | human gut metagenome | biome: ENVO:00009003; feature: ENVO:2100002; material: ENVO:00002003...
CTACACCTATTAAGTCGTCGGCAGCGTCAGATGTGTATAAGAGACAGATGCACCTTTTTTATTTGGAAGATACCGTCCCTACGAAAATGAAGGACGGTATTTTTGCGTGGAAAAAAGAAAGGACAATCGAATTATGGAAGATAAAAATACCGTTTACATGAGTGAAAAGCAAAAAGTCAAAGAGATTACGGATAAGCTGGAAGCTGGTTTGAAAGAGCTTTTTGAGAGTGAAAAATATAAAAGCTATCTCAGTACCATGTCAAAATTTCATAATTACAGTTTTAATAATACGCTGCTGATTGCCATGCAGAAGCCGGAAGCTACGCTGGTGGCAGGTTATCAGGCGTGGCAGAAGAACTTTGAGCGGCACGTCAATAAAGGAGAAAAGGCAATCCGTATTCTTGCACCAGCTCCTTATAAAATCAAAGAGGAACGTGATAAGTTAGACCCTGTAACGGGAGAAATGATGTTTGATGAAAACGGTATGCCGCAGAAAGAGGAAACAGAGGTTACCATTCCTGCCTTTCGTGCGGTATCTGTTTTTGATGTATCGCAGACGGATGGCAAGCCTATTCCGGAACTGGAAGTGAATGAGCTGTTATCTACGGTGGAGGGATATGAGGATTTTGTCCAGGCGCTTATGAATATTTCTCCTGTTCCGATTGCATTTGAAGATATTCCCGGCGATTCCAAAGGGTATTTCAGTACAGCAGAAAAACGGATTGCTGTTCAGGAAAATATGAGCGAAAGCCAGACTTTGAAAACAATGGTGCATGAGGTGGCTCATTCCAGGCTGCATGATAAAGAAGTTAATCAGAGCATGGATATTCCGGTAAAGGACAGGAATACAAAGGAAGTGGAAGCGGAGAGTGTGGCTTTTACAGTGTGCCAGCATTTCGGTATAGATACATCCGATTATTCCTTTGGATATATCGCAGGCTGGAGCAGCGGCAGGAATATGAAAGAGCTGAAATCTTCCCTTGATACAATCCGAAAGACAGCTTCAGAACTGATTACAGGCATTGAGGGGGCAATGCAGGAGCTTCAGCTTAACCGGGAGATGGAGCAGGAACATGGAAAGGAAAGCATTCTGCTGGTACATAACGAGGATTTTTCAGAATACAATCTTGTCAGTGTCCGTGGAATGGACAGTGCAGAACTTATATCCGCTCTTTCTACCATGAATGAAGAGGATAAATCGAATATATCATCTTATCTTGAAAGCAAAGGAGCATGGACTACCGAACTTGCTGACGAGCAGACGGAAGAAGCGGAGGAATATCATATTGATGTCCGCTATAACATGGATACAGACGAGCTTATTGATGTAAAGGAAAGAATGGAACACCCCATTGATACCAATTTATCTGTCATGGGGCAGGCAGAACAACTTATCAATCAGTTGGAAGCAGAAAAAAATATTTTCACGTCTGAGGAGCGAAATCTGATTGTAAATTATGCCTATAAACTTGATGATATGAATAAAACAAGGGAACTTGCAGAGAAACTGGCATATAGGGAGCAGTATGCCCAACAGGATGTGGCATTGACCATAATTGATGCAAAGGCGGAGATTGATGCCCTGCCTGATCCGATGATTGGTTTGTCGGAAATGAGGGAATATGGCTATCAATGGAATGAAATGCTGCCATTAACACAAGAGAAAGCATTGGAATTATTTGAACATGATTTGCCTGTATATTTGCTTCATACTGACGGTGCGGAATCATTGGCAGAAAGCAGGGAGCGTATAGAAGAGCATGAAGGTATCTTTGGGGTTGAAAAGGAAACATGGAATAAAGCATTGAAACAGCAGACTAAGATTACACTTATCTTAATGGACGAACAGGAGCGAGAATATACATACCCGTATCCAGTTGTGGCTGTCGATATAGAAGAAATGGGTGGGGATAGAACTGCGGTATTCAAGACCTCAGAGCCTATTTCAGATACTGATGTGGCAGAAATTCATAATGCTTTTTATGGAACTGATTTGGAATTTGAAATAGAAAAAGAATTAGGTATCACATGGGTGGAATCTATTAACTATGAGGACGGATCTGTTATTACACCTGAAATGGCAAGAAAAGAGCAGCTCCTATATGCTAGTACTGATAAATATGGAATTTATCAATTAAAGCCTAATCCGGAATTAGATTCCTTACGTTTTGAGGGGACGGAATCCTTAAAGCGTATGGGCATTACAAAAGATAATTTTGATGCAATTAAACCAGAGAATTATACACTTTTATATGTGGGCGAATTATCTGAACTGCAAAAAGAGACGCAGGGGGCAACTTTAGAGGCAATCTTTGAAAAATTCAACCTTGACCACCCAGAAGATTTCAGAGGACATTCGCTATCTGTCAGCGATATAGTGGTGCTTCATCAGAACGGACAGAATACGGCTCATTTTGTGGATTCTTTTGGATATACGGAAATACCGGATTTTTTACGGGAGCAGACACCGGAAAAGGAAGAAATGCAGGACACTTCTGGACACAATGTCCAAAAGACAGAACCGGAAATAGATGGAGATGAAATCATTGATCTTGGCGATGAAACAGAACAGGTGCTTGCGGAAATGAAAAAAACTTTGGAAAGTGAACAGGAAACAGAACTGGCATTTTCTATTGCAGACCGTTTTATCAGCATTCAGGAAGTGGATGGCGGTTATGATTATTCCATTATGGGAGCTGATTATAAGGAGATTGACGGAGGAATTTATGATAATCCTGATGTGACGATAAGGGAAGCCTTGCATGATATTTTAGAGGATTTGAAGTCACAGCCGGATTACAATGGTGCAAAAGGAAATATCCAAAGAGAAGATGAACTGATACCGATGGATTATGATGGACTGATGGAAAAAGCAGAGGAAGCAAATCGTATTATTCCGGAGAGTACACCAAGCAGTGTGGTGGCAGATTTTAAGGCAAAGACCGGGGAATTATTCCACGATATTAGTGAAATGAATCCGGAAGAAATCGAGGAAACTGTGAAATGCCATGTGCAGGCGAAGATTGAAGAGTATGATATTAATGCAACAATCGTGGATGTTGCTGTAACAGGAAGCAGATGCAGGGGATTAGAGCATGAAGGTTCTGACCTTGATGTGGTGGTGGAACTTTCCACAGCGGAACGGGAGGACGATTTATTTAATGCCTTTAATGAGGATGGACTTCATATCGGAGAAGTAAAAGTTGACATCAATCCAATTACAGCCCAACGAACAGGTACGCTGGAATCCTATCTGCCACAGATGGAAGAATATTTGGAGGGCGTCAGACAGGTAAGAGAGCAGGAAAAGGAGAGCGCAGAAGTAACTTTAACTGTTTCGGAATGTGGAGAATTTCATAATCTTGGTGAGTGTTATGAGAATATTCCTACGGTGGATGAAGCTATAGCAATCTGGAAGCAGATACCTTCAGAGCGGATGAATGGTATTCCGGCAATCGGAATCAATATCCTAGGGAGAGGGGCGGAACCCTTCGAGGATTACGAGATTGATGTTTTATCTGGAAAGAGGATTGACCTTGGGGTTTTGGACTATGTTCCTGATATTAAAAACAATCCGCAGGCAATGGAAGTCATTACGGAACTGGTGGCTAAATTGCCCGATATGGAGATAGATGGCGTGATGAGTGAAGAAATGGAAGCAAGAGTGTGGGAACTGCGTATGCCGGACTTGCCACAAGAGGAACAGCTTGCAGTAGAACTTGACCGACTTTCCTACGATTATGATACTGTACTGTATCACGATAGTACAAGAAATATGACCGAGAATGTATCAGAGCTTGCAGAATCCATAAAACAGGGCGATACCGGACATTTAACAACGTGGCTTGCAGACATTATTTCGGAGGGAGCTGTACCAGAGGAAATAAAACGAGCAACGGAGCTTCTGGAAAAACTGACAGAGTATAAGCCGCTTGCCAAGATTGAGGAGGCAGAAGAACAGAATTATAATATGATTGATAATGTGCTGAATAATGGTGTTGGGGAGAAAGCCCAAAGGGAAGAAAATAAGAGAATGGAGGAGAAGCCTACGGTAAGGCTTTCCTTAAAATCCCGTCTTGCGGAGAAAAAATCACAGGTAGAAGGGCAATCGAAAGAACATGATGTTCAAGAAAATGAAAAGAAAAGTCAGAGGGAGATGTAAGTGATGAATAAGAGATTTACCGTAGAAGAGAGTAATTTAATCAGTATTTTTATGGAAGAAGGTATAGATTCAGATGTGGGAGGCAGAAAAAATGTCATAAATGGTATCAATAAGACACTGAAACATCTGGAGGATGATGAGATGGTTGAATTGTCATTATGTGTCCTTGCAAAATTAAAGGAATTGACGGATCATGAATTTATGAAGATGGAGTTTGTAGCGGCAGAGTAACATCAAACGTAAGGCAGAACATGGCTTTTGGTGGCTGTGTTCTGTCTTTTTGAATAAGAACTTGACTGATAAATATTACGGGTGTAATATTTATAACGAAAGGGAGTAAATTTTTTTGCTTCAAAATCTTACACTTGTAATATATAAGCGTAGTACATTGATACGAATAAGAAATGGAGGTAACGATGAAGGCAAAACATAGAACCAAAAGAATACAAAGATATAGAAAAATGTTGGGCATTATAGTGTTAATGTTAACAATTACTTTGATTGGAGTAGTTGTGAGTGCAACAGTATTATATAAAAGAAAAAATGCGTGTAAAACACCAGATACTATCTTAGTAGAGTATATGATGCATATTCCAAAACAAGAATACGAAGAAATGTATGCAATGATTGATTTGGAGTCATCTGGATATATCAGTAAGGAAGATTTTCTGAAGAGAAATTCCACTATTTATGAGGGAATTGAAATGCAAAACATGTCGATAAAAAATGTCGAGTATGTGGAGGAAGATAAAAAAGTAACATATTTGACTTCGTTTGATACAGTGGCAGGAACTATCAGCTTTGAGAATGAGGCATTTTTTATAAATGGAGAAGAAGGATATAAATTGGTTTGGGATGATTCCATGATTTTTCCTAATCTGACTTCTGCAGATAAAGTAAGAGTTTCTACTACACAGGCAGAGCGAGGAGAAATTCTGGATAGGAACGGACGTGTCCTTGCAGGAAAAGGTACAGCATCTTCAGTTGGAATTGTTCCGGGCAAGTTGGAAAACAGAGAGGAAGCAATCGCACAGATTGCAGGACTATTGGAAATCACAACGGAAGCGATAGAAAAGAACCTGTCTGCAAAGTGGGTAAAGGATGATTCTTTTGTACCTATTAAAACGATTCCAAGAGTGGAAGAAATTGAGTTAATGTCTATCAGTCCAGAGGAAGAAGTTTTAAAGGAGAAAGAAAGGCATGATAAGTTGCTGGAGATTCCCGGAGTGATGATATCTGATGTTGAAGTGCGTGAATACCCATTAGGGGAAGCAGCTGCACATTTGGTCAGATATGTTCAAAGTGTTACTGCGGAAGATTTAGAGGAACATGCAGGAGAAGGCTATACAGCCAATAGTGTAATCGGCAGAAGTGGAATGGAGGGATTGTTCGAAAGTGAATTCAAAGGCCAGAACGGTTGCAGGATTTATATTGTAAACTCGGAAGGCAAAGAGAAGGAGGAACTTGCTTGCATCCTGGTACAGCATGGACAGGACATCCAGCTTACGATAGATACTGATTTACAGGTTTCCTTGTATGAGCAGTTTAAGGAAGATAAAAGCTGCTCGGTAGCCATGAATCCTTATACTGGAGAGGTATTGGCTTTGGTCAGCACACCAGCCTATGACAATAACGATTTTATTATGGGATTATCGAGTGAGCAGTGGACTGCACTTAACGAGGATGAGAATAAGCCAATGTATAATCGCTTCCGGCAAGTATGGTGTCCGGGGTCTACATTTAAGCCAATTACCGCTGCGGTCGGCTTGGAATCAGGAGCAATCGATCCAATGGAAGATTACGGGAACGTAGGCTTAAGCTGGCAAAAGGATGCATCGTGGGGGTCCTATTATGTAACAACACTCCATGCATATGAACCAGTCATTTTAGAGAATGCCCTGATATATTCCGACAATATTTATTTCGCAAAGGCAGCATTAAAGATTGGATCAGAAGAGATGGAGAGTTCTTTGACTGGACTTGGTTTTAATGAGGAATTGCCATTTGAGATTAAGATGGCAGAGTCGCAGTATTCTAATTCAGAGGGAATTGAAACAGAAATACAGTTAGCTGATAGCGGTTACGGTCAAGGGCAGGTTTTAGTGAATCCGTTACATATGGCTTGTATCTATTCTGCTTTCTGTAACGAGGGAAATGTCATAAAGCCTTATTTGGTATATCAGAATGAAGCAACAGCTGAGTATTGGATTCCGGGTGCCTTTTCTAATGAGACAGCAAGCCGTGTATTGGAAGGAACAAAGAAGGTTGTGAATGATTCTAATGGAACTGGATATGCAGCCCATCGGGATGACATTCTTTTAGCAGGAAAAACAGGTACGGCAGAAATAAAGGCATCGAAGGATGATACTTCGGGTACAGAATTAGGATGGTTTGCAATTTTTACAGCAGAAGATACGGAATGTCCTATATTGATTATCAGTATGGTAGAAGATGTGAAAGGAAGAGGAGGAAGCGGATATGTTGTTAAGAAAGACAGTCTGGTTCTGGAAGAGTGGTTTAGCAGTCATTAGTTTTGTACTGATGTTTAGTATTTCGGGGTGTAGCGATACACCACCGGAAGAAGATACAGTTTCGGAAACAGTAATTGATGTTCAGGACGTTTCAGAAGAAGAACAGGAGAATGAAGAAGAAATTATAAACATCTGCATAGATCTTTATGACAAGGCAGCAGAGGAAAATAAGTTAGATGATTTGGAAATAATTCGGAGTATTGTAAATCGTCTTGGAGAAAACGAGTATCCTGCTGTTGACAGCAGAAATCAAGTGAATATGACGGAAGCGGAGCAGGTACTGGAATTTTGTGAAAAGGTGGATGCACAGGAAGAAGCAGATATAACGATTCTTGAAGTCGGCTATTTGGGCGGATTTGTAAAATACGATTTGCACACAAAAGACGGAAATGTAGATGTGGTCAGAAGCTATTATGGATACGAAAATGGAGAAATACAGAAAGAAGTTACTGGGAGGTATCAAGCAGAGTATTGGAATTATACAGAAGAAGGTTACCTGATGTTTTCTGGTGTCTGGTTTTCAGAAGAATTATACGTTCTTACATTGAGTGGAGCAGAGGAGCATACCGCATTACGAGTACAGCCATTGGATGAAACATATAGGGAACTGAGTCGGAAATATCTTCTTCCAATCAGCTTTGAACAGAATAATATGTTTATTGTGGATTGGAGTGAAGAAGATTTTGGGGATTTGAATTTCTATGATATGTATGACATTCTTTATCCAAAAGTGAATGGTCAGTATGTTCCTTATGTTGCAGATGACAATTTGTCAGTCAGTGCAGTTTATCGGATTCCAAAAGAGGAATTTGAAAGCGTTATTATGAAATATTTCAATATTGATAGTGAAACGCTGCAATCCAAAACTGTCTATGATTCGGAGGATTCGACCTATGAATACAAACCGAGAGGCTTCGAAGAAGTAGAGTATCCGGAATACCCATATTCAGAAGTAATCGGGTATACGGAGAACAGTGATGGAACAATTACACTTACTGCTAATGTGGTATTTCCATATTCGGGAAATTCCAAAGTATATGCCCACGAGGTTGTGGTTCGTCCTTTGGAGGATGGCGGGGTACAATATGTATCCAATCGAATTATACCCTCCGAGGATAATTCTGAGGAAACATGGCATACGCCACGGTTGACGTTAGAAGAATGGGAAGAATTATACGGAGGCGAATAATGGAAGATGTGAAATGGCTGCTTAGAAGATGTGGTCTTCCGATTTTGCTGCTGTTGATTTTCGTAATAGCCGGAGTGGTCTGTTGGGGAGAACTGCATACAGAAAAGCAAAAGGTGGCAGAAGAAGTATGGGAGCCACCTGTAGAAATCGAAAATAGCGAAGCAGAAACAGAAGAAGCCGAGAATGCGGAGATTTCCACAGAGTCAGCATATTGGTTTATTCCGCAAGCCAGTGATGATCTCCTTACAGAAGAGGAGAAGGAGCAACTGCAGAGTACGGTTTTGTCAGCAGCAGAATCGGTCAGAGAAATCTATAAGGATATTGTAATTGCAGATGCACCAAGCTACTCTTCCGGTATTGGCGAATTTACCAAAGAGCAGAGGAAAGCTGTGGTGGAGCAATTGGGCAGAACCGGTCTGGTAAGTGTTGAAGAAGATACTGCTATGCAAAATCATGAAGCAATCGAAGCATTTTATGCAGATTACCTGGATGGACAAGACTCGATGGTTACGGTATTTGAAGTACAGAGAGATGGGCTGATTGGAGCAGTTACCTTTATCTATCGGAAAGGTGAGTTGCAGACCTATTACATAGGAATTCGGTGGAGAGAAGGTGGTATGCCAGAAATACAGGGAACTTCGGTAAGTAATGTGGCTGAGATTAAACTGACCGAAAAAGGATATTTTATCTACGCATATGAATATGTGATTGCACATGCAAGTTTGAGACAGTATTGGAGAATAGAACCGCTACCAGAAGACTGCCGGGAATTAACGCAAGAATACATATCAGGACTAAGTTATGTGAATTACAATCTGCTCGTTACCGATTGGGATAGCAGCAATGTGGAGGACATTCTGATGCCTTGTATGTATGAAGATGTTTATAGGATTTCTACGGGGGAAAATCTGAAAACTGAGGGTTGGAAGATTCCGGCAGAGGAATATGAAAGGATAATGACTACTTATTTTCCGGTATCGGTAGAACAGTTGAGAGAGCATTGTGGATATGATGAGGGCAGCAATAGCTATGAATATGAGATGATTTATGCCAGTCCATACCCACCTTTCGGAGAAGTAGTTGACTATACCCAAAATGCGGATGGAACGATTACACTTATCGTGGATGGAGTATGGCCGGATTATAATTCTGATCTCGCTTTTCGGAATACGGTTGTGGTCCAGCCATTTGAAGACGGAACTTTCAGGTATCTTTCCAATTCTATAGAACAAATAGAGTTGGAACTGCCGCCAATAGCAAAAGCACATTAAATTTGCTTTGAAAGAAAGGATGATATTATGGCATTAAAGAAAAAAAGCATTTTGCTGATTATGGCATTTCTGATTGGATGCTTCGTATGTGCCTGTGGAAAAGAAGATAGTATTGTGGATGAATCTCTTGTGGAAGATACGGAAGATGTATCTTCCACGGAGGAGATAAAAAGTGCCGAGGAAGAGGCTGCAGAACAATGGGAAAAGGGCTACGACCTTCCGTTAGATGAACAGGAAAGGGAAGAAGCTGAGACTGACTGTAAAAAGCAGATGGAACTTTATCTTGACATTTATGAAACAGCAGATAAAGGGATAGCATCTAATGTTGTTTTGGATGATCAAACGGTTCTTGAAATGCAGAAGAAGGTAAAGGACGCAGGATATCCAATTGCTACGATGGTAACGTATTCTAACATGGGGAATTATGAAAGTGTCGATAGTTTTCTTAAAGAATGTATGGACTGTCTCTTATACACATCTCCGAGCCCACGAGACGCGTAGTAATCTCGT
>ENA-OYZH01000446-OYZH01000446.1-human-gut-metagenome-genome-assembly--contig:-NODE-446-length-9632-cov-4.322439_pt1 | contig 9632 bp, 6 predicted proteins | sample MGYA00244072_ERZ653468 | MGnify/ENA primary metagenome ERZ653468 (study PRJEB26926, sample SAMN06165161) | human gut metagenome | biome: ENVO:00009003; feature: ENVO:2100002; material: ENVO:00002003...
ATTTACTGCTGCTGCACTTGCTGCCAATAAAGCAAGAATTCCTCTTGCCAAGCTTGCAGTTGAAGAAACTGGTATGGGAATTGTAGAAGATAAGGTTATCAAGAATCATTATGCCTCTGAATACATTTATAATGCTTACAGAGATACTAAGACTTGTGGTGTTATTGAAGAGGATAAGGCATATGGAATTAAAAAGGTTGCTGAACCTATTGGAGTTGTTGCAGCCGTAATCCCAACAACTAATCCAACTTCAACAGCTATTTTCAAAACTCTTATTTCACTTAAGACTAGAAATGGTATTATCATAAGCCCACATCCACGAGCTAAGAAATCGACAATTGCAGCAGCTAAGGTTGTTCTTGAAGCTGCTGTTGCAGCAGGTGCCCCTGAGGGAATCATTGGCTGGATAGATGTTCCTTCCCTTGAGCTTACAGATACACTTATGAAGGAAGCAGATATTATCTTAGCTACCGGCGGACCTGGAATGGTTAAAGCTGCTTACTCTTCTGGAAAGCCTGCACTTGGTGTAGGTGCTGGTAATACTCCTGCTATCATCGATGAATCAGCAGATGTAATACTTGCTGTTAACTCAATTATTCATTCTAAGACATTTGACAATGGTATGATATGTGCTTCTGAACAGTCTGTAATTGTTGACAAGAAGGTTTACAAGGCTGTTAAAGAAGAATTTGCATACAGAGGCTGCTACTTCCTTAATAAGAGCGAGACAGAAAAGGTAAGAAAGACTATTATTATCAACGGTGCCCTTAATGCGAAGATTGTTGGTCAGAAAGCCCATACTATTGCTGCTTTAGCAGGCGTTACTGTTCCTGAAGAAACTAAAATTCTTATCGGTGAAGTAACATCTGTGGACCTCTCAGAAGAATTTGCTCATGAAAAGTTATCACCTGTCCTTGCAATGTACAAGGCAGAAGATTTTGAAGATGCTCTTTCAAAAGCTGAACACCTGATTGCAGATGGTGGATTTGGTCATACATCATCTCTTTATATTAATGTTGAAACACAGGCAGACAAGATTGCTGAATTCTCTGAAAGAATGAAGACATGCCGCTGCCTTATCAATACACCTTCATCTCACGGTGGAATCGGTGACCTCTACAACTTTAAGATGGCTCCTTCTCTTACACTTGGATGCGGCTCTTGGGGCGGAAACTCAGTATCTGAGAACGTTGGAGTAAAACATCTGCTTAATGTAAAAACTGTCGCTGAGAGGAGAGAGAATATGCTTTGGTTTAGAGCACCTGAGAAGGTTTACTTTAAGAAGGGCTGCTTACCTGTTGCCCTTGATGAACTTGGAACTGTAATGGGTAAGAAGAAAGCATTTATCGTTACTGACCAGTTCCTTTATAAGAACGGTTATACCAAATGTGTCACAGATAAGTTAGATTCTTTAGGAATCATGCATACTACTTTCTATAATGTAGCACCAGATCCAACACTTGCATGTGCTAAAGAAGGTACAGCAGCTATGAGACTTTTCGAACCTGATGTAATCATCGCAATTGGTGGTGGTTCTGCAATGGATGCTGCCAAGATTATGTGGGTTATGTATGAACATCCTGAGGCAGACTTCCTTGATATGGCTATGCGTTTCATGGATATCAGAAAGAGAATATACACATTCCCTAAGATGGGCGAGAAAGCTTACTTTGTCGCTATCTCAACATCTTCTGGAACAGGTTCAGAGGTAACTCCTTTTGCAGTTATTACTGATGAAACAACTGGTCAGAAATATCCACTTGCTGACTACGAATTACTTCCTAAGATGGCTATTATCGATGCTGACATGCATATGAATCAGCCTAAGGGACTTACAGCAGCTTCTGGTATTGATGCACTTACACATGCACTTGAAGCATACGCTTCCATTATGGCAACAGAATATACAGATGGTCTTGCATTACAGGCTATGAAGAATATATTTGAATATCTTCCAGCAGCTTATGAATTAGGTGCACATGATGCAGTTGCAAGAGAAAAGATGGCAACAGCTTCTACTATGGCTGGTATGGCTTTTGCTAATGCTTTCCTTGGAGTGTGCCACTCACTTGCACATAAACTGGGTGCATATCACCACCTTCCACACGGAATTGCTAATGCCCTTCTTATCACTGATGTAATGAGATTCAATGCTGCAGAGGTTCCAACCAAGATGGGAACATTCTCACAGTACCAGTATCCACATTGCAAAGCACGTTATGTTGAGTGTGCTGACTTCCTTGGAATTCAGGGTAAAGATGATGATGAGAAATTTGAAAACCTCATCAAGGCTATTGAAGAATTAAAGGCAAAGGTAGGAATTAAGAAAACTATTGCAGATTATGGTGTTAAAGAGGAAGACTTCCTTGCAACTCTTGATGAGATGACAGAAGCTGCATTTGATGACCAGTGTACTGGTGCTAACCCAAGATATCCTCTTATGAGTGAAATGAAAGCCATGTACTTAAAGGCTTACTATGGTAAATAATCATCATTATTATTTTAAGAAAGGAAGACATGTCATATGAAAAAATATTTAGCAAAATCTAAGTTAAAATCAGTATATGTAGAGAATGGCAAAGCTACTAAGGTCTTTGCCAAGACCTACAACAAATCAGACGTTTTATATGAAGCTCTTAATACTTCTAGAGTTGAAGACGCAGGCGTTAATATTCCAAAGCTTTTAGAGGTTGCTGTTACTGATGGTAAATGGTCTATCACAAGTGAATATGTTGAAGGTCCTACTCTTACACAATTAATTGAAAAATACCCTGACAAGGCTGATGATTATATTAAGAAAATGGTTGAATACCAGATATCTTTCCAGAAGAAGTCTAACCCACTTCTTCTGGTATTAAAGGATAAAATGAACCGCCAGATTAACTCTATTGAAGAACTTGATAACAGCGTTAAGTATGAACTTCTTACAAGGCTTAATTCCATGAAGAATCATACTAAGCTTTGTCACGGAGATTATTGTCCTGATAATATTATTGTTACTGCTGATGCCAAGGGAAATATCAAAGAAATCACAGCAGTTGACTGGGTACATGCTACACAGGGTAATGCATCTGCCGATATTGCGAATACATTTTTACTTCTCAAATTACAGTTTGGTGACAAGAGTGATATTCCTGAAAAGTACATAAGTGCTTTCTGTGAATTAACTAACACAAAACGTTCATATGTTAATGAATGGCTTCCATTAGTTGCAGCAGCAAGACTTACTAAGAATAAAGAAGAAGAAAAAGAACTTCTTAATCAGTGGATAAATGTTGTAGATTTCCAGTAAAAGTTTTCCACCTACCAATATAAACAAAGTTTTCCACATTAAAATACTGGTTTTTAACTGCATTTTAATGGATTTCCCACAGAATTAACACACTTATCCACAAAATTTGTGGATAACATAAAACAAATGTGGATAAAACATATTCATTTGATATGTTTTATCCACATTTTTAATAATATCTATTTAGTATTCATATTACTTAACTGGTACTAATTCTGCCTTACCACCCATGTACATACGAAGAGCTTCTGGAATAAGAACTCTTCCATCTGCCTGAAGGTTATTCTCAAGGAAAGCAATAAGCATTCTTGGAGGTGCAACACATGTGTTGTTAAGTGTATGTGCAAAGTACTTGTTCTTGTCCTTACCCTGAACTCTTATCTTAAGTCTTCTTGCCTGAGCATCTCCTAAGTTAGAACATGAACCAACCTCGAAGTACTTCTTCTGTCTTGGTGACCATGCTTCAACATCAATAGACTTAACCTTAAGGTCAGCTAAATCTCCTGAACAGCACTCAAGTGTTCTTACAGGAATATCCATTGTTCTGAAGAAATCTACTGTATTCTGCCATAATTTATCAAACCACATCTTGCTATCTTCTGGTTTGCATACAACAATCATTTCCTGCTTCTCGAACTGGTGGATTCTATATACACCTCTTTCCTCGATACCATGTGCACCCTTCTCCTTTCTGAAACATGGAGAATAGCTTGTAAGTGTCTTAGGAAGCTCTTCCTCAGGTGTAATTGTGTCAATAAACTTACCAATCATTGAATGTTCGCTTGTTCCAATAAGGTAAAGATCTTCACCTTCTATCTTATACATCATGGCATCCATTTCATCAAAGCTCATAACACCGGTAACTACATTACTTCTTATCATATAAGGAGGAATACAGTATGTGAACCCTCTGTCAATCATGAAATCTCTTGCATATGAGATAATTGCTGAATGAAGTCTTGCAATATCTCCCATAAGGTAATAAAAACCATTACCAGCAACCTTACCAGCTGCATCCATATCGATTCCGTTGAATCTTTCCATAATATCTGTATGATATGGTACTTCAAAATCAGGAACTATAGGCTCACCAAACTTCTCAATTTCAACATTCTCGCTGTCATCTTTTCCGATTGGTACACTAGGATCTATGATGTTAGGAATAGTCATCATAATCTTATTAACCTTTTCATTAAGTTCCTTTTCAGAAGCCTCTAATTCAGCAAGCTTTGCTGCATCTGCACTTACCTGTGCCTTAACTGCCTCTGCCTCTTCCTTCTTTCCCTGTGCCATAAGAGCACCTATCTGCTTAGAAAGCTTGTTCCTGTTTGCTCTTAATTCATCAGCTTCTGTCTGTGTTGCACGAGCTTTAGCATCAAGCTCAATTACTTCATCTACAAGTGGAAGCTTTCTGTCCTGAAATTTATTCTTAATATTCTGTTTTACAATATCCGGGTTTTCTCTGACAAATTTAATATCTAACATTTTCTTTCTCCTAAAATTTATTTAGCAATTGCGTTTGCAATATCCTTAAGGTCGTCAAGCGAGTAGAACTCAATTTCAAGCGTACCCTTTGAGCGGCCGTTATAAACCTTGACTCTTCTGCCCAATACATCGGTCAGCGAAAGCTCAACTTCGTCATAAAAGCTGTCTCTGTGTTTTGCGTTTTGCTTTTTCTCTGCTGATTTTGTCGGGCGTTTTGCAAGGCGTTCAACATCACGGACTGTAAGTTTATCTGAAACAATTTGCTTTGCAACCTCATACATAATCGCCTGATTGTCAAATGCAAGCAGCGCTCTTGCGTGACCTGCACTGATTTCGCCCTCTTTTGTCATTTGGCGTACCTCTTCGGGCAGCTTTAAAAGACGGAGCGCATTTGCGATTGCCGGGCGCGATTTGCCGACCGAAACGGCAACCTGCTCCTGGGTATAGTCGCATTTGTCGATAAGCGCCTGAAGTCCCTCTGCCTCTTCAATTGGGTTGAGGTCTTCTCTTTGCAGATTTTCGATAATGGCGATTTCCATAGCCTCGGAATCGGACAGTTCCCTGATTATTACGGGAACTTCCTTTAATCCTGCCATTCTTGAGGCTCTCCAGCGGCGTTCTCCTGCGATAAGCTGATAGCCGCCGCTCAACAGCGGACGAACGAGAAGCGGTTGAAGCACACCGTGAACGGTGATACTGTCCGCAAGCTCCTGCAACGCACCCTCATCAAAGGTTTTACGCGGCTGTTCTTTATTCGGGATAATTTCGTTAATCGGCAATGTGCTTGTTGACACCATATCGTCAACATTATTCTCGAGCATCAATGCTCCGAGTCCCTTGCCGAGTCCCGATTGCTTTTTTGCCATATTTTCCTCCAATTATTGTTGTTTTAAGAACTCATCTACGAACTTTTTGTACGCAAATGACGGCTTTGAGTATTTTTCGTAGTAAATAACCGGCTCGCCAAAGCTCGGCGCCTCGGCAATTTTTACCGAGCGTGGAATCATCGTTTTGTATGACTTGCCCGGAAAATACTTGTTAACCTCGTCAATAACCTGATTTGTAAGCTTTAAGCGGCTGTCATACATTGTAAAGAGCACGCCCTCAAGCTGTAAATGCTCGTTATAATGCTGTTTTATCGTTCTGACAGTTGCAACAAGCTGGCTTAAACCCTCCAAAGCATAATATTCGCATTGAAGCGGCACGATAAGTGTATCTGCGGCTACAAGTGCATTGATTGAAAGCAATCCGAGTGACGGCGGACAGTCAATAATAATATAATCAAACTCCATAACAAGCGTTGCAATTGCCTTTTTCAGTGCGCTGTTTCTGTCGTCAAGTTCGGCAAGTTCAAGTTCTGCACCTGCCAAATTCATATTTGCAGGCAAAAGATAGAGGTTTTTAAACTCTGTTTCAATCATAATTGCCCTTGCGGCAACCTCACCGATTAAAACATTGTATGTTGAGTATTTTACATCGCTTTTGTCTATTCCGACACCCGAGGTTGAGTTGCCCTGTGGGTCAACATCAATTAGGAGCGTTTTTTTGCCCTTTGCTCCTAAAGCGGCTGCCATATTAACGCATGTGGTTGTTTTGCCTACGCCGCCTTTTTGGTTAAATATCGCTACGGTTTTGCCCATAACATCACCTCGATTTTTGAATTGATATAATTATACAATAAATAGGTGTTTATATCAATAGTTTCACATGAAACATTTTATAATTTACTTTTAAATCAAGATATAGCATACGGCATTAACTTTTAATCAAAATATAGTTTAACAGTGTTTCACATGAAACAATTGCACTTGTTTAACCACCAATGTTTCACATGAAACATATGTAAAGTGCGCAAAAAGCAAAACAGACAGGCGGTGAGCCTGTCCGTTTCGCGTGATGAAAAGAGGAGAATATGTTTAAAACGGTTTCCCGTTTTAAGCCTGTTTGGCATCGAAAAGCTTTAGTGTCTTTTCGGTAGTCGGGTTTTTCGGTATTTTGACCCTAAATTCTATATAGTCGTCGGTTTCTGTTTTATCTGTCGTTGCATCAATTCCCGATGCTCGCATTGTTTCGATTGCTTTGTTGACCGTGTTTACAAATATGCGAACATCTTTAAAAATTTTAACAACATTTCGCTTTGGTTTAACCTGCTTGTCTTCGGTCAGGGAGTCTATCAGGCGTTCTGTCTGTTCAACATTGAGGTGTCTTTCCTTAATAATGTTAAGCGCCGCCCAAATATCCTTTTCGCTGTCCAATTTAAGCAGCGCGCGTGCGTGCCGTTCGGTTAAATGCTCTTTTTCGATGAAATAGCGCACATCGACGGGCAAATTAAGCAGTCGCACCTTATTTGAAAGCGCGGACTGACTTTTGCCGAGCCGTTTTGCAATTTCGCTTTGTGTCATCCCGAAATGTTCTGTAAGTTGTCCTATTGCTATTGCCTCTTCAAAAAATGTTAAATCGGCTCTCTGCACATTTTCGAGAATCGAAAGCACTGCGCTTTGCTCGTAATCACATTCAAGCTCTATGCAGGGTACATCGTCAAGTCCTGCAAGAATTGCGGCACGCAATCTGCGTTCTCCGGCAACAACCTCAAAGTAATCGGAGTTGTTAATTCGTTTTATCAACAGTGGCTGTAATATTCCGTTTTGTTTTATTGAGTTTGCCAGCGAAAGCATTTCTTCACTCTCAAACTTGTGTCGCGGTTGATATGGGTTCGGCAAAAGTTTTTCCGTTTGAATATAATTAATATCATTCATAAGGTTATCTCCTTTGCTGACTATATATTAACATAAACAATTACAAAAATAAAGGATTTCTCATCGTGAGAAATCCTTTTCATTCGACACATTATATTATCTTTAGAGCGGTGCAGAAGCGATTTTCTTGCTCTTTCGAGGGTATTTTGTCGGTGTCTGCGATATTTTCTTAATAATAATTATAGTTCTTTGGTCGCCGTTCGGCAGTTTATATGAAACATTGTTGCAAATTTTGCCGCCGAGTGTCGAAATTGCGCTTTCTGCGTCGCCGATTTCGTCTTTTGAGCCTTTCAGTGCAACAAAATATCCGCCGACTTTAACAAACGGGAGGCAATATTCAGCCAAAACATTCATCGGCGCAACCGCTCTCGCTGTTGCAAAATCATAAGTTTCGCGAAAACACGTTTCTTGACCTGCGTCCTCGGCTCTTGCGTGAACAAGTTCCGCCTGCAAATCGCATTTTTTGAGCACCTCGCCGAGAAAAACGAGCCGCTTGTTGAGCGAATCCATAAGAGTGAGCGCAATGTCATTTCGCGCTAAAAGCAACGGCAAGCCGGGAAAGCCTGCGCCCGTTCCGACGTCAATTATACTTGCGCCCTGCGGAACATCGACATATTCAAAGAATTTGAGGCTGTCGACAAAGTGTTTAATAACAATTTCGTCCGGTTCGGTAATTCCCGTCAGATTCATTTGTTTGTTGCGCTCAACGAGGTGAGCGGCGTATTTGTCGAAATTATCAAGCGCGGTATCCGACAGTGTCGGCTGATATTTTTTTAATAAATCCTTATTTATCATTTTGCATACTTTCCAAAATAATGTTAAGCGCCGTTACATCGGCAGGGTTTACGCCGCTGATTCTGCCTGCCTGACCGAGATTTTCGGGGCGGATTTTTGACAGCTTTTCAATCGCCTCGAGCCTTAAGCCCTTAAGCGACGAATAATCAATATCGGCAGGGATTTTTTTAGCCTCGAGTCGACGCATTTCTTTAATCTGCGCCTCTTGCTTTTTGATGTATCCCTCGTATTTAATCGAAATTTCAACCTGCTCAAACACCTCATACGGCAAATCGGGTCTGTCGGTGTCAAAAGGAGCAAGGTCGCTGTATGAAATTTGCGGTCTGCGCAAAAGTTCAACCATTTTGCAACCTGTTTTAAGCGGCGCCGTTCCGCGTTCTTCAAGCATTTTTTGAAGCTTGTCGCTGACAGGAATCGAAAGAGCGCAAACTCTCTCGTGTTCATCTTTAATAAGTTGTTGTTTTTTCAAAAACGCGTTGTATCGCTCGTCGCTGATTAAGCCTATTTTGTGACCAATCGGTGTAAGTCTGATGTCGGCGTTGTCCTGCCTCAAAACAAGGCGGTATTCACTGCGCGATGTCATCATTCTGTAAGGGTCGGAGCAGCCTTTTGTAACAAGGTCGTCAATAAGCGTGCCTATATATGAGCCGCCGCGGTCGAGAATCATCGGCTCTTCGCCCTTGATTTTGAGCGCTGCGTTGATTCCTGCAACAAGACCTTGCGCCGCCGCTTCCTCATAACCGCTTGAGCCGTTAAACTGACCGGCGCCGTAAAGCCCCTCAATATCGTTGAATTCAAGCGTTGCCTTTAAAGCAGTCGGGTCGACGCAATCATATTCAATTGCGTATGCGGTGCGCATAACCTGAGCGTGCTCCAAACCGGGAATGGTGTGGATAAACGCAAGCTGAACATCTTCGGGAAGAGAGGACGAAAGGCCTTGCAAATAAAGCTCTTCGGTGTCAAGTCCGCAAGGCTCGATGAAAAGTTGGTGCCTTTCCTTGTCGGCAAAGCGCACAATTTTGTCCTCAAAACTCGGGCAGTATCGCGGACCTTTTCCCTCGATTTTGCCGCTATACATAGGCGAGCGGTGCAAATTGTCGAGAATAATTTTTTTTGTTTTTTCGTTAGTGTATGTAATATGGCAAACAACCTTGTTTTCGGGCGGCGTTTTTGTTTCAAACGAAAAAGGAACGGTGTGTTCGTCGCCGTGCTGAACACCGAGACCGTCAAAATTGACGGAACGCCGATTAACTCTGCTCGGTGTGCCTGTTTTAAATCTGCGAAGCGGAATGTTCAGCTTGTAA
>ENA-OYZH01000447-OYZH01000447.1-human-gut-metagenome-genome-assembly--contig:-NODE-447-length-9625-cov-16.583281_pt1 | contig 9625 bp, 8 predicted proteins | sample MGYA00244072_ERZ653468 | MGnify/ENA primary metagenome ERZ653468 (study PRJEB26926, sample SAMN06165161) | human gut metagenome | biome: ENVO:00009003; feature: ENVO:2100002; material: ENVO:00002003...
TTAATATAAGTTATTGATTTACAGACGATTAAATGTTAATTTAACGCAGTATTGTTTTATGATGGGTGGTATAAATATCTCATAGAACAATATGGGGAAGATTGGGAAAAATATGAATACTAATAAAGAAAAGTAGAAAAGAAAACTTATGGACTATTTTTATGTAGATATATCGACAGAATTGGGCGAGTCGCTGATTACTTATGTTCAGGCGATGGACGAGACGGCTACGGAGTATCAGGCAAGGATGGCTTTCGTCAATGGTGTGCCGGAATGCGAGGGTACGCAGATTGTTTACATCTGTGCTTATTGGGCATGATGATAAACGGAAATCTCCCAATGTGGGTATATGAGGTTCGTCGCATAAGGAGATTACGCAAAAAATTGAATCGCGACTATTCCACTCTCTTCTAGTCAGAGAGCTGTTCCGCCAAAGTACATTCATATATCATGTACTTTGGCGGTATATTATAATTCCAGTCTGTCTGTATCTATGTCGAATAATTCAAACAATCTTCTGTAGAATTTGATTGGCACGGATACTTCGGCTTGGCTGATGAAGTCATCTTCGTGGTTTCTGATATAAGTATCCATATCTTCCTCCTTAACAAGGATTGGGCCTTTGATGTTTGTAAAGATGAAAGGGTAGCTATCGTCATATTTTATATTGAAATAAAAATTCCCCAACCCGCTTAAGAAAGTAGGTTGGGGGTATTTGTTATGGTATCCAGCATAAAAGAAAAACGTTCGTTTTCACTTTTATCAGTAGCTCAGATTTTGAACCATATCAAAAGGTAGCTGGGTCGCTTTGGCTACCTGTTCTGTTGGAAGTCCCATAGCCAGCAAACGTTGAGCAGTTTCTATGTTAGCTTCTATTCTACCTTCCCTTTTCGCCGTATCAATAGAGTTCTTGATATCCCGATATGCCATCTTGCTTGCTTCATATTCCCGAATCTCCTGTGGTGTGAATTTGGCAATCTCGGCTTCTTCGAAAAGTCGGTCAAAAACCTTGTCGCACAGCTCCTTTGGGCGTTGGGTAAGCTTATAGAGGTTCTTCAGTGCATATAGCCATTTATCATACAATGTTTCCAGTTCATCCAAAGTCTTGTCGAATTTGGCAATCTCTACATAGATAAACTCCAGCTTGTCGTAAAAAATCTTATGGGTAGCGGTATCGCACAACTGTACATGGTGGCGGATTTCCTCCTTGTCGAAGGCGTCCTCATTCATGTTGAAGTTGAGCAGCGCAACTGTATAGACATGGTTGAGTTTGAAATCCCAGTCACTCCCCTTGGGTGCCTGTTCACGGATAGGGAAAGTAGAGTAGAAGAGGGAACGATCCTTAAAATATGCCTGGTAGGCATTCTGCATTTCTACGATGAACTTCTCGCCGTTTTCTCCTTCGCAATACACGTCGAAGATAGCCTTGCGGTCGGTATAAACATCACCGACGTGCTCCGGGTTCAGATACGAAACGTCCTTAACAACCTGTCTGCCATTGAACAAGCTGTTGAGGAAGCAAATGAGCAAATCCTTGTTCATTGCTGTTCCAAAAATGCGCTTGAAGCCGAAATCGGTCAGCAAGCTGATGTATCGTTCTTCTACCTGTTTCATACGCTGTTTGTTTTATATCTTATGCAAAGATAAACTTAATATTTGTAACATCCAAACTTTTAGAGCGTTTTTTTTATTTTCTTCTGTCACAGCCTTCGTTCCTATCCTGATTTATTCAGGTTTCCCTGATTTCTTCAGTAAAGGGGCGAGGAACTTGTAGGTATATCCTTTTTGCTGCTTCACCATTTCTTCTGGTGTTCCGGCAAAGAGGAGCTGACCGCCGCCTCGTCCACCTTCCGGACCCATGTCGATGAGCCAGTCGGCGAGTTTGATGACATCGAGATTGTGCTCGATGATGATGACCGTATTGCCACGGTCTACCAGTTTCTGGAGTACATCCATCAGGATGCGGATGTCTTCGAAATGCAGACCGGTTGTCGGTTCATCGAGAATATAGAGCGTCTTGCCCGTATCACGCTTCGAGAGTTCGGTAGCCAGTTTTACGCGCTGACTTTCACCGCCAGAGAGGGTAGTGGAACTCTGTCCTAACCTGATGTATCCGAGACCTACATTCTGTAATGCTTTGATCTTCTGCAGTATCTGAGGAACATTCTCGAAGAAATCTACCGCCTGGTTGATGGTCATGTCGAGAACATCGGCTATGCTCTTTCCCTTGTATCTTACCTCCAGCGTCTCGCGGTTGTAGCGTTTGCCGTGGCATACCTCACAAGGTACGTAGACATCCGGCAGGAAGTTCATTTCGATGGTCTTATATCCGTTACCCTTACATTCCTCGCATCTTCCACCTTTCACATTGAAGGAGAATCTGCCCGGCTTGTAACCGCGGATCTTTGCCTCGGGAAGTCCTACGAAGAGCGAGCGGATATCGCTGAACACGCCTGTGTAGGTAGCTGGATTGCTGCGAGGCGTTCTGCCAATCGGACTCTGGTCTACATTCACTACCTTGTCGATATTCTCGATACCTTCGATGCTCTCGTATGGCATCGGTTTCTTGAGCGAACGGTAGAAATGCTGTGAGAGGATAGGCTGGAGAGTCTCGTTGATGAGAGTGGATTTGCCTGAGCCGCTGACACCCGTTACGACAATGAGTTTGCCGAGTGGAAAATCAACATCCACCCCCTTGAGGTTGTTGCCCGTTGCTCCGTGAATGGTGATATGCTTGCCGTTGCCTTCTCTGCGGAGGGCAGGCACCTCAATAGCCATCTTGCCATTGAGATACTGGGCGGTGATGGTATCGGTCTTGAGCATCTCCTGAGGTGTGCCCTGGAAGACAACTTCACCTCCCTTGCGTCCCGCCTTCGGACCGATATCTACTATCCAGTCGGCAGCCCGCATCATATCTTCATCGTGCTCCACCACAATAACGGTATTGCCCAGGTCGCGAAGTTCTTTCAGACTGTTGAGCAGACGTTCGTTGTCGCGCTGGTGCAGACCGATGCTTGGCTCATCGAGGATATAGAGTACATTGACCAGCTGGCTACCAATCTGAGTAGCCAGACGGATGCGCTGGCTCTCGCCACCCGATAGAGAAGCTGACTGGCGGTTAAGCGAGAGATAATTGAGTCCCACATCGAGGAGGAAGGTAACGCGTGAGCGCAACTCCTTGATGATTTCGTGAGCCACCTTCGCTTTCATCGAAGGCAGATGCTGTTCCACTTCTTCGAGCCAATCGCGCAGTTCATCGATGTCAAGACTGGCTACTTCGGATATATTCTTATCCCAGATTTTGAAAGAGAGCGATTCTTTTTTGAGTCGCAAACCATGGCATTCAGGACATTCGATGGTCGAGATAAACTGGTCGGCCCATTTCTTGCCCGCCGCACTCTCATCATCCTCCATCACCTTCTGCAGGTAGTCGATGATACCATCGTAGGCGCAGAAATAGTCGGTAGAGGTATGCACCTTTTCCTTTTCTATCTTCACGTTTTCGAGCGAACCATAGAGAATTTCCTGCATGGCATCGCCCGGAATCTCACAGATAGGTGTCTTCAGGTTGAGGTCATACTTGCTGAGCAATGATTCTATCTGCCAGAAAATCATCTGGTTCTTGTATTTGCCAAGTGGAGCGATGCCGCCTTCATGGATGCTGAGTTTATCATCGGGAATTACCTTCTTGATATCAATCTGATTCACCTTTCCCAGACCCTTGCAATGCGGACAGGCACCTTCGGGAGAGTTGAAGGAGAACATGTTAGGAGCCGGATCCTGGTAGGCGATACCCGTTACAGGGTCCATGAGACGCTTGGAGTATGTCTTGGCCTCCTTGGCACCTTTCTCAAGAACCATTACCATGCCGTCGCCCTGTTTCATAGCCGTTGCCACACTCTTGCGGATGCGTTCCTCATCTTCTTCCTTCACCACCAGTTTATCGACCACAGCTTCTATATTGTGGTTCTTGTAGCGGTCGGTTTTCATATTGGGAACGATTTCGAGGATGTTGCCGTCGAGTCGCACATAGAGATACCCCTTTCTGCGCATACTTTCGAAGAGTTCGCGGTAATGACCCTTGCGCTGGCGTACGAGGGGAGCGAGCAGGAAGATAGCCTTGCCCTTATAATCGCTGAGAATCATGTCGATGACCTGTTCCTCGGTATATTTCATCATCTCCTCGCCACTCTGATAGCTGTATGCAGTACCGGCGCGGGCATAGAGCAGACGGAGATAGTCGTAAATCTCGGTGGTAGTGCCCACGGTAGAGCGGGGATTCTTGTTGGTGGTTTTCTGTTCTATGCTGATGACCGGACTCAATCCCGTAATCTTGTCAACATCCGGGCGTTCCATATTACCCAGGAAGTTGCGGGCATAGGCAGAGAATGTTTCGATATATCTGCGCTGACCTTCGGCAAAGATGGTGTCAAAAGCCAGTGAACTCTTGCCCGAACCAGAGAGTCCGGTAATTACGGTGAGGGAATCACGCGGAATCTCCACATCTATGTTCTTGAGGTTGTGGACCCGTGCGCCCCATACATTTATCTTTTCTTCTGAATTCATATTCCAATTCTGCTAATTGCTGTTTGCCTAATAGTTACTGTTCTGCTCTTCGGTATAACCTCTGAGCAGGTTGACATCACGTTTGATGTTATACACCACGCCATCTGCTCCCTTCGCCTTGACGAGACAGAAGTAGACACCCTCCTTGACCGGTTTTCCGCGGTAGGTGCCATCCCATCCCGTGGCAGGGTCGGTCCATTCATAGAGTTTCTGTCCCCACCTATTATATATATAGGCGTGGAACTCCTCAATGTTCCGGTAACCATCCTTGGGCTTATAGATGTCGTTGATGCCATCGCCATTTGGAGAGAAGGCATTCGGCATGAGAAGAGAACTGACTTTCGTCGTCTCTTCTGTGTTGTCCTCCTCGTCGTCGTTGACTTCCTGAGCGTGTAATTGACACGTCAAAAGTGGCAACATGATGCAAAGTAATGCTATTTTTCGTCTCATTTCTAAAATAATTTGTGCAAAGATAATAAAAAGATGAGAGATATTGCGTCAGATGCAAGATTTTTTGTATTTTTGCAGATGAAAACATGAAATATTTGAAGATATCGTTAAAAAAATCTTGTGATATGAGACAAAAAATGAGATATTTCCTGCTGTTCGTTGGGCTTCTGCTCAGTGTCAGCATTGGCGCGCAGACTGTAAAATGGCGCGACATTTACACGGTTAAGAAGAAAGATACTATCTTTGGTATTGCCAACAAATATGGATTGAGCCTTCCTGAACTGATGGATGCCAATCCGGAGATGAAGCGTGAGGGATACATGCTGCAGAAGGGAGCTACGCTCTTTATTCCATACACCAAAGACCAGAAGAATCCTAATCAGGTGAACGGTCAGAAGTCGGGGAATGGGGCGACGGTTCAGAAAACTGCTACAGCTCCGGCAACCTCAAAGGCTGCTGTTGCCAGAAATGCGGTAAAGGTAGGCGTGATGTTACCTTTGCATAATGTTGATGGCGACGGCAAGCGAATGGTGGAGTATTACCGCGGTTTGCTGCTGGCTTGCGAAACCCTGAAGCAGCAGGGCGCCGATATAGATGTGCGTGCCTGGAACGTTCCTATTGATGCTGATATCCGGAATACACTCTTGCAGGAGGGCGCTAACCAATGCGACATCATCTTTGGTCCACTTTATACCAAGCAGGTGGCTCCGCTGACCAACTTCTGCAAGAACTACGGCATCAAACTGGTGATTCCGTTCTCTATCAGCGGAGATGATGTAGAAAGAAACAAAGAGATTTTCCAGGTTTATCAGAGCGATGATGCACTGAATGATGCGACCATCAAGGCATTCCTGAGCCGTTTTTCCAATGTGCATCCTATCTTTGTAGACTGCAATGATTCTACTTCGAGAAAGGGCAACTTTACGTTCGGTCTGCGCAAGGAACTGGAACGCAGGAAAATCAATTATAGCATCACCAATGTGAATTCAAGTGTCGAGCAGTTTGCCAAGGCTTTCATGCCTTCCAAGCAGAATGTGATAATCCTGAATACGGGACGTTCGCCACAGTTGACTCAGGTATTGAACAAACTCGACGAATTTGATGCGAAGTATCCGGGTGCAGCCATTTCTCTCTTCGGCTATACCGAATGGCTGATGTATGCCAAGTATAATCTGGAAAGATTCTATAAGTATGATACTTATATCCCTTCCACCTTCTATTATAACCCGAACTCAGCACAGACCAAGGCGCTTGAGAGCCGTTATGAGCGATGGTTCCATCAGCCTATGATGGTGGCACAGCCAAGATTCGCCATCACCGGTTTCGATCACGGAATGTATCTGATTCAGGGTGTCAAGAGATATGGCAAGAACTTTACAGGTGAGCGCCAGCAGATGACTTACCAGCCCGTGCAGACTCCACTCCGTTTCGAGAAGACCAGTAGAGGAGGATACAAGAACAAGAGTTTCCAGTTGATTCACTATACCTTTAATCATCAGATAGAGGCGGTGAAGTACTAGTTTACAGTTTACAATTTATAGTTTACAATTTATAGTTGATAATGAATAGAAATATTGGGTTGCTGATTCTGATGCTCATCTTCGGAATTCCAGTTTCGGCACAGATAGGAGAGCATCGTAATGATTTCGCCATCGGTTTTAATGGGGGCTATATGATGAGTAGCGTAGGATTCACACCCGAGGTACAGCAGAAGCAGCACGGCGGACTGACGGGCGGTTTCTCGATGAGATATACCTGTGAGAAATATTTCAAGACCATCTGTTCTATCTATGCCGAGGTAAACTATGCGCAGGCAGGATGGGAAGAGGATATCCTGGATAAGGAGAATAATCCGGTGATTATAACCGAAACCAAAGAGGCGATGGCTTACAAGCGTACCATCAACTATATTCAGGTGCCAATCTTCGCGCATCTGGCATGGGGTAGGGAGACAAGAGGACTGAATATCTTCGTGAATGCCGGTCCGCAGTTTGGTCTCTATCTGAGTGATTCGCAGAAGACCAACTTCTCGGTAGAGCACATGCCGGCAACCGACAATAACCGTGTAAGTCCGGTGGTGGCTCAGGATACAATGGCAGTCAAGAACAAGCTCGATTATGGTATCGCCCTGGGTCTGGGTGCTGAATACAGTATTCCGAAGGTGGGGCATTTCCTTGCCGAAGCCCGATACTACTATGGTCTGGGAAATATCTACGGTGCTTCTAAGCGTGATTTTTTCGGGAAGAGTAACTACGGACAGATTGTTCTGAAACTCTCTTATCTCTTTGATATCACCAGAACGAAGAACGTGAAACGGAAATAGATGATAATTAATAATTGATAATTAATAATGATAACGGGTTTATCATTTATGTTTTGAAAAAAATGAGTACAACAGAAAAAATGCAGATGAAATTGAGCGTCTCTAAGTCAGCTCGCTGGACCGCCCTCCTCATCGTGAGTATCACGATGATGTTTGGTTACTTTTTTACAGATGTGATGTCTCCACTGGAGCCTCTCTTGACAGCAGCCAAGGGAGCAGAGAATGGTCTCGGACTCGGATGGAATTCGGATGAGTACGGCTTCTTCTCTGGAGCTTACGGATACTTCAATGTGTTCCTCCTACTCCTCTTCTTCGGTGGTCTTATCCTCGATAAGTTTGGCATCCGTTTCACTGGTATCCTTTCTACCGTCCTGATGTTTGGTGGAGCCTTGTTGAAGTGGTATGCTTTAGGTCATGAGTTTGACGGAATGGTTGCAGTACCATTCTTCGGTACTTACAGTACGCAGGTAGTGATAGCTGCTCTTGGCTTTGCCATCTATGGTGTAGGATGCGAGATATGCGGTATCACAGTGAGCAAGGTCATCGTGAAGTGGTTTACGGGCCATGAGTTGGCTCTGGCAATGGGTGTACAGGTAGCTACGGCTCGTTTGGGAACTGCTGCAGCTCTGAGTGCTTCTCTTCCTTTTGCCAAGGCAATGGGTGGAGTATCTGCTTCTGTTGCTTTAGGTGCCGTATTGCTTTGTGCTGGTGTACTGGTATATCTGGTTTATTGTGTGATGGACAAGAAGGAGGATGCTTCTGCAGCAGCTGTAGCTACAGAACCGGAAGAAGGTTTCAAGTTTTCAGACTTGGGTGGTTTATTCAAGACAACAGGTTTCTGGTATGTGGCATTCCTTTGCCTGATGTTCTATGCCGGTGTATTCCCATTCCTGAAGTTTGCCACCAAACTGATGATTTTCAAGTATGGTGTGGATGCTAATTTGGCAGGTCTGATTCCTGCGATGTTGCCATTCGGTACCATCTTCCTCACACCGCTCTTCGGTAGTATATACGATAAGTATGGCAAGGGTGCTACGCTGATGATTATCGGCAGTTGCCTCCTGACCTTTGTACACGTCATGTTTGCCCTGCCAATTAACTCATGGGTGCTTGCCATCGTGCTGATGCTCATCCTGGGCATTGCATTTGGACTGGTACCATCAGCCATGTGGCCATCTGTGCCAAAGATTATCCCAATGAAACTCTTAGGAACTGCATACGCCCTTATCTTCTATATCCAGAACATCGGACTGGCTCTCATTCCGGTATGGATTGGTAAGGTGAACCAGGCTAACACGGGTGCTGATGGTGTTATCGACTATACCCAGACGATGACTATCTTTGCAGCCTTCGGTGTGATTGCTATTATCATCTCTTTCCTCCTCTTGTTTGAAGATAAGAGAAAGGGATATGGTTTGCAGAAGCCTAATGTGAAATAAGTGAAGAGCGAAGAACAAAGAGCAAATTGAGTGAAGAGTAAAAACGAAGAGTGTAGAATCCGTTTGCTCTTTGTTCTTCTAAATCTTTGAAAGTATAATTTTTAAAAGAAAGGAAATAACCATGAATGCGACACCTGAATCATTGATTAAGGACTATGCTGACCCGATAGAGCAGCAGGAGATTGACAAGTTTGTATGTTCTGAGATGGGCAGACAGATACACCGGTATATCAAGGGTATGTCGGGTACCAAGCAAGCTATGTTGAAATTTGAGGAAAGGCTGGCCAGCCTCTCTGTACCAGAGAAGGAGAAGGCGATAGCCAAGTATATTGATCTGAACAGAAAAGCATTGGATGGTCTTGACTTGAAGATGATTCTGGTCCGTTCGGTAGCCAACTATTGTGACACCTTCCAGTATATGCTGGATTTTGTCAACGATAAGCGCAAGATGGTTTTCTATTACCAGCGCATCAAGGCGAAATACATTCAATATCATGAAGTATTTGAGCAAGATGGCAAGTTTGGTATGAAAGATCATCAAGGCAATATCATGCTCTCGCCAAGTTATGATTTCTTGCGCACCTGCTACATTTATAATGATGACTTGAGCATCATGCCGGTAATAGCTGAGAAGAATGGCAAGATGGGACTGGTAATGCCGGATGGTAACGATACGGTAGTGGCGGATTTCCTTTACGACGAAATTTGCTTGCGTGATGAATATCCTTACTTCGAAGCATCCCGTGAAGGTATCAGTGGCTTTATTGATAAGTTTGGAAACTTTGTTAATAGCCTCAAATCCGCAACCTATAGGGTTTAGTGGGATTTTGCTTGCAAAGCGACAAAA
>ENA-OYZH01000451-OYZH01000451.1-human-gut-metagenome-genome-assembly--contig:-NODE-451-length-9587-cov-11.879564_pt1 | contig 9587 bp, 8 predicted proteins | sample MGYA00244072_ERZ653468 | MGnify/ENA primary metagenome ERZ653468 (study PRJEB26926, sample SAMN06165161) | human gut metagenome | biome: ENVO:00009003; feature: ENVO:2100002; material: ENVO:00002003...
AATAATCAGTTACAGATTTGCAAAGTAGTTTGCACTACAGAATTTCTGTAGGTAGTAAAATTACGGGGCATGTACCTGGAGGATGAAAGTCACAGCTATCATATTAGTAGTCTGATGGATCGAAAGATGAAGGGCGAGAAGCTGGATGGAAATCTGGTAAAAGGAATCGGCATGTTGCGTAAGGATAATTAACCACAGAGGGCGAGAAGTTCGTCCTTATCCTCAAAAGGCTAAAAGAGGAGATAGTGCTTCTGATAATTCAGAAGGGCGTCGTGAAACACATTTTGTGGCTCGTCTGTAACTCCCGGAGGTGAGAACACCTCTTTGTACACGGGGCGATATAGGAGTCTAGAAGACTGGCGTGTACCTACATGCTTAGCGTTAAGCATAGCCATGTAGACTATATCACTTCCAAATTCAAATTCTGTCTATATGGCAACTAATTTGAAGGAGGATAAAGTGGTGATGGGATTTAGCATAGCATTAATAATTATTGTTCTTATCGTATTGTATTCGTTAGCTAGGACGGCAGGAGAGTCGGACAGGACAATGGAACAGATAAGAGAGCAATCACTCCTTGGAAGGGAGGAGAGCTCTGGTGGGAACAGTTGAAAAAAGAGATAAGCATAAGAAACGCAGGTTTGTATCTCCAGAAGAAAAGCTTGAAAGAGAATTAAAAGATTGTATGCATTGTAGATTCTTCTGGGGACATAACAACAGATGTGCCAATGGAACATGTTGTAAACCATCTAAGAAAAAAGAACAGAAACTTCCGACGGAATGTGTCGGATGTCCATATTATCAAGGGAATGGTTATTGTTTTCCCTGTATGCGAAAGCTGATAGGAAAGTAGGTGGTTAAGATGTTCAAGTGGCTGTTTAAGAAGAAAGGATGTGCAAAACACATGAATAACAAGTTAGAAGTAATCGGCATTGATCATGGCTGGTCAATGATGAAAACAATCTCTCAGGTATTTGTCACAGGAGTTAAGGAGATTACAACAACTCCGGCACTTTTCGGTGATGTACTTGAGTATGAAGGAAAGTTCTATAAGGTTGGAACTGTGAGGCAGGAAGTAAAGGATACAAAGGTCGAAGATGACAGCTTTTATCTTCTCACTCTTGCAGCAGTTGCTAAGGAACTTAAAAGAAGAGGTCTTGCAGAGGCAAAGGTATTCCTTGCCGTAGGACTACCACTTACAAGGTTTGGAGCAGAGAAGAATGATTTTATCAAGTACCTGACAAAGAATAAGCGTGTAAGCTTCAAATATGAGAATGAGCCGTATTATATTGAAATTGATGATGTGGCAGTATTCCCTCAGTGTTATGCAGCAGTAGTGGACAAGATTCCTACAATGGCAAAGAAAACGCTGATAGTAGATATCGGTAGCTGGACAATCGACATTATGCCGGTAATCAACAAGTCACCGGATGAATCAAAGTGTGTGACGATACCAAAAGGTCTTATTACCTGTATGCGTTCTATCAATGAACAGTGTGTAAGACAACTTAACGGAGAGGTAGACGAGTCAGAGATACAGAACATCATGCGATATGGCAGGTCAGATATTGATGATGAATACTTTGCCATTATCAAGGCAGAGATAGAGGATTTTGTTGATAAGGTATATAACTCAATCCGTGAGTTTGGGTATAACTTAAAGACTACACCGATTGTATTTGTCGGTGGCGGGGCAGTTGTGATGAAGAATTTTGGTAGCCATGATGCCAAGAACATTTCCTATAACCTTGATGTAAAGGCAAATGCAAGAGGATATGAGCAGCTTGCCACGATGGGACTTAAAAGCACTAGGCGATTATCATAAGGAGGCAGATGATGGGAAGAAGACTTGAATATGAAGTAAAAACTTCTGTCCGCCTCAACATGAGCAATCCTCAGCATGTGAAAATCAATGATGTGATTCAGAACCTTGATCCGAAGATTTTCAAATCTAAGAATCAGTTCATCATAGATGCGATTCAGTTCTACATTGATAATTATGGAAAAGAAACTTTTGTTATCAAGAAGAAGGAAAAAGAGAGGGCTGAATATATCCGGTCAGAAGATATTGATGACATTAAGGAAGAAGTCATTGAAGCAGCAACCAATGAGGCTAGGAAAGAGGTCATAAGGCTGTTAGGCGGAGTGATATCCGGGATGAATGTTGGTCAGCCGGTAATAATGCAGGCAGCCAATAGTGAAGCACAAGAACCTACAGAAGATGTTATGGACGATGCAGATGTTGCAGGACTTGCAATGGGATGGATGTCGAAAGGAGACTGATTATTATGAGAAGAGTTATGGGAGCCGTAGGAACAGTAATTTTAGAGATACTCAAGTGGATATTAAGGATAATTCTTGGAGCTTTGAAGCTGGTCTTAGGACTTGCCAAAATAATTCTTCTTCTATTCGCTATGGTGGCAAGGGTATTTCTTTCATTCGTAAGAATGGGCACATTTTGAGAGGAGGTGAGCATATATGCAGGCAAAGGGTTTATTCTTGAATTATAAGAAAAACAGACGACTTATGCAGTATTTCTTTAAAATAAGAGAGCTGGTATAATGAAAGGAGTTTAAGATGCACAGAATACGGGACAGTCCTATGTGTCCCGTGCATTACAGATAAATAGTTCACCGCAAGGGTGGATGGCACGGAACACAAAGCCCGTCCCTCTTGCGGAGAAGGGATGGGTGATTACTATGAAGAAGATAAGTATTATCTTATTATCCGCAGTACTGGTCTTTTCAATGGCTGCCTGTAATGGTGGTAAGGAAAAGGCTGATAATCAGACAGAGAAACAGACGGAAAGCGTAAAGCCAACTGAAGAAGTAGCAATGGCAACGGAAGCTGTCACAGAGGTCACAACCGAAGCTGGAAGTGAAGAGACAGAGAAAGATATTGCCGAGGTTAAAGATTCAGAAGAGAAGACTGATAAGGAAGATAACCAGTCTGCTGATAATGAAACTGCTTCAAAGCAGAAAGAAAAGTCAGAGCAGGATGACGAGCCGGAACAGAAAGCTCCTGCAAGTGGTAATAAGGAAGCTGGTGGAAATCAGAGTAATGCAGGTAATGGTGGTCAGACTACAGACAGTCCGAAAGACAATGTGAGCAATCCACAGCCTGCATCCGTGGCGTACAGTCCACAGAATGTTGTGTCACTTGCAACAGCAAAGTGTCAGGCAGGAGGGATGATTACCACACAGCAGAATTTACAGAATCATTTGAATGACGGCAGTATCACGCAGGAAGAGTACAATGAGTATTATCCTTACGATGGTATGGAAGGCTCTTATTATAGTGTGTTTGTAGAGACAGACCTCAACAAAGCAAGTACCATTGATGGACAGCGGTTATCATCTGAGGATGCAATCGCAGAATATATTGCAAGTATGTTACTTTTGGAAACAGATCCGGTATTCTACATCAGTTATGATGGAGTTTACACGACAGGCGGCACAGACTATTACGAGTTTCGATGTCACAGATAAATAAAAACGAATAGAAGCAGAAGGAAGAAAGATGTAAGCCATAAACTTATGTCTTTCTTTTTTTATGCGTAAATTAAGGAGGAAAGAGCACATGAAACAGAAACTAAAGCGTTTTATGGCAGGATTTATGGCTATGCTCACACTGGTTGGAACACTCTTTACGAATGGTACAACAGCATTTGCAGCCAGTCCGCAGGCAAATATTGCTTTCTGGTATGCATCTACCAAGAATTCCGGTGAAGTCAGTGAGTTAAAAGCCGGATATAATCATGGCAAGATTCTGTATTCAATTCTTGACGGAAATTCTGCATATTGTATGAATTTCGGATTAAGAGCAGATGGCGGTCAGCTTATGAACAGCTACGATGATGCGAGCACATCAATGTCAGCACAGCAGAGAAAGCTTTTAAGTTACTGCCTTTATTATGGGTTTAACAGTACACAAAAGGCGGCACCAAGCAACAGCCAGTGCGATGAGTATATCGCAACTCAGGCAATGGTATGGGTTATTGTAGCAGATATCTTTGGAACCGGAAGCGGTGATTCAGCAGCAAGAAAGCTCTGTAACACAGCACCAAGTCCTGATTCTTCATACAGCTATTATGAGAGGCTCAGAGACAATATCAGCAGTTCCTACAATGCAACGCTTCCAAGTTTTACATCACGCAGAACCAGTGAGGCACCAACTTATGAGCTGAAGTGGAATGAGGGAAGTCAGAGATTTGAAACAACATTATCTGACAGCAATGGTGTCTTATCAGACTTTGATTTTGGCATCAGTGGATATTCTGTTGATAAGAATGGCAACAGTATTACAATCTCTTCAACGAGCGTGAATACCACAGCTACAACAGGAACATTCACATCCAATGCTGGCAAGGTTGAGACAACATCAAGCTGTGTATTCTGGCTTACAGGAAAGAGCGGATATCAGGAGTTTATTTCTGAAAGACCGACAGCAGATCCTATCAAAGCCTATATCAAGGTCAAGACAGAGAACATCGGATATGGTGAGCTTACAAAGACAGATGAGTCAAGCGGAGTGAAGCTTTCCGGTGCAGTCTATGGAATTTATTCTGACAGCGGATGCACAAACAGAGTACAGACCATGACAACAGATGGAAACGGATATGCAAAGTCAGCTGCACTTGTCGCAGGCACTTATTATGTAAAAGAGATTACCGCACCAAAGGGATATGTCCTTTCCGGTAAAGTTCATACACTTACTGTAAAAGCAGGACAGACAACGGGAATCTCTGCAACAGATAAAGAGCAGCTTGGAGCAATCACAATCTATAAAGAGGGTGAGGTGCTTAGCTCATGGAATGGAAGCAATTTCACTTATGAGAAAAAGAAGCTTTCCGGAGCAGCGTTCAAGGTAACTGCAGGAGCAGATATCTATAAGGCAGATGGTACAAAGGTGTATAGTGCTGGCGATGTAGTGGCAGAAAGCCTTACAACAGGAACTGACGGACAGGTGGTATTATCTGACCTTCATCTTGGAACTTATGTGGTTACAGAGATTAAGAGCATTGAGGGATATACAATCAATACCACACCTCAGACAGTAGCAGTTGAGTATAAGGACCAGACTGTGACAGTACAGTATGAATCAACTACGATTGAGAATACAAGACAGAAAGCGGATGTATCTGTCGTAAAGAAGGACTCTGACACAGAGAATCCTCTTGATGGCGGCAAGTACACACTTTATGCCGGAAATGACATCAAAAACTATGCCGGACAGGTTATTGTGACAAAGGGTACAGCTCTTGAGACAGTAACTACAGGTGAGGACGGAAAGGCAAGCTACAGCGTGGAGCTGCCAATCTCTAACGGATATTATGTCTCAGAGACACAGGCACCATATGCGTATATCAGAAACAGTAAAGATGTTTACAGCTTCAATTTCAATGTATTACCTGAAACACAGGCAAAGGCATCATTCAGTCACACATTTGTAAATGACAGAACCACAGCAAAGATTCATATCTACAAGGTAGATAAGGAATCAGGCAAGGCAGTAGCCCAGGGAGATGCAAGCCTTGAAGGTGCAGTTTATGGTCTTTATGCGAGAAACGATATCGTGCATCCGGACGGAGCAACAGGTGTTGTATTTAAAGCAGGGGACTTAGTTGCAACTCTTACAACAGATAAGAATGGCGAGGCAGAGGTAAATAACCTTTATCTTGGCAACTATTATGTGAAAGAAATCACACCATCAGAAGGCTATCTTCTTGATGAAGAGGAGCACGATGTAGTTTGCGACTATGAGGGAGACCTTGTAGCAGAGGTATCAAGAAGCACAACCTCAGCAGAGCAGGTCATCAAGCAGCCATTCCAGCTTATCAAGGTATCGGACAATGGCGATGATACTGAAGCAGGCTTATTGGCAGGTGCAGAGTTCACAGCTTATTTGAAATCATCTTTACCTGTAAAGGCAGATGGAAGTTATGACTTTGACAAGGCAACTCCGGTAGTAATCGGGGAAAACGGAGCAACAACAATCACATCCGATGACAAGGGACATGCAGTTTCTATTGCAATTCCTTATGGAACTTATGTGGTAGTAGAGTCAAAGACTCCACATAACATGAAGACAATCAAGCCATTTGAGGTGAAAATCAGCGAGAACCATCCTGACAAGCCTCAGACATGGAGAGTATTCCTTGACAGGGAGTTTACTGCAAAGCTTCGTGTAATCAAGAAGGATTCCGATACAAAGCAGACAGTACTTGTACCAAACGCAGAGTTTAAGATCTTCAATATTGATAAGAACGAATATGTAAAGCAGTACACAACTTATCCGTCAAAGGTAGAGCATACTTCATTCTTTACTGATGAGGACGGAGATTTAATCTTACCGGAGGCACTGAAAATCGGTAACTACCGCATTGAGGAAGTATCTGCACCATACGGATATGTTGTAAATGATAAGTATGTCAACATCTCTGTTGATACAGACACAGCATTTGAGACTGATGGAGATACCAATGATGCCATCATCACAGTGGAATATTCCGATGCCCCGGCAGTAGGAGAACTTACTGTTGAAAAGAAGGGAGAGGTACTTGACGGATTTAAGGGCGGACTTTTTGCAAACTCTGAGGATAAGGAGTTTGTCTATAAAGAGGGCTCTCTTGCCGGAGCAGTATTCAAGGTGTATGCAGCGGAAGATATTTTCACAGCAGACAACCAGAAGGACGCAGATGGCAACCGTACAAAGTATTACAGCAAGGGCGACCTTGTGGCAACTCTTACAACAGGAAAAGATGGAAAGGCAGTAGCCAAGAATCTTCCTCTTGGTCAGTACAGAGTTGTTGAAGTAACAGCTCCTGACGGATATGTGTTAAATCCAAATGAGCAGAAGGTCACATTCACATATGTGGATGATAAGACACCTGTTATCAAGGAAAGCCTTACTTTCTCAGATGACAGACAGAAGCTTGATATGTCAGTGACTAAGCTTGATGCAGAAGATAACACACCGATTGCAGGTGCAGTATTTGGTCTTTATGCAGATGAGGATATCAAGAATGCTGATGGCAGGGTTATTATCGAGAAAGGCACACTTCTTGAGAAGGCAACATCTGATGAGAATGGAAAGATTGCTTTTGTTAAGGATTATCCATTTGCAAAATATGTTGCAAGGGAGCTTGTAAAGCCTGCCGGATATGTGACAAATGAGGAAGCTGTAAACTTTGATACAAAATATCAGGGACAGGATGTTAAGACTGCTGTATATACCAGCGAGTATAAAAACACACCTACAACCTTTGAGTTTACAAAGACAGATATCACAAGCGGTGCGGAGCTTACAGGTGCAACACTTACTGTACTTGATAAGGATGGAAATGTGGTAGACACATGGACATCTGATGCTAAGGAAGCACATGTGATCAAGAGACTTGTCGTAGGAGAGACTTACACTCTTCGTGAGGAATTTGCTCCTTACGGATATCTCAAGGCAACAGATATACAGTTTACAGTAGAGGACACAGGCGATGTGCAGCATGTAGAGATGAAGGATGAAGTTCCGACTGGTTCTATCGTGATAAACAAGGATGGCGAGTTTGTAACAGATACCACTCTTATGAAGGGACACTGGTATGATTTCATTTTCAATTACTTCAAGGACAGCCTTGCAGGAGTAACTTTTGATGTATATGCAAAAGAGGATATCGTAAGTGCTGACGGACTTGACACTGTATATCATAAGGCAGGAGACAAGGTGGCAACCATCGTGACAAATGATAAGGGTATCGCAAGAATTGATGACCTTCCGCTTGGCAAGTATTATCTTGTTGAGACAAAGACCATTGATGGATTTGTACTTGATGATACACCGATTGATGCAGATCTTTCCTATATCGACCAGAATACAAAGGTTGTATTTGCAGGAATGGATGTGACAAATGAGCGTCAGAAAGTGCAGATTACTGTAACCAAGACCGATTCAGAGACTAAGGAAGCACTTGAAGGAGCAGTATTCGGTTTATTTGCGAAAGAAGATATCGTAAATAAAGATGGCAAGGTAATCGTAAAAGCTGATACACAGATTGAGAGAACAGTAACAGGCAAGGATGGAAAGGCTGCGTTTACCTCTGACCTTCCACTTGGACAGTATTATGTCAAAGAGATTGAGGCACCAAAAGGCTATGTGAAGTCGGATAAGATTTTTGATGTGGATGCTTCATATCAGGGAGATAAGGTAAAGGTTATCGAGTTTGAGGCAGCATTTGAAAATGCACCGATCAAGGTGGAGATTTCAAAGACTGATATCACAGGTGAGAAAGAATTACCTGGGGCAAAGCTTTCAATTATTGATGCTGATGGAAAGCTTGTTGAGAGCTGGACATCAGAAGCAGGAAAGACTCATATGATTGAGAGACTTCCTGTCGGAAAGTACACACTCAGAGAGGAATCTGCACCATATGGATATAAGGTGGCTAGTGATGTAGCCTTTGAAGTAAAGGAGACAGCAGAAATCCAGAAGGTATCCATGAAGGATGAGCAGGCAGTCGGAAAGATTGTCATTGAGAAAACTGACAAAGTAACCGGAAAGCCGATCGAGGGTGTTGTATTTGAAGTAAGGGATAAGGACGGAAAGGTGCTTGATACACTCACTACTGACAAGAATGGTCATGCAGAGAGCAAGGAGCTTCCTATCTGTACTTACAACGAGGATGGATCATTCAAGGAAGATATCCATTATACAGTAGTTGAGACAAAGGCAGCTGACGGATATATCCTTGATGAAACAGCACACGATGTAACTCTTCGATATGATGACAATGCACCGGATGTTGTTGTAACAACACTTAAGCTTGTCAATGTACCGACAGAGCCTAAGCTTCCACAGACAGGCGACAATGCAAATCCGCTTCTTTATCTTGGAATCGGTGCACTTGCACTTATTACAGGTGTTGGAGTAGGACTTCGTGGAAGAAAGAAAAAGAATAAACAGTAACAATTAACCTTGCGGGGAATGTAAGCCAGTGACTTATGTTCCCTGCTTTTTTGATTTGGAGGACAAACAGTGGTAGGAGAAAGAATCAGATATTACAGAAAACGACAAAAAATGACACTCAGGGAACTGGGCGAGAAAAGTGGTTTTGAAAATAGAGGTGATGTAAGAATTGCCCAATACGAAAATGGTTCAAGAGTTCCAAGGACGGGAACGTTGAACAGGATTGCAAAGGCACTTGGCATTCCGCCGGAAGAATTATTCTGAGAGGACTGTAGAAAGTGCATGTTTCTCAAGAATTATTACAGAAAGAAAAGAAAATCTCATACCACTTTTGATATGGGAATCGAAGAAGACAACAGTTACAGAGAACACAAAAATCCCGAGGATGAAGGGATTTTGTATGACAATTTAGATTAAGGAGGAACCGTAATATGATGAATTACGAGATTTTTAAGGAAGTAGTAAAAGAAAAGTTTATGGATTATATGCCTGAGAAGTTCAAAGGAATGGAGCTTGTGGCAGAACCCGTGGAAAAGGTGAATGTGACTCTTGATGGCATCATCTTAAGAGAGGAAGGCAGGAATATTTCGCCTACGATTTATATCAATGACATGTATAAGAAGTATCAG
>ENA-OYZH01000465-OYZH01000465.1-human-gut-metagenome-genome-assembly--contig:-NODE-465-length-9439-cov-3.815750_pt1 | contig 9439 bp, 11 predicted proteins | sample MGYA00244072_ERZ653468 | MGnify/ENA primary metagenome ERZ653468 (study PRJEB26926, sample SAMN06165161) | human gut metagenome | biome: ENVO:00009003; feature: ENVO:2100002; material: ENVO:00002003...
TAAGTCGTCGGCAGCGTCAGATGTGTATAAGAGACAGGGGCTATACTTATCCCGTATGGAAAAGGGGAGGAATCTGAATGGAAATCATTGCACGAATCGAAAACGGCTTTCGGGAGAAATTCGGCGTGCCGCGGCAGTCGGGGCTTGTGCCGGAGGTGATTTCCCGCGTTGTGATGGCGGAAAAGTACAGCGTCCGCGAGGCGTTCCGCGGCATTGAGGATTACTCCCACCTGTGGCTGCTCTGGGAGTTCGACCGCGCGCAGCAGGATGATTGGCGGCCGACTGTGCGTCCGCCGCGGCTGGGCGGCAATACCCGATTGGGCGTGTTCGCGACGCGCTCGCCGTTCCGCCCGAACCGCATCGGTCTGACGGTTGTCCGCTTGATTCGCATGGAGGAGGAGAACGGGCGCATCACGCTCGTCGTCTCCGGCGCGGATTTGATGGACGGCACGCCAATTGTGGACATCAAGCCGTACCTGCCGTATGTGGACAGCGTGCCGGACGCGGTCGGCGGGTTCACCGAGCAGACCGAACGCCATCGCCTGACGGTGGATTTTCCGGAGAAGCTCAAAAAGTACGTTCCCAAGCAGAATCTGCCCGCCGTGATGGGCTTGCTCGCGCAAGACCCGCGCCCGGCGTATCAGCATGACGGAAAGCGCGTGTACGGCGTGCCGTATGGCGAGGTGGATATTCGCTTTGTCGTCGAGGGCGACACGCTGACGGTGGTGGAGGTCGTGCCGTACACGGAAAAGGAGCAGGAAAAGTGAATACGAATCGCTGGATGCAGGAGGTCAATGCGCGGTTTCCGGTGCGCAAAAGCAAGGCTCAAAAAGAGCGGTTCCGCCAATACTTCAAGCTCGGCGTGGGTATCTGCGCCTGCCGCAAGAAAAAGCATATAGGCTGGTACTGCAGCAAAATTCATACCAAACATGACACGACGTACGACGAAAGTATCCTGCAGGGTGTGGCGGACACGGTGGAAGCCGTCCTCCGGCAGGTCGTCGGGAAGGAGCAAGCATGACCATACGCGAAGAAATCGACGCGCAGTTCCCCATCCGCAAAACGACGGCGCAGAAGCGGGCGTTCGAGAAGTGGGTGATGGCGAAGATGCGCGAAATGGGGTATCGCCCCTATGTGGACGGCATGAACCGAAAGGACAAGCTGCGCCACCGCAATATCGTCGCCGGCGACCCTCAAAATGCCGAACTGCTCATCAGCGCCCACTACGATACGGCGGCGACCATCGGCGTGCCCGATCTGCGCATCCCCCGGAATTTCCCGGTGTATATCCTCGCGCAGGGCGCGGTGCTGCTGGGAATGCTGCTGATTTCCCTGCTGATTGGCACGGCAGTCGGGCTGGCGACGAAGAGCGGCGATTGGCTGATTCTGACGTTCTTTTTTGCCTATCTGGCGCTGATGCTGCTGATGATGTTCGGCGCGGCGAACAAGCATAACGTCAATGACAACACATCCGGCATTGCCGCCCTGCTGGAGACGATGCAGCGCCTGTCCCCTGAAGCGCGCGAAAAGACGGCGTTCATCCTCTTTGACCATCAGGAGACGGGCAGCCGCGGCGCAAAGAGCTACGGCGCACAGCACGTCGAAGTGCAGACGATGAAGCTGCTTGTTGACCTCAACTGCGTCGGGGATGGCGACACCTTCGTCATCAGCGCTCCGAAAATGGCGCAGGATAAGCCGGAATACGCCGCCGTCCGCGAATCCCTTGAAGAAAACGCAATGGCATCCGGCGTGTCGACGCAGTTCTTCGGACGCGCGGGCGTGCAAGGCGCGGGCGATTATCGGCGGTTCGTGTGCGGGGTGGGCGTGTCGGCATACCACCACAGCGCGGGGGTGGGACTCATCACCGGGCGCATCCACACTTCCCGTGATACCGTCTGCCGACAGGAAAATTTGGACTATCTCGCCAAAAGTCTCGCTGACGCGGCTCAAAAAATGAATGATTTGTAACAATTTGCCGAACAAACGGCATTTTTCAGCGTTTTTGCTTTGCAATTTGTACCGGAATATGCTACAATAGTGAATAGAAAGGCTCCCTGCTGGCGAGACTGGAAGAGGAGGAAGCAGTATGCTGCCGCAAGTTTCCAAGGGATTCCGCGCCATTTTTGTCGCGGTGATGTGTGTGGTGTGCGTGGCGCTGTGTGTGCTGGCGGTTCGGCTGGCGCAGCAGGGCGAGCAGCTTCGGCTGACGCAATTGCAGCTGGATGCAAGTCTGGCGCGGTTGAAGCTTCAGCAGACGCAGCGCGCGCAAATCGACGTTGACCTGCCGGAAACGCTGGCGCAATTGCAGGCGGTGCAGCCCGAAGCGGATGCAGCGTCCGCGCGCGAGCAGGAACTCCGCGCCCAGCGCAAGGCGCTCCGCAGCGAGAATGCGGAATTAGCGGCGCAGGCGGAAACGCTCACGCAGCAGCTCGCTCTCCTTCGGACCCCGGACAGTGAGCTGATCGGAGAGGTGGAGACGCTGCAAAAGACGCTTTCATCCCTTCAGGCGCAGGTGGACGCCGCACGGCAGCTCCTTGGGCAGGCAGAGGAGTGAGCCTATTCCCCAATTCACTTGCGCTATCTGCTTGCGCATTCGCATTTGGGAATCGTATACCAGCCGCATTTATTCACAGCCTGAGATTCGACTGACAAAGCAAGGAGGAAGTTCCCATGTCCGAAAACAAGTCCCAGACACCGGCACAGAACACGCCGGAAAACAGCGAGAAGAAGAAAGTCTCCCTGTTTGCACTCATCGTCGTGCTGGTCGTGGCGGTCATTGTGATGGTCGCGCTGTTCGTGCGGTCGAATAACCTGTCCAGTCAGCTGGATGAGGTCAACGGTCAGCTGGCCGCCAGCAACACCGAACTTCAGCAGACCATTGCTGACAAGGAGACGGCGCAGGCGGAACTGACCACCGCGCAGAATGACCTCCGCGAAGCGCAGCTGGTGCTGGAAGAATCCACCGCAAAGGTGGCGGAGCTGGAAGCCCAGCTGGTTGTGCTGAACGACGAAAACGAAGCGAACAAGGCGCAGGTGGAAACGCTGACCGCTGAACTGGACACCGCAAAGGCGAATCAGGCGGCGGCGCAGGGCTACCTCGACAACGTGTCCGCCCAGCTGGATGAGCTGATGCAGAACCTCGGCTTGGCGCAGAGCGCGCTGAACGGCGAAGCGACGGAAGAACCCGCCGCTGAGCCGGATGTGACGGAAGAACCCGCTGTTGAACCCGCTGCGACGGAAGAACCCACCGTCGAACCCGACGCGACGGAAGAACCCGTTGCCGAGCCTGACGCGACGGAAGAACCCACCGCCGAACCTGACGCGACGGAAGAACCCACCGCTGAACCGGACGTGACGGAAGAGCCCGCTGTCGAGCCCGCTGTGACGGAAGAACCCGCTGCCGAGCCCGAAGCGACGGAAGAACCCACCGCCGAACCTGAAGCGACGGAAGAACCCGCCGCTGAACCCGACGCGACGGAAGAACCCACCGCCGAACCCGAAGCGACGGAAGAACCCGCCGTCGAGCCTGACGCGACGGAAGAACCCGCTGCTGAAGGAAGAGTTCTTACCACCACCATCACGTCTATGCTGCCGGACGAATACACGCTTGATGTTGAACTGCATCTGGATGCAAACAATGTGGTGACGGAGTTGAAGCTGACGCTGGAAAGTGAAATCGAAGGTCTGACGCAGGAAATGCTGGATGCCTTCGCGGAGCAGTTCGTCGGCAAGCAGCTGCCGGTTGTCCTGCACGCGGATGCGGATGAGACGACTGCGGAAGAGCAGATTGTCGAAGGCATGGAGAATCAGCTGGAGAACAGCCGCGGCATCGTTGAGATGCTGAACAAGCTGGCAGAGCAGTAATCCCCTGACACATCGCGCCGCCCCGCTGATTGAATATGGTCAAGCGGAGCGGCGTTTTTTTGCACTTGTGTTCCTTTTCAATCAATGTTATAATAGAAGTGGACGTGTATGTCCGAGCAGGTATATCAACAATCAACGACCAATGGAGGCTGCACATGAAAAAATGGTTTTGCGCGCTGGGCATGATGCTGGCGCTGCTGATGTCCGTCGCGCTGGCGGACGGCGTGAAAGTCACCTTTGCCGAGAAAAACGGGCAAATCAACGGCGGCTATGATTATACGATGAAGCTGAACGTGTCGCCCGCAAGCGACAAAGACCTGACGGTTTCCCTGACCTGCGACGGGCTGGATGGCGCGTATTCCGTGGTCATCCCGGCAGGGCAGAAGAGTACCATGCTGACCGTTCCGACGCAGGTGGTGGAGGAACGCGGCAAGGTCGTCTTTGAGCTGCAGAGCGGCGACGGCTACACCGGTGCAGGCAAGCACACGCTGACTATCCAGCGCCTGCCGAACGTGCAGTTCTATCTGGGCATCAACTTTGGCACGGTGGGCAAGAAGATGAGTGTCCGCATGACGGTGACGAATTCATCCACCATCGTCAAGGGCAACAACACCTTCCAGCTGCGCGATGACAAAGGTACAGTGCTGGCGGAAGCGAAGTGGTCGAATCCGAGCGGCGACATGAGCTTCTCTATCACCCCAACCGCTGATATGGAGGGATACACTCGCCTGAGCGTGTGGCTGGGCGATCGCTGTGTGGCGGATGGCGGTTACCTGACCGTCGTTGCGAAGGGACAGCGCGCCGTCAAGAACGTGGAGACGGAGCGGAAACTTGTCGGCATCGGCATGGACTGCGGTTTCGGCGGCAAGAACACCGATCAGGTGCTGGAAGTGCTGGCGAAGCACAACACGAATATCACCTTCTTCATGACGGGCTATTTCGTCCGCACGTTCCCGGAGGAATCCAAGCGCGTGCTGGCGGCGGGCAATGAAATCGGCGACCACACGAACACGCATCCGCAGCTGACGAAGGAACGGCCATACAGCATGATGCGCCAAATCGTTTTTCCGGCGGAGACCATGGCGGAAACGCTGGGCGTCTCGCCGCGTCTGATGCGCCCGCCGTACGGGGACGTGAACAGCAACGTCATCAGCGTTTCGCGCGCGGAAGGAATGGAGTGCGTGCTGTGGAACATGAGCACGAAGGACTCCATCGGCAAATACACGGTGGCGGAGTGCATCAAGAACGGTACGACGCGTGCCAAACTCGCGCCCGGCAACATTTTGCTCTGCCATCTTGACGCGAATCGCAGCTGGGAAATTCTTGATGCTGTCCTGACCTACTACGAGGAGCAGGGCTACACCGTTCTGCCGATTTCCGCGCTGATTTACGCGACGGGCGGCTCGCTGCCCCCGATGCCCTCCACCCGCGAGGCACTGCTCTACACCGACGACTACTGGCCGAACTGGCTGGCAGAACGCGGCATTGAGATTGAGACGAAGGAATAAGCAAGCAGGCTGTCCGAGAAAAACGGGCAGCCTGTTTTTGCAAAAGGTGGAATGCCGATGCACATCACTGACTGGAAAGAGAATTTTATCTCGAAGATGATTACGCGCGGGCGCAATTACTGGCGTGCCAGGGCAGTGAAAAATCTGCACTGCACGCAGGAGAAAATCACTGCTGATGTAGAAGGCACGCGGCTGTATCGGGTTGAGATTACGCTGGCAGGCGATGCCGTGGCAACCATGTCATGCACCTGCCCCTTTGCGAAAGAGGGCGCAAACTGCAAGCACATGGCGGCGGTTCTCTTTGCGGCGACCCATCTGCCGGAAGCGGAATTGCCCGTGCCAGAGTGGGAGAAGAAGCTGAACAGCCTGTCCGCCGAAACGCTTCGGGATTTTCTTCGCCCGCTGCTGAAAAAGGACGAAGCACTCCGAAACCGGCTGATGCTGTGCAAGGGAAATGCACCTGTCCGTGCGGATGAACGCCGCCTCAATTGGCAGCGCACCCTGACGCAGACGCTTCACGCCGCCGAACGCTATTCCGAAAACGAGTATGACGAATACGCGGAATATGACGAAGAAGAGGAATCACCCGTTCAGGAACTGCTGGAGCTGATGAACGCGGAATTGGCTGATTTGCTGACACCGGAACATGCGATGCTGGCGTTTGAACTCGTTTGCGACACGGCAATGATGTTTGAATCCGCCGATGAAATCCTTGAACAGGAGGATATCGAAGACGCTTGCCGCGATGCATGGATGCAGATTCTTGCCATCGCAGCACCCGACCAGCAGGCGGCAATGTACGAGTGGTTCGCCGCTGCATTCCGGACGTGGAAGCCGATGCCGTATTTCACCGCGCCGCTGGCGTTCTTGTTTTCGTATCCGTGGGACGAAGCGATTCATCAGCGGAATCTCGCGCTGCTGGACGAGAAAATTGCCGAATGGAAGCCGAATGCGCAGGAACGCGGTGGAGGCGCGATGGTGAATCTGCTGAATCAGCGTGAAAAAACGATGCAGCAGCTGCACGCTTCGCAGGAGGACATCATCAGCTTCTGGCATTCGCATTGGGATGTGCCGTATGCGCATGACCAGACGCTGAAAACGCTGATGGCGGCGGAAAAGTGGACGGAAGCCATCGAGCAGGTCAAGGCGGATTTGCAGACGTTCGCCGGGGAATATATGCCATGCAAGCAGCGCCGCGAACAGCTGATTTTGCTCTATCAGCGCGCAAATCAGCCTGACCTTGCGCAGCAGGCGATTCGGCAGTACATTGAGCAGTACAATCAGTACAGCATGGAGCAGATTGATGCGCTTCGAGCGACGCTTCCCGCCAATGCATGGCGCGACGAGGCGGAACGTTTGATGAAACTGCCGACGACAAGCACTATCCGCCTGCCCCTGCTGGCATCCATTGAGCAGTGGGAGCAGCTGCTCCAGCGGATTCAGCAACACAGCAATTTTGAGGGACTGTGTACCTATTTTGACCCGCTGATGGCATGGGATTCCGCCCGCACGCTGGCACTCTACCGCAACATGGTGAATCGCGCTATGCAAGGTGCTTCGTCGCGCGCCGCCTACTGCGAGGTCATCCGGCAGCTGGAACGCATGAAAGGCACCGACGAGGGAAGAAAGATAATTGCTGACCTTGCTGAACAGTGGCGCAGGGACTACAAGCGCAAGTGCGCACTGCTGGACGAATTGCAGAAAGCAGGATATTGACAAAAAACTGGACTGTCCGAGCAAAACGCTCGAACAGCCTGTCTTTTCTTACTTACTCCGCCGGGAACAGGAATCCCGCCGTCATTTCCAGATAGTTTTCGCCCGCGTAGTCCGGGAAAAGCTCATGCATCTTCGCGATGAAATCCGCCGTGAACGCTGCCGGTCGTAAGCGTCACGGTGGCGCAGGTCGGGGTGCTCACTTCCGCCAGCGCAGCGGACAGCAGCAGCAAAATCATCACCAGCAGGGAAATCAGTTTCCTTATGGGTTCCTCCAAGGTGGGTCGTTCGGGGAAAGGGGTTATCTTGTGGCCACGATGAAAGGATACACCATTTGTGCTATGGGCGCAAGTACGCATTTTTTTATTAGCGAGGCACTTTGGGTGACTGGGGAAGGATTCGCTGCGGGGGCAAAAGAAAAGCACCGATTCTATCGAACCGATGCTAATCTGGCGGAGAGTTAGGGATTTGAACCCTAGGTGGGGTATAAGCCCACACACGATTTCCAGTCGTGCGCCTTAGACCACTCAGCCAACTCTCCATATGAAGTTCACATTGCGGCGGGTCATCCGCAACATTGATTATTATAGCGCGAATCGGGGCGTTTGTCAAGAGAATTTTCGTGATTTTTGCAAAAAATCCGCGCAAGTGAGGGCGAACGCAGAAAAAGGACTGTGAGCGGAGAAAAGTGCCCGCGCAGCAGTCCTTTTGCGGTTAAATCAGGAACATCCAGCCAAGCATTGACACCATCGCGGCAATATGCAGCATGCCGACGATTTGCAGGGGGAACATGACGATGAAAATCGGGAGAATCGTGAACACGAGCGCCCAGATCGGGAAACCAATCGCGCCGGTGATGATAGCAACCATCAGGGTGATGTAGAACGTAATCATTCCCAGAGAACACAGGCGCAGGGATGCGCCGCTGCCCATCAGGTCAAGCATCATGCCCTTGGCACGCTCGTCCCGCCCGTATTTGAGGAACATGTACTCCGCCAGCCCGCACGTCAAGTGATACGCGGAGCTGACGATGCACGCGAACGTCGTGCCGGCGAACAGAATTGCGCCGTACACCGGGGCTTTCTGGTACGCATACGCCGCCAGTGCCGCGTATCCGCAGAACTCCAGCACGATGGAAAACACACCCAGCACGCCCGAACGCATCGGCACATTCGGCGAAACGCCCTCCATCAGCTTCGCGGTGTAATCGCTTTCCTTCAGCTTGCTGTAGTTGACGAGTTTCAGCGTGCCGTTGGGGAAGATGCTCAGGATGCGGTCGCAGTATATGTTAATTACAACTAACTGTTTCGGTTTGGAGTATAGCACACGCACCAATCCCTGTCAAGGGCGGACAAATGGTTTCGGAAGATTTTCGTTACAGCCAGCCGAACGCGTGCGCCGCCGCGCCGCCGACGCCGCAGAGCAGCATCACCAGAATTGGGTTCCACTTCTTCCAGCGCAGGACGAGGAACGCAGCGACCATCAGCACAATGCCGACGATGGACACGCCGCCGCCCGATTTCACCGCCGCGACCTGCACGATGCTCAGCGCCGCCGACGCAATCAGTGCGACAACCACGGGACGCAGCGCGCCCAGCACGTTCTGCATCGTCTGCCCGGAACGAAATCGCCCATACAAATAGGAAAGAAGCGTGACGAGAATCAGCGACGGCATGATGCACCCGAACGTCGCGACGAGCGCCCCCGGCAGTCCGGCGCAGCGCATCCCGACGAATGTCGCGGAGTTGACCGCAATCGGGCCGGGGGTCATCTCGGCAATCGTCATTAGGTTCGTAAATTCTGCCATCGTCAGCCAGCCGTGCGACTCCACCACCAGCGACTGAATCAGCGGCATGGCAGCATATCCGCCGCCGACACTGAACAATCCGATTTGGAAAAAGACGAGGAACAGCACCATCATGCGGATACGCCCCCCTTTCGCGCCAGCAGCGCCCGGATAACGCCAATCGCCGCCGCGACGAGGATGACCACGATGACGTTGACGTGAAAGACGGCGGATGCCGCGAACGCGCCTGCCATCAGCAGCAGATTCAGCCAATCCTTCGACTGCACGACCTTGCCGCCAAGATTTGCCGTCACGTCGCAGATGACCGCCGCCACGCCCGACTGCATCCCCGTCAGCACCGCGCGTACCCATTCGTTCTCGGCGAACGCGGCGTACATCATAGAGATGATGCTGATGATGACAATCGGCGGCAGAATTGTCGCCAGTACCGCGACAATCAGCCCCGAAATCCCGGCGATGCGCCGCCCAACGAGGATGGCGCCGTTGACGGCAATCGCGCCCGGTGCGGTCTGCGCCAGGGCGGTCATGTCCAGCATTTCCTCTTCGG
>ENA-OYZH01000475-OYZH01000475.1-human-gut-metagenome-genome-assembly--contig:-NODE-475-length-9322-cov-5.376605_pt1 | contig 9322 bp, 9 predicted proteins | sample MGYA00244072_ERZ653468 | MGnify/ENA primary metagenome ERZ653468 (study PRJEB26926, sample SAMN06165161) | human gut metagenome | biome: ENVO:00009003; feature: ENVO:2100002; material: ENVO:00002003...
CGGAGATGTGTATAAGAGACAGCTGCGGTACTACACCACAACTACACCAATTTTGGGACGTTTTCCCGAAAAGGAGCCTTACAAAGCGGTGTGGTGTAAGAATCGAATAGACGGATTGGTGTAGTAGGTACACCGAACCCCAAACGCAAAAATGCGGCAGCTATGTTGTGAAAATACAACGTAGCTGCCGCTTTTTGTTTCGTATAGAGATTTTATGCTGACAGGCAACTTCTCCTGTGGTTAAATCAATTTGTCGTTGGCAAGTGTCAAACACTCCTGATTTGGCATACGCCAAAATTTACGCCAATTTAGCGCAGTTCCTCAAGCAATGCCGTGCAGCCTTCCAGTATATCCTGCCATGTGGTTTCAAAATCTCCCGTGAACCATGGGTCTGCCACTTCACGGGGATGATCCGTATGCGCCATCAGCAGCGAGACTTTATGCTGTGGGTCTCCGCCGACAAGCCGCAGGATGTCGCACAGATTACTTTCGTCCATGCCAATCAGATGATCATACCGTGCATAATCCAGCAGGGTCATCTGCCGGGCGGTCTTGCCGTTGCAGTCGATGCCATGTTCTGCCAGCTTCTGCCGTGCAGGAGGATAGACCGGATTTCCGATTTCCCATGCACTGGTGGCGGCTGATGCGATTTCAAATTGCTCGGATAGTCCTGCCTTGGACGTAAGGTCTTTCATCACATACTCCGCCATCGGGCTTCGGCAGATATTTCCGAGACAAATAAATAAGATCCTGGTCATGCCGGGTCGTTCTCCTTTTGGCTTACAAAAGCATAGCCGCCGTGGGTAGTGCGGATAAAGCTACCGCAGCCGGCCAGCTTCTTTCGCAGATTGGAAACGGTATTTGCCACGACCTTTAAGGTGTCGTCACAGTTTTGTCCCCACACAGCACGGAAAAGCTCTTCTTTTGAGAAGATTTGTCCTTCGTGGGAGGCAAGCATCAGCAGCAAATCGAACTCCAGTCGTGTAAGGGAGACTTTTCTGCCGTTGCACGACACTTCGTGGGTCATTCCGTCCAGTGTAAGCCCCGGAAGAACCAACTTCTCCCATGAATCAATGGATATTTGCTCTGCCTCGATGTGCTCTCGTTCCAGAAGCATCCGGATCTTCTGCTCCAGTTCCGGGTCAGGCTGTCGGGTCTTTATAACGATCATGGCAAACTCCTGCGTGTATTTTACTCTGCGGCGGTATCCATTTCCCGGAGCAGGTTTACCATCTCGATGGCACTGACTGCACAGTCATAGCCTTTATTACCTGCTTTGGTGCCTGCCCGCTCGATGGCCTGTTCGATGTTTTCGGTGGTCAGAACACCAAAGAGGACGGGAACCCCGCTTTCCAGCGAGACCGTGGCAATGCCTTTGGAAACCTCATTGCACACATAGTCGTAATGGCTGGTAGAACCGCGAATCACGGCACCAAGGCAGATCACAGCATCATACTTTCCGCTTTTTGCCATTTTAGAGGCAACCAGTGGGATCTCAAAAGCACCCGGAACCCATGCAACATGAACATCAGCGTCCTGCACATCGTGCCGGAGCAGGCCATCCATTGCTCCGCTCAGAAGTTTGGACGTGATAAATTCGTTGAAGCGGGCAGCTACGATACCGACCTTGATGTTCTGAGAAACCAGCTTGCCTTCAAATGTTTTCATTTTTAAATACCTCTTTCGTTGTTAATATTCCAGAAGATGCCCCATCCGTGCCTGCTTCGTTTTCAGGTAAAACAGGTCATACGGGGTCGCCGTCATCTGAATGGGTACGCGCTCGGAGATCTCCAGCCCAAACTCGGAGAGCTGATATACTTTGTCCGGGTTATTGGTAAGCAGGCGCAGGCTTTTTACGCCAAGTTCCCGGAGGATCTGCGCGCCGAGATAATACTCCCGTTCATCTCCATGGAACCCCAGAGCGAGATTGGCTTCCAGCGTATCCATGCCCTGCTCCTGAAGTTCATAGGCACGCAGTTTGTTGATCAGACCGATGCCCCGGCCTTCCTGCCGCATATAGAGCAGGATACCCCGGTCTTCTTTTTCGATCTGCGTCATGGCAGCGGCCAGCTGTTGGCCGCAGTCACAACGCAAAGAGCCAAATGTATCTCCTGTCAGGCATTCCGAGTGGACGCGGCACAGAATATCCTTTCCATCGCCAATGTCACCTTTTACCAGTGCAATGTGATGCTCTCCGTTCAGGCGGCTCACAAAACCATAAGCTCTGAAGGTGCCATACTTGGTGGGCAGGTTCACTGCCGTCACCTGATCGACCAGTTTATCGTGACACTTGCGGTACTCCTGTAAATCACGGATGGTGATGAATTTGATCTGGAAACGCTCTGCCAGCTTTGCCAGTTCAGCGGTGCGCATCATCGTGCCATCCTCCCGCATGATCTCGCAGCACAGGCCGCATTCTTTCAGCCCTGCCAGACGGCACAGGTCAACGGTTGCTTCCGTGTGACCGTTGCGCTCCAACACACCGTTCTTTTTTGCCAGAAGGGGGAACATATGGCCCGGTCTGCGGAAATCTTCTGCTTTTGCGTGATCGTCCACACAAGCCATCGCCGTAATGGAACGCTCTGCGGCAGAAATGCCCGTAGAAGTAGAAACGTGGTCGATGGACACCGTAAATGCCGTTTCATGGTTGTCGGTGTTATGCTGCACCATCTGCGGAAATTGCAGCTTCTGGACGAAAGCCTCGGACATCGGCATACAGATCAGACCTTTGCCGTGGGTCGCCATAAAGTTGATGTTTTCGGTGGTGGCAAATTCGGCAGCACAGATGAAGTCCCCCTCGTTTTCACGGTCGGGGTCATCCGTTACCAGAATGATTTTTCCTTGCTTCAGGTCTTGCAAAGCTTCGGGAATGGTATTGAAGTTCATCGTAAACTCTCCTTAAAAGCCGCAGCGCAGCAGCATTTCTTTTGTGAGCGTGTTTTGCTTCGGTGTTTCTGATGGAAGCAGCCTCTCGATATATTTTCCAACAACATCGGTTTCCAAATTGACAAAATCCCCTTTGTGCCGTTGGTTCAGGTTCGTCTGACGGACGGTGTGCGGTATCGTGGACACGGAAAAGCCCGTAGGTTCCACCGCAGCCACGGTCAGGCTGATACCGTCTATTGTGATAGAGCCTTTTTCAACGACATAGCGAAGGATCGCAGAATCTGCATGAATGGTGTACCAGATAGCCGTATCGTCTTTTCGGATATTAGCAATGCGTCCGACGCCATCCACATGGCCTGCTACGATGTGTCCGCCAAAACGTCCGTTGGCCGGCATGGCACGTTCCAGATTGACAGCACTTCCAACGGTGAGCTGTGCAAGTGCAGAGCGGTTCAAGGTCTCGTGCATGACATCCGCAGCAAAGCTATCCGGGAAGAGCTGCCTGACGGTCAGACAGATGCCGTTGACGGCGATGCTGTCGCCGATCCTGGTTCCTTCCAGAACCGTTTTTGCACGAACAGTCAGTACGGCGGAATGCTGTCCCCGATTGATGGATTTTATTGTTCCGACTTCTTCCACGATTCCGGTAAACACGGGTACTCCACCTCACTTTCGATCAGGAAATCTTTGCCAAGCTGTTCCAATCGGCTGTTCTTCAGGCGGAATGCAGCATCCGGAAGCGGGACACCTGCACCCTCAATGGGTGCTTTGGCATCCCTTCCTCCGAACAGCTTCGGGGCAATGTAAGCCTGTACCTGCTGCACGATGCCGCTTTCCAGTGCAGACCAGTTCAAGGTTCCGCCGCCTTCCAGCAGAATGCTGTCGATCTGCTCCTGCCCCAGCTGTTCCATCAGTTGCAGAAGATTCACATGACCGCAATGCGCTTCCAGACAAAGGACCCGGCACCCGGCCTGTTGATATGCCGCCTGCTTCTCCGGGTCGCCGCAGCAGGTCGCAAGAATGGTCGGAACCTGTTTGGCGGTCATGACCACCTGTGATTGCAGCGGTGTCCGCAAATGTGTATCACAGATGATCCGGACGGGATCACGGCCACCCTCTATCCGGCAGGTCAGCAGCGGGTCATCTGCTAGGATGGTTCCGACTCCCACCATAATGCCGCGGAATCGGTGTCGCTGCCGTTGAACATGATTCCGGGCAATTTCCCCGGTGATCCATTTGGAAGCGCCTGTGTATGTGGCGATTTTTCCGTCCATCGTCATGGCGTATTTCATGGAAACGAAGGGGCGTTTTGTGGTGATATAGTGGAAGAACACCTTGTTCAGCGCATCGCATTCCTCTTGCAGAACATTTTCGGTCACATCTATGCCGTGTGCGCGCAGGATTGCAATTCCTTTTCCAGCCACCAGCGGATTCGGGTCAGCAGAACCCACGACCACCCGGTGAATGCCCGCGTCCAGAATCGCATCCACGCAGGGCGGCTGCTTTCCGTAATGGCAGCACGGCTCCAATGTCACATACAGGGTCGCTCCCTGCGGATCTTCGGTGCAGGATGCCAGCGCATTGCGCTCCGCATGAGCCTGACCGTATCTCTGGTGCCAGCCCTGTCCGATGATCCTGCCCTCTTTTACGACCACGGCACCCACCATCGGGTTGGGAGACGTCCATCCGCAACCCTTTTTTGCAAGCTGCAAAGCCAGACGCATATACTCTTTGTCGTTCATCGTGTCGCCTCCAAAAGAAAAAGCCCTGAACAAAAACGTTCAGGGCAAGCCGAAAAGACACAAGGGACCCTTGTGCAAAAAAGAAAGCTCCAGAATGCAAACGCATCCCAGAGCAGCCTCCACAAGCGCAGAACCGTGCGGGCTCTGCGCTTGGTATCTTCTTTCATCCAGACTGTACTGTCGGCTTCGGAGTTTCACCGAATCATGCCTTGCGGCTCGTGGGCTGTACCACCGGTAGGGAATCGCACCCTGCCCTGAAGATTTCTGATTTAATTACAGCGGCATTATAGCACGGCTCCTTTCGGATTGCAAGGGCATTCTGCAAACCGGGACGAAACCGGGATGAAGATGGGTACGAAACTTTTTGACTATTATTGCCTTGTCAAGAGGGTAGGCGTCGTCCAGCCCTCTCTTTTTTTGCCAAAGTTTCCCTTGCTTTTTCTTGCACCCTGCCGAAATCAGCGTATTCCCAAAACTTTTTGTTGACACGGCTCGATTTTTGTGGTAATCTATCCCAACAATTGAATATAACATATTTTTACATATTCGTTCTGGCCCTGCGGGGCTGAACATTTTGGCTTTCAGCCGTTACATAACCGACTAGCATGACCTTCCAGAAAAAGCGAAGGCAGGGCTGGTCTGTTTTGTGACGGCTTTTTTGTTGCCGTTTTGCCCGTTGCACCTTGAAAACCGCATGACCGTCTGCATGGGATACCCGGCGATAACCCCCCCAGTGGGAGAGCCGGAAAACGCCGCCGGAAGGGGGCAGGAAAGCCATGCAGGGAGAACGGCAGGACGTTGATTTCTCAGTTGCGGAGTAAGAAAATGTGGTCAAAATGACCACATTTTCTTACCGTAACGCCAATGAAAGGACGGAATGCCTATGAGTAATTTTACCCCTGCATGGTTCAAGAAGGGCTTTTTCAACGAATCCCTGTTCTGTGACGATTTTCTGAGCATCCACCAGCTGCTTTACTCGAATGGCGCATTTTTCACCCCGGACGGCAGAATGGTGGACCCCATGCCCCTGCGGTGTGAGATCTTCGAGATGATGCGTGAATACGTTGGGGCGAACCTTGCCAAGAAAGTCACCAATGTGGTGGACGTGCTGAAGCTGGCGGCACAGGTGGAGGACTTTCCGCCTGTCACCGACCGCATCGCACTGGCAAACGGCACCCTGTATCTGGACGGCACCTTTCAGGAGGGTAAGCCGGAGATCGTCCGCAATCGGCTCCCGGTCAGGTATGACCCGAAAGCCCCACAGCCTGTCCATTGGCTGCGGTTTCTGTCCGACCTGCTCTACCCGGAGGACATCCCCACCGTGCAGGAGTTCATCGGCTACTGCCTGATTCCCAGCAACAAGGGCCAGCGCATGATGGTCATCAAGGGCAACGGCGGCGAGGGAAAATCGCAGATCGGTGTGGTGCTGTCCCGGCTGTTCGGCTGCAACATGAAGGATGGCAGCATCGGCAAGATCTCGGAGAACCGCTTTGCCCGTGCCGACCTCGAACACACCCTGCTCTGCGTGGACGATGATATGCGGATGGAAGCCCTGCGTCAGACCAACTATGTCAAGTCCATCGTGACCGCACAGGGGCAGATGGACTTGGAGCGCAAGGGCAAGCAGAGCTATCAGGGTTGGATGTACGCCCGCCTGCTGGCGTTCAGCAACGGCGATTTGCAGGCATTGTATGACCGCTCGGACGGTTTCTACCGCCGTCAGCTCATCCTGACCACCAAGGACAAGCCCCTCTCCCGTGTGGACGACCCGGACATTGCCGAGAAGATGGCGGCAGAGGTCGAGGGCATCCTGCTGTGGGCATTTGAGGGCTTGCAGCGGCTGGTGAAGAATGGCTTCCAGTTCACCGAGAGTGACCGTGCCAAGCGCAACCGGGAACTGGTGAAGCGGGACAACAACAATGTGTTCGATTTCCTCGAATCCGAGGGCTACATCCGCCTGAAGGCGGATGCCTGCACCAGCTCGAAAGAGCTGTATGAGGTCTACAAGATGTGGTGCGAGGAGAACAGCCTGAATGCGATCAAGGCACGAGGGTTCAGCGATGCGCTGATCGCCAACCAGCGCAGGTATAATCTGGAATCCACCAACAACATCGTCAACTCGTCCGGGCGGCGTGTCCGGGGCTTTGTGGGCATCGAAGCCCTTGTGCAGCCCGACCTTACTCCCAACAGTTGGCGAGTATGACCCCCTATAAAGGAGAATTTGGGTGTTTTGCTGCGTACGTGCGTACGCAGCAGTCGGCTTTCTCTGTACGCACGTACGCAGCGATTGACCGAAAACGCGCCATATAAGGGGCTTTGGTTGGTGGTCAAAACGACCACCAACCAACCCCATAGCGTTAAGTGCCGGAAAGCGGCACTTGCCAGCATCCACCCAAATCCCCAAAATGGGAATCAGTGTGAGATGGCCGTTATCAGACCGTCTATCTGCCTGTTACCATTTTGGGAACAGGCAAAATCAGTTGGTCATTTTGGCCAACTGAAAAAGCCGGACGAGCTGCGGGCAGGGATTCGCAAATCGTTGCTTGTCAGCTTGCCCGGTGCAGGAGTGCAGAGGGTGCAGCCCTTTGCCCCAGTGATATGATGCTGTGCGTCATATGCTACTGGGTATTATCTGGCGCAAAACGGCGGCAGATCCAGCAGCTCCGCTGCTGCGTTTTTCCCACGCCAAGCTGTTGAAACGGAGGAATGTCTATCTGAAATTAACACGACACAACGGACGAGCCGGAACCCACGGCACCTATAACCCCAAGCACAATGACCGCAGTTTCAACCTTTCCAACAGCGAGCACATTGACCCGGAACGAGCTAAAGGCAACATCTACTGGGACTGCTTTCACGGTTCCCGTTCGGCTCTCGCTCCACAAGACCCGGACAATCTGGCGGCAACCTTCTCAGATGACGTATTCTATTTGAGAACTGTGCAACGTCTTTTCTGCACGATATCGGTGGAAATCGCATGGTCGGTATGGTATACTAAAATTAACCCCTATATGCGCTTTTCACAGAAAGGAGCTTCTAAATGCCTGAAAAGCGCAAGGATAGCAAGGGCCGTGTTTTGAAGGATGGCGAAAGCCAGAGAGCAAACGGCACCTACGACTATCGTTATACCGATATCCACAAGAAACGGCGTTGTATTTACGCTAAATCCCTGACAGAGCTGCGGAAAAAAGAGGAAGAACTGTGGCGCGATCTGGCAGACGGCATCGACTATGCTGCCGGAGAGATGACAGTGGCTGATCTGGTTGACCGCTATATGAACCTGAAACGTGGGTTGAAGCCCAATTCACTTCGGTCGTACAACACAGCGGTCAAGCGGATTCATACGGACCCTTTCGGGCAAAAAGCCATTAAAACGGTAAAATTGTCCGATGCGAAAGGCTGGTTCGTGTTTCTGCATGACAGCGGTTTTAAGCAAAACACCATAGGAATCCTGCAAAGCGTTGTCAGACCGGCGTTTGAGATGGCGGTGGAGGATGACATCATCCGCAAGAATCCATTTAAGTTCAAGCTGTCGGATGTTGTGCCAAAGGACGCTTATGTGCGTGATGCTCTGACCAGAGAGCAGCAGATGAAATATCTGCAATTCGTTCAGGACTACGGTGGCAACTATTATGATGATATCGTCATTCTTATGGGAACCGGCTTGCGTGTGAGTGAGTTGTATGGCCTGACACGAGCAGATATCGACTTTGAACGGCACTGTATCCATGTCCGGCGGCAGCTTTGCCGGACGGCTGAAAAGCCCTACTTTGTCACACCGCCGAAAACAAAAAGCGGTATCCGCAATGTTCCCATGACAGATACCGTTTGTGCAGCGTTGCGGCGTGTAGTAAAAGCCAGAGCGTCCACGAAAGTGGAAGCGCTGGTGGATGGCTGCAGCGGATTCCTCTTTCTGGACAAGTCCGGAATGCCGAAGGTGGCAATGCACTTGGAAAACTATATGCATGGTGTGCAGGGAAAGTTTGAGAAGGCGTACAGCAAACCGGTTCCGCGCATTACACCTCATGTGCTGCGACACACCTTCTGCACCAATGTTCAGCAGGCCGGGCTGGATGTAAAAAGCCTGCAATACCTGATGGGACACTCCAATGCCAGTGTGACGTTGGATGTCTACACGCACAGCAGCTTTGAATCGGTTGAAAGAGCCTTTGAACAGATCGCCGGCAACCTGTGATTTTCGACGCATGAAGCGGAATTGCTTACGCCGAAACTTACGCCAAAACTTACGCCAATCACCCGGTAAGTGGCGTAGATTTGCGTAGAAAAGCGTGGATCGTGCAAAAACGGAGAATCTGGAAAAATCGGCTTGTGGCCTTGATAATTCTACAAAAGTCTACGCTTCCGGATATTCGTGATTCGGCTCCAAAAGTGTGGTTTGGAAGGGCGGTATGTACTAAGCCGCAGCCCCATCCCATCCCGATGTCTTTTGAGGCAGGGTCTCTTCGGAGGCCCTGCCTCTTTTGCGTAACAGCCCCCTTTTCTGCCCATACTACGGGGCAGGGAAGGGGGCCTTTTTATGTCGGGCCGGAGGGTGCTTGCGCTGTATGGGGCGCTTCTGCTGGGGTTTGCGGCGGTGGTCTGCCGGTTGTACTGGCTCTGCTCGAACACCGGATACGCAGCGCGGGCATCGGCGCAGAGCGAGGCCGTCCTGCGCCTGCCTGCGGTGCGTATCC
>ENA-OYZH01000477-OYZH01000477.1-human-gut-metagenome-genome-assembly--contig:-NODE-477-length-9294-cov-9.400584_pt1 | contig 9294 bp, 11 predicted proteins | sample MGYA00244072_ERZ653468 | MGnify/ENA primary metagenome ERZ653468 (study PRJEB26926, sample SAMN06165161) | human gut metagenome | biome: ENVO:00009003; feature: ENVO:2100002; material: ENVO:00002003...
CCCCCTACTGAAATTAACATAGTGAGGGGGTAGGGGTGAGGTTTGGAGAGGGGCAGAGACTACCTCGTAGGAGGTTGATTTTTTTTAAACCGAAAAGGTAAAATTACAGTATTGTTAATTTAACGCCCCCTATGTATTTTACCCCCCCTACTGAAATTAACATAGTGAGGGGGTAGGGGTGAGGTTTGGAGAGGGGCATGGAGTGCTGGAAAGGAGGGACGTAGCTTGGGGTATAGTAAGCTGACCTATGAAGAGTACATAGAGAATCCAGAGTTTTATCTGGCGAGTGGTATATTGGCACCGAAGTGGGCGAATGAACTTTATGGCAAGGGCTATAAAGGTGTATGTGCAATAGATTTTTATGACGATATCTTTGGAGGCGATCTGGAAGAACATCGGATGCCAGAAGATTATCAAACTGGGGAATATGCAGCGATTGCGATTGAGCAGGTAAAGCAGATTAAGGATGGGAAAGAAACAATAAAAGGACGCAGGATCACAGTAACACAAGATCAAGAAGAACTGTATGATCTGATAGAAGAATCAGAAAATTTCTGCATGATGGCGCCGATCAGCTATGCAGGACGGTCACGAAAGAGCGAAAATGCGCGATATCTGTATGCGTTGGTAATAGAGGTTGATGGAATTAAACCGAAAGGTGGCTTGAATGAGTTAATTTATAGCTGGAATAGAAGAGTAGCGACGATGCCGCAGCCGACTTATATTGTCTGTTCTGGAAATGGTGTGCATTTGTACTTTGTTTTCGAGCGTCCAGTACCATTGTTCAAAAATATTTATGAACAGTTGACACAAGCAAAGAGGGCATGGACGCGAGTTTTTTGGAGTTCATATGTCAGCGAACTTAGCAATTCCGTCCAATATGAAAGCCTAAATCAGCCGTTTCGCTGTGTTGGAACGATTACCAAGAATGAACGGAGCTATGCAATGGCATTCCGCACAGGTGAGAAAGTAACGCTTGAATATTTGAATAGTCGAATGATGGCGGATAATCTGCAACTAACAGTTATTTATAAATCAAATCTTCCACGACAGAAGGCGAAAGAGCTATATCCTGAATGGTATCAGCGAAGAATTGAGGAAGGGCAACCAAGGGGACACTGGACACGTTATCAGCCGATCTATTACAACTGGATTGAAAAGGTATTAAGTGGAGCAAAGGTTGGACACCGATATAATTGCTTAGAGAATCTGTGTAGTTTGGCAGTGCAATGCAATATTGAGCCAGAACAGGTAGAAAGTGATTGTAGACGGATGGCTGCAAAATTGGAAGAGTTGACTGTAGATGAGGATAATCATTTTACGGAATACGATATTTTATGTGCGTTGCGAACATATCACACAGCTTCGGAGCAGGCATATAGGAGAAGGATTGATATTATTTCAGATAAAACAGGCATTCCATTAACTGCTAATAAGCGTAATGGACGAAAACAAGCTATTCATGTACAATATATGAATCTCAATCGGCAATTTAAAGTAATGAATGGTGAATGTACAAATGGAGGAAGACCCAAAGGAAGTGGAACAGTGCAAAGCAAGGTTCAAGAATGGCAGGAACTGCATCCAGATGGTAAAAAGTCAGAGTGCATCAAAGATACAGGATTATCAAAACCAACGGTCTATAAATGGTGGAGAAAGGAATGAAAGATAATGGAGAAAAGATGTAGTTTTGAACTATTTAAGAGTAATGTATGCCATTGGCTGAAGGAAGAAGGTGATATTGACTTTCTGATACAAGTATTGGAATCGGATCTCATTCGGAAATATTATAATGATTCAGCACGAACAAGACACAACTGACGTTTTAAGAGGCCCTAAAGCTAACGCGAGAAGAAACTGGGACGGTAATTGGATCTTAGAAAACGCAAAAACAAGAAAGCCGCTCTTGATCGGTACAAAAGAACAAATTCTTGAGCAATATGACCGCTATAACAAAACTACCATCTAACCCCTTAGAAAGCCCCTAGAAGCCCTTAAAAAGCTTCCTAGGGGTATTTCTATACCCTCAAGACTTTTATATCCATCCGTTGAGCCAGATGCCCCACCGCCCCATGGGTTCCCGGCACTCTGGCTCTGCCACTAACGTGGCACCACTAGATATATAAAACTTCGTAATCAAGAAAATGTTATTTTCTGAGTTATACGTAAAATACCCCTTAACTGGTAATTTTCTTCAAACATACGTTTGCTTCTTAAAAAATTACCAGTTTAACCAGTTTAAATTATAGCTAACAGGTAGTCAAAACCGTTTTTTTCCTTGATCACGTCTTTCTCAATACCCAGTGGTGCCGCATTAGCGGCAGGGGCAGAGCGACGGGAACCCATGGGGCGGTGGGTCGGCTGCCCCAACGGTCGGTTTAAGCAGCCTTTCGGGAATCTAGCATACAAGATATACCAGATGTGAGCATCTGGTACCGCTTCGCCTTCGGCTTGCTTATCTTGCCAGGATGCTCCTGGACTGCCATACAAGCTTGGCAGATGGTTCTCTGCCTGCGCTTGCTGAGGCTGTGCCTCAGACTCCCCTACAAGCTAGGGAAGTAAACTTCCCCATCCTTCGGTTGCCCCTTCGGGGTAGCTTGCCGCCCTTTGGGCGGATGAATTGTTATTACTACAACAGGGAGAGATTCGCTACCGTGTAATATAGATATAGAGTAATTTTTTTTTAAAAGTAAAAAAAACATAGATTTTTCAAGGGTTTGATGCACTTTTGCTTGTTGTAATTTTGGTAAACACTTGTTGTAATTTTGGTGTACAAGTGTTGTAATTTAAATACAACAAAAAAAGAAAATGACCCTATTGACAAGAAACATTTGTTGTAGTAAAATACAACAAAACACGAACAAAGGAGACAACAAAAAGCATGAAAACTACAAAGAAACAAAAATTTGTTGGATATAAAATATTAGTTGACCCAGAAACAGGTGAAACTTATCCAATGCAAATGAACGTCATGGAAGATAGGGACTTTAATTTTCATAAAGTGTGGTTACAGCACTTAGTTAATTCACTTGATTCAATTAGCAATCAAAAATTAAGACTTGCTTTTTGGATTATTGATCACCTAGATAGAGAAAATCAGTTAATTATGACTCAAAGAGCTATAGCAGATGCTACAAATATGTCTACTAAAACTGTTAATACTACTTTAAAAGCCCTCTGTGAAGCTCCTGAAGGAAGTCCAGCTTTCTTGCAAAGAATCAACTCAGGCGCTTATAGAGTTAATCCTGAAGTTATTTTCAAAGGTTCTCACTCAAACCGAATGGGTATTTGTTACGAATACAAAGAAACTGACACGAAACAACAAAAGGAGGACTAAGGACTAAATTATGCAAAACATAAAAGAGACAAGTGACACTTTAAGAGGCCCTAAAGTTAACGCTCGCAAGCACTGGGACGGTGAAAGCTGGATCTTAGAAGATGCAAAAACCAGAAAACCGTTACTAATCGGCACAAGCTCCCAGATTCTTGACGAATACGATCGCCGTAATAAATCCCTTTAAAACCCTCCAGAAGCCCCTAGAAGCCATTTTAAAGCCTTCTAAGGGCTTTTCCCTTTCTGCAACACATCCAAAGAGCGAGAACGCAGTCAAGGGGCAGTACGCTGACCGCTTGCGGTCGGGCAACCCTTGACGGAGTGAAGCGACATCCTCACCCAAGAGGGTGCAGCTCTTTCAGAGTTGCTCCCTCTGGCTCCGCCGAGGATGGGGAACGGGGCAAAGCCCCGAATTTGGGTCAAGGGACGAGTCCCTTGTGGGGTGCAGGGGCAAAGCCCCTTGCCCTGCAGAGCACAAGTTATATCCAACCCGTAACAGGTTGGTGTAACAAGTTACACCAACCGCTTCGCGGATTGGGTACCTTGCCCTTGCAGGGGGCTAAGGGAATGGGGCTTTGCCCCGCCGTCTGCGGACGGCTCCCCAGCAGGGCGGCTTTTTGAAAAAAGCCCCCTGCACCCCGCAAAAACTTTTACGCTCGCCGCTAAGGCAAAGGGGCAGGTTCATAACCTGCCCCTTGCAGGGGTAGCGTAATCCGTGTCACTCCATCAAGCCCCAAGCGGTTGTATTTGCCCTTGCGGGCAAATCTCCACCGCCAAGTATGGGGGCTTGATTCCGTTCCCGCTCCTTTAACGGCGAAGCCACATCAGCTTTTTGGAGCGGCGGGGGGTGCAGGGGGGAACGCCCTGCAAAGGCTACCGAGCAGCAGCCAGCAGCGGCGGCGGTTCTGCCCGTACAATGGCGAAGCGTCAACGGGGGGCTGATGGTACATCAGCTTCCCGTTGGCGGCGTAGCCGCAGGACGGGACAGAATGACGGCTGTCAAGGGAACAAGGGTGGAGATTTCCCGCAGGGAAATACTACCCGACCCTTGACGGACGGCAAGCCAGAGCGGCAAGAGAAGCAGGGGCTTTCGATTACGGGGGGTGTGGGGCGAAGCCCCGCCTTAATCTCAAAGTGCCTTTGAGATTAAGAAGAGAGCAAATATAATAAAAAACCTTGATAAACCCTTATATACAGGGCTTTTCGAGGTTTTTGTTTGAGTTGATGTTTGCATAGTTTTGAGTTGATATTTCAGTCTGTTTTATATGATTTTATCAATTCAAATGAGTGCTATTGACAATTCAAATTTGAGTTGATATAATAAATCAAATTGAGTTGAAAGGAGGGAATAAAAAGTGGCAAAATTCGACAAGTCTATGGAGTACATCAGTCAGACACAGACGCTTATAGGACAGCAGAGAAAGCGACTGGTAGACCAAGATACGGGCGAAGTCATAGAGGTAGACCAGATTACGAAAAGGGCGTTAGGACAAAAGCAGTTTTGGAAAATCTATCTTATGGATTTTCTTCAAGTGCTGGGCGGTTTTGAGTACAAACAGCTTGATGTATTGATTTACATTTTGGAGCATACCGAAGCGGCAAATAACACCTTTATCGGCACTTACAGAAGCCTTGAAAAAAATGTCGGCGTAAGCTATGATACCGTAAGACGGACAATTACTCTTTTGCAGGGCAAGGGCTTTTTGAAAAAAGTGTCGAACGGTGTCTATCAAGTCAGCCCAACGATTATGATGAAAGGCTCGGAACACAAGAAAAGTCTGTTGCTGAATTACTTCAACGACAAAGAGCAAGAGCCGCAACTGGAAGGGCAAATGTCTACCGAAGAACTGTAAAAGCGTGATTGCAAGACGCTTTTACGGACTTAATGGGGTGCCTTGCCACCCAGCGAAAGCTAAAGCGCAAATCATTTATGGAGAGAGGGAGCTGCGACGGCAGCTCCCTCTTTTTTATCTTTCCCGACCCCGATCGTGACTCTTGCTCTTTGCCGGCAAAAGCTGTTTTTGAATATGCTCCGGCAGACGCTAGAACGCCTTTTCCAACTGTTCAAGGCGTATTTTGTCCTGTGCATCTCTCATTCTCTCGTCCATCGTCGGCACAAGTTTCTTGACCCGCTCATACTCAAAAGTCAGTTTTTCGAGCCTGTCACGGGCTTCTAAGCCCTTTATAGCGGTTGCCTTGAGATTTTCTATATCGGACACAGTAACGCCCTTAATGCCCTTTACTGAGCCAAACAGCCCCTTTTCGTATTCGGGCTTTATCTCCATCACTTCCCGTATCTGAAGCTGCCTACCTTGCAGCTTGACTTCCAGTGCCTCTATCTCGCCCTCTAAAGCCGTTTTCTTGCCCTCTAAGGCTTGTATGTCCTGTTCTACTACCTTGACCCCCTCACGAGCCTTAGAAACGATTTGAGCGGCTTTCTCGTTGGCTTCTTGTAGCCGTTCCGTAGCAGTCTGTCTTTTCAGCTCCTCAATGCTCTTATTTCCCTCTTTTGTCGCTTCGTTCAGTATGCTGACCTCGTGACCCAATTCCCGCTCTACATAGCGTTGCAAAGCAGGGTGAAAAGCCTGCAATTCACGGCGGTTCAATACCTCTTTGGCAGAAACTTTGCGATATTCTGTCGAAATATCGGGGTTTTTCTTGTCCTCTTTGAAGCCGTGCTTCACAGGGACAAAAGCAAAGTGCATATGCGGGGTTACTTCGTCCATATGGACATAAGCCGACACCACATTTTCACGCCCATAGCGTTGTTGCAGAAAATCATAGCTTGCCTGGAAGAAAGCCTTATGTTCCTGTTCGGGCAAATCCTTGGGAACGGTAACAACCCAAGTAGCCATCACATTCACATCTTTTCGGTTTTGGCAATGGACTTCGGCACACCTCTTGCGTACAAACTCGCCCTGATCCATCGTCTGATGGGTGGCGAGATTGTAGTTGAGGTGTGTCCTCTCCCTGTCCAAATTCTCGTTGGAGATATGTTCCGCTTTTCTGTCGAAATGAGCGAACATATGCCCACAACTCGCCTTTGTAAACTTCATCACATGAGCCATTGCCAAAGCCCCCTTTACATCATTTTTCAATGCTATTATACAGCCTTCCAAGGGGGCTGTAAATACCATTCAAAAATGGTGTAACTTGCTATACCACTTTTGTTAATCAAGCCGCCGTGATAGCTTTGCTATCCCGACAGCCGATCTACAGCTTGTCGCCTCCTCCAGCGTCAAGGGTTGCCCGACCGCAAGCGGTCAGCGTACTGCCCCTTGACTCTGCCCCGGCTCCCGACTTTTTCTTTTTTTCTTTTATCGCAACCCCTTAGTAAACTAAGGGCGCACTTATAGACACACTTCGTATGTCTTATCAGTGCTTTGCAAGTTCCCTAAAGTGATAGCCAAAAGGCTATACTTTAGCAACTTGTGAGGGTGGCAATCCCCCCTTCAATCCCCCTTTGGGGCAGCTGAAGCCGCCCCAAAAAACTAAGTGATAGCCAGAGAAAGGAGCAAATCAAAATGAACAGAACAAGACCCAAACAAATCGTCATAAGGGTATCAGAGGAAGAACTGATGCAGATAAAAGAGAAGGTGGCAAAGTCAGGAAAGAATCAACAGGAATATATCATTGAAGCACTTACGCAGCCGACAATCACGAATACGGATGGAATAAAAGAGCTGATTCCAGAGCTAAAGCGAATCGGAAATAATTTGAATCAGATCGCACATGCGTTGAATGGAAAAGGATATTATTCGTATAACCTGATAACCGAGAATCAAAAGGAGTTGGGGCAGCTATGGCAGTCATTAAGGCAGTTTCTTCAAAAGTGAGCGTAGGACAGGCGCTGGACTATGTGATGAAGCAGGAAAAGACAGAGAGCAAGTTAATTACGGGTTTAGGCTGTGAAGCGGAGACTGTAAAGGAAGAGATGCAGGCAACTAAAGAATTATGGGGAAAACTGGACGGCAGGACATACAAGCATTTTGTTCATAGCTACCATAAGAGCGAGCAGATCACACCGGAGCAAGCTCACAGGAATGCAATCGAGCTTGCGAAGGCTACCAAATCATGGGACGGCTACGAAGTCCTTATAGTGACTCATACGGATCGGGGACACATTCACAGTCATATTATTGTCAACAGTGTGAGCTACGAGGACGGACACAAGCTGCAATGGAGTAAAGCTGATTTGCAAGATCTGAAAGATCGGTGTAATGAGCAGAGCCGGCAACAGGGACTTCACGTGCCAGAGAAAGGGAAAACTTTTTATGGGGAAGAGAGAGAGGATACTGTAGCATGGAACAAAGAAACCTACAGGCGCTTAAAGCAGGCTGAAAAAGGTGAAGTTAAAAGTTATGTGCAGGAGATTGCATTGGCAATCATGGATTGCAAAGAAACTGCCACAAGTCGAGAAAATTTCATGGAGCAAATGCAGGCAAAGGGGTATGGGGTGGACTGGCAGGACAAGCACAAGTACATCACATTTGTTGACCTGGCAAGACAGCAGCAGGGAGAACGACAATGTAAAGTCCGTAATAATAAGCTGGAAAGTTACTATGCAGTGGACTTTGGAAAGGAGACTCTGGAGAATGGGTTTGAAAGCAATGCACGAAGAGAAAAAAACCGAGCAGATGCAGAAGAATATGCAAGACGTCAGCTTGATCGAACAGCAGTCACAGAAAATAACGGAGCTGATGAACGAGAAAGAGCAAGACAGCAGCTTAATCAGGCAGCTGCGCAATCAGCTACAGACGCTTTCATCGAACAACTCGACGCTCAAGAGCGAGTTGCAGAAGAAAAGCGAAATGATAGTATCGCTGAACGAGAAGCTAACGAAACAAAACGGCAACGACACGGTTTTGCAGGAAAACAGGCAGCTAAAGGAAGAAAACAAACGATTAGAGAAAGAAGCAGACGAAGCGAAGAGTATGATCGAAGCAATGAAATGGACTTCTGATCATGCGGAGGATGAGATAAAACGTCAAGTAAGAGAACAGGTAAAGAATGCTGAAAAACAGGCAAGTGCCAATTTGCAGCAGCAGGAAAACGAGCTGAAAGCGAATTTTAAGCGCAAACAGATAAAGCTTGATAAAAGTTATGCTGAAAAGGAAAAAACGCTAGAAATGGCATATAGAGGCTCAAAAAGGCTAATGTGGATTTTGAAGGCAGTCGTAGCGGTAGCAGTATTTTTGATTGTTTTAGCAGTATGTACCAACAGCCAAAATAAAGCAATCAAAAAGGCAGCTCAATTACAAGAATGTATTGATGAAGTGAATACCGCAAACTGGTATTTATGCGGAAAAGATATGATTGTATATACACGAGTAGAAGAATTTTATATACCCATGGATCGAATGACGTTGCGGAGCGGAAGAGCTGTGCAAGTGCCCCAGATCGGAGAAAAATGGGTGGAAATCAAGTCTCAAGGGAAAATAGGATATATTCTTCGTTCTGACTTTGATGAATTTTTTTCTGAGATCAGCCTTAATATTGGCTGATCTCAGAAGGAATCATTTGTCTTTGTAATGCGTTCCGCACTGGAGAATTTCTAAATCGTTTCCATCTATCTGGAATACAATTCTGTTTTTTTCATCTATCCGAACACTCCAATATCCAGCAAGATTTTCTCCAAGCGGTTCAGGTTTGCCAGTACATTGATATCCGTTTCGGTCAATATCGGTTAAAAGTCGGTTGATTTTTTTCAAGGTCTTTTTATCTTGTGACTGCCAATACAGATATTCTTCCCATGCCTCATCATGCCACAGTTTTCTCATCATTGCACCTCTATAAGCTCGTGCTCTTTTAAGGTGCTTTTTCCTGCTCGTACATTAGCTACACGTCTTTCAAGTTCATCCATATTCTCCTGACTGTAAAAAGGATCAGCAGACAACTCAAAAGGAATACGATCTGTCTCTTATACACATCTCCGAGCCCACGAGACGCGTAGTAATCTC
>ENA-OYZH01000487-OYZH01000487.1-human-gut-metagenome-genome-assembly--contig:-NODE-487-length-9181-cov-4.332018_pt1 | contig 9181 bp, 8 predicted proteins | sample MGYA00244072_ERZ653468 | MGnify/ENA primary metagenome ERZ653468 (study PRJEB26926, sample SAMN06165161) | human gut metagenome | biome: ENVO:00009003; feature: ENVO:2100002; material: ENVO:00002003...
GAGATTACTACGCGTCTCGTGGGCTCGGAGATGTGTATAAGAGACAGCTTCACGCTGCCATCGAGCGTCGGGACGTCGATTTCCGCGCCGAGCGCCGCCTGCGTGAAGGAAATCGGCACTTCGAGGCGCAGATTTGTGCCCTCGCGGCGGAATAGCTTGTGCGGCTTGACAGTAATCTGGATGAGCAAATCACCGTTCGGGCCGCCGTTCGCGCCGGGTTCGCCCTGCCCGCGCTTGCTCAGGACGATATTGTCATCCACACCGGCGGGAACATCGAGTTCCAGCGTCCGGCGCATCCGAACGCGCCCCGAACCGCCGCAGGACGAGCACTTGTCCTTGATGACCTTGCCGCTGCCGCCGCAAGCCGGGCAGGTACGCACGGTCGTCATCCAGCCGCCGCTCTGGCGGATTTGCCCCGTGCCTTTGCACATGGAGCAGGTCTGTGGCTGCGTGCCGGGCTTTGCGCCGCTGCCGCCGCAGGTTGCGCAGTTTTCATAGCGGTAAAATTCGACGGATTTATGGCAGCCCTTCGCCGCTTCCTCGAAGGTCAGGCGCAATTCATAGCGCACGTCGTTGCCCTGCCGAGGGGCATTCCGGCGCGCCTGTGCACTGCCGCCCATGCCGCCGTTGAACAGCTGGTCGAAGATATCGCCCATACCGCCCATGCCGCTGAAATCCATGCCGCCGAACGGATTGCCGCCCGCGCCGCCACCCATATCCGGGCCATCAAAGCCAAACTGGTCGTAACGGGCGCGCTTATCCGGGTCGGACAGCACCTCATTGGCTTCGTTCAGTTCCTTGAAGCGGGCTTCCGCTTCCTTGTCGTTGGGGTGCAGGTCGGGGTGGCATTCCTTCGCCTTCTTGCGGTAGGCGCGCTTAATGTCCTCATCCGTCGCGTTTTTATCGATACCCAGCACTTCGTAATAATCGCGCTTGTTCGCCACGTTTGTTCACCTCTGATTGATAATCCGGCTTTTTGCCTGATGGCAGGGTCTGCTTACTTTGCTTTCATGCAAATGAGGAATCCATCTATCGGAGTAGATTTTTCCAGAAGCAATGGAATCGCGCCTGCGGGCGCGACAAGGGGGCAATGGAAACGGACGAAGTCCGCGGTCGCCCCCTTGACCCCTTCGGCACCGCCACTCTTAGGGCTTTCCCGGCTTGAATGGTGCATAGCATGATGCACATCCCCTGCATGGGCGATTGACCCAAATATACCGGGAGGCACGTTGGACGGCACTCCCGGCTCGGGTATGACTTGCATCCGCAGAAACAGCCGGTGCTGCTTCTGCGGATGTTTCATTGCTTAGTGAACGTCGCCGTCCGCCTCATAGGTGCCGTCCGCATTCTGCGTACCGGCCTGCGGCTGTTCGGGGTTCGCGCCCTGCTCGCCGCCCTGCTGCTGATACAGCTTGCCGAAGATGGCGTACACCTTCTGGGTGAAGGCATCCATCGCGTTCTTGATTTCCTCCGCGTTGTTGCCCTCGCGCACCTTCTTGAAGTTCGCGATTTCGCTCTCGACGGTCGCCTTGTCTTCCGCGGACAGCTTGTCGCCGTTCTCGCGCAGCTGCTTCTCCATCTCGTAAATCATGGAGTCAGCATGGTTGAGGGTTTCGACTTCTTCCTTGCGCTTCTTGTCCTGCTCAGCGTACTGCTCAGCTTCCTTGACGCGCTGGTTGATTTCTTCCTCGGTCAGGTTGGAGGAAGCGGTGATGGTAATCTTCTGCTCGTTGCCGGTCGCCTTATCCTTTGCGGAGACATTCACGATGCCGTTCGCGTCGATGGAGAAGGTAACTTCAATCTGCGGCACGCCGCGGGGAGCGGGCGCAATGCCGGTCAGCTGGAAGCGGCCCAAGGACTTGTTGTCGTAAGCCATCTGACGTTCGCCCTGCAGGACGTTGATTTCAACCGTCGTCTGACCATCCGCCGCGGTGGAGAACACCTGCGACTTGCTGGTCGGGATGGTGGTGTTGCGGTCAATCAGGCGCGTGAAGATGTGACCTTCGGTTTCCAGACCCAGAGACAGCGGCGTGACGTCCAGCAGCAGCACGTCCTTCACTTCGCCGCCCAGCACGCCGCCCTGAATGGCAGCGCCGATAGCCACGCACTCGTCCGGGTTGATGCCCTTGAAGGGTTCCTTGCCGGTTACGCGCTTCACAGCCGCCTGAACAGCCGGGATACGAGTAGAACCGCCAACCAGAATGATCTTGCTGATGTCGTTGTAGGTCAGGCCCGCGTCCTTCAAAGCCTTTTCCATAGGCGTGATGGTCGCCTGCACGAGGTCAGCGGTCAGTTCCTCGAACTTCGCACGGGTGATAGTCACATCGAGGTGCTTCGGGCCATTGGCATCCGCCGTGATGAACGGCAGGTTGATGTTCGCGCTGGTGGTGCCGGACAGGTCGATCTTCGCCTTTTCCGCTTCCTGCTTCAAGCGCTGGCTCGCGGCACGATCCTTGCGCAGGTCAATGCCGTTTTCCTTCTGGAACTGATCCGCCACATAGTCGATAATGCGCTGGTCGAAGTCGTCGCCGCCCAGACGGGTGTTGCCGTTGGTGGCAAGCACCTCAAACACGCCGTCGCCAATGTCGAGGATGGACACGTCGAACGTGCCGCCGCCGAGGTCGTACACCAGAATCTTCTGGTTGCCGTCCTTCTCAAGGCCGTACGCCAGAGAAGCAGCTGTCGGCTCGTTGATGATACGCAGCACTTCCAGGCCCGCGATACGGCCAGCGTCCTTGGTCGCCTGACGCTGAGCGTCATTGAAGTACGCCGGGACGGTGATGACCGCCTGCGTGACCTTTTCGCCCAGATAGGCTTCCGCGGTTTCCTTCATCTTCGTCAGGATCATAGCAGAAATGTCCTGAGGGGTGTAGGCCTTGCCGTCGATGTTTACCTTGTAGTTCGTGCCCATCTCACGCTTGATGGAGATGACGGTACGGTCGGGGTTGGTCACAGCCTGACGCTTTGCGATCTGACCGACCATGCGCTCGCCGTCCTTGGAGAAAGCCACGACAGACGGCGTGGTGCGCGCGCCTTCCGCGTTCGGGATAACAACCGGCTGGCCGCCTTCCATGACCGCCACGCAGCTGTTCGTCGTACCAAGGTCAATACCAATAATCTTGCTCATAATCTTGTCCTCCAATATCTATGTCGAATGTTTAGGAAATTGTCTGATTTATGCAGTGGGCATTGCTGCCCGAACTGTCTGATTGAATGGGGCTTAGTCGGGCACGACCTTCACCATCGCGTGACGGAGAACGGTCTTGTCCATCATGTACCCCTTCTGGAGCACCATGCACACCGTGCCGGGTTCGCCGTCATCCGCCGTTCCCTGCATGATGGCTTCCTCCAGATTCGGGTCAAACTTTTCGCCGAGGCGGTCAATGGGTGTCACGCCTAACTTTTCGTAGGCGGCAACCATCTGCTTGCGCGTCATCTCCACGCCGGTTTTGAGGGCGTCGGCATCCGCATTCTCTGCGGCAGCCAGCGCGCGTTCAAGGTTATCCAGCACGGGGAGCATCGCGGTCGCGACCTTGCGCTGACCCTCCGCGAAAGCATCCGCGCGGACGCCTTCGTTGCGGCGGCGGAAGTTGTCAAAATCCGCCTGCACGCGCTGGGCGAGCGCCAGATACTCATCCGCCTTGGCAGCGGCCTTCTTGAGTGCGTCCACGTCCGGAGCATCCGCCTGCGGGGCGGGTTCCTGCGGCGCTTCGGCAGCCGGCTGCTCCTGATCTGTCACGTCGGGGGTCATATCTTCCTCCGGCTGCTTCGGGGTTTTCTGCTGCTCATTCATCGGTCGCTTTCTGCCTTTCTTCCATTTCATTGCTATTTATCCAGCTTCTTATTTTTCTGTGGCGCCTGACTTCCGAACATCTCGGACAGCTGCTGACCCATCGTGTTCATGACGGACAGCACCCGGCTGTACCGCATTCGCGTCGGGCCAATCACGCCGATTGTCCCCTGCCGGCCGGAGCCGGTAGAGTACGTCGCGGTGACGATGGAGCAATCCGCCATTTCCGGCACGCCCGTTTCCGGGCCAATGCGGACGGTGAACGCCATTTCACCCTTCTGACTGATGATGTCCGCCAGACGGTCGCGCGTTTCCATCAGGCTGAGGAACGACCGCGCCTTTTCCATGTCGCTGTATTCGGGGTACGCGAGCATGTTGCTCGTGCCGCCGACTGCTACATGCGGGTGCGTCATTTCGTCCTGCTGGCCCAGCGCCTTGCCCAAGCCCTGCAGGAGACGCTCGTTCTCGTGCATTCCCTGCATCAGCTGCGGCATCTGCGCCACCGCCTCATGGAGCGTCAGTCCCTGAAGGCGTTCGGTCAGCGTCTTGCTGATGGCGTAGAGCGCGTCGCTGTCGAGGTCGCTTGCCACCTGCACCACCTGATCGCGGACAATGCCCATATCCGTCACGATGACGACCAGCGCGGATGTATCCGACACCGGCACGAGCTGAATCGTGCGAATCTTCGGCATTTTCCCCGTCGGCGGCAGTACCACGGCGGTGTAGCTTGTCAGGGAGGAAAGCACCTGTGCGGCGTGGTCTATCACATCCTCCATTTGATGCATCCGCCCCAGAAAATGCCCCTTGACCGCCGCGTCGCTATCCGACGGAATGCGCCCCGTCTTCAGCAGCTGATCGACATAGAGCCGATACGCTTTTGCGGACGGGATGCGTCCTGCGGAGACATGCGGCTGATCGAGGTAGCCCAGTTCCTCCAGATCGCTCATCTCATTGCGGATGGTCGCGGAGGACAAGCCCATGTCGTATTTCTTCGAGATGGTTCTTGACCCCACCGGCACAGCGGTGAGGATGTAGTCGTCAATGATGGCTTGCAGAATTCTGAACTTCCGTTCATCCATCATCATGACCAATCCCTCCTCTCCGTGAACCATGCTGGTCTGTGTTGTTAGCACTCATCGTTGTCGAGTGCTAATCACATGACATAATATACCCCTGTCAAGTCACTTTGTCAAGGGGTTCGCGGGAATTTTTTTCATCTTTTCTGTAAACTCGGTTTGACAAATCTGTGAACGCGTGATTTTTTCGCCGGAATCAGCGGTTTGGCGCACCAAAAAGCGGCTGCCCGGAATCGCTCCCAAGGCGGCCGCTCAAATTATCAATTTTTCTGCAGCTCGCGGAACTTCCGCGTTTCATCCTCCGAAAGCGTCTCATACGGCATGAAGAACCGCACATAGATGTACTGCGGGAGAAACAGCAGCAGCACAAACAGCAACCAGGCAGCAAACCACCCGATGGCATCATTCATGCTGTTACGGAAAAAAATGTACACCACGAAGATGACAAACTCAATCGGCACGAGCACAGTAGCCGCTTTGAATCTGCTCGGTTTGCACAGCTTCCCGCAGTGCGGACAGCGCGTCCAGTTGTACCGCGCCATCGCATCCCAATAAGTGTGCTGAAAGTAGTGATATTCTGTGCATTTTCTCGCCATAGCTGTTCCTCATTTCCGCCCATTTTTCACGGCTCCATCGCCGCCGAATCCGGTTCGGGCGTCGGAGTCACAAAGACCTCCAAATGGCTGTCCTGAAAGCCGTCGAAGGGGAAATAGCCGCTGATTTCGTCGCCGTCAGGGTCAGGGGTTGCAGTCGGGCCGGCATCGTTGTTCAGCAGCAGACCGCCGTCCACGCTTCCCGGCTGGGGGAAGATAATCGTCAGCTGCATCCAGTTCGCATTGTCGTGGTACTGGTTCGGGTAGTATGCCCCATACAGGCGCGTCTGCGTCCCCTGCGAGAGAATCGGCTGTTCCTCGAAGGACTCTATCACGCCGTTGCCGTTGCTCTCCTGCACCTTGCGCACATACGCCTGCACCGCCGAAACCGCCTCGTCCAGCGTGATGCTGTTCGGGCTGGTCTGCTGCACCAGCGCGCCGCCGATGAGGGCGAAGTTCGTCAGGTTGTCCATGCGCAGGACAAGGCTGGTGATTCCCGTCGCGTTCATGTTCACGGTGATTTCGGCGTGCTGGGCGAATTCCGCGCCGTCCAAGCCAAGGCTGGCGAACGTCGGGTACAGCTCATAGCACGGATCAATTTTCCCCGCGCCGGAGGAAATAAGCGTCTCATTGACACGCCGGATATAGTCTTTCAGCATCTCAACCGCCGCATTCCCGGACAAATTCTGCCCGGCGGCGGGCGTATCCCAGTCAATATCGCCAGATGCCCACGCAACCGCGCACACGAGCATCGTCATCAGCACCAGCAGCGCAGCGCGGCGCAGGGTTTTGCTCATGCTCACTTCTTCGCTTCCAGCATTGCCTGCCGCAGTTCGACGAAGCGGGCGATGAGCTCAACCGTGCCCTCCACGCCGAGCTTGCCCGTGTCCACGCACAGGTCGTAGTTGTTCACGTCGCCCCACGTTGCGGTAGCATAATAATTATAGTAGGAAGCGCGCTGCTTATCCGCCTTGCGGATGCGATCCTCCGCCTTCTGCGGGTCAACGCCGTAGTACTTCACGGCGCGTTCCACCTTGCTCTGCATTTCCGCCTTCACGAACACGCTGATGGTATTCGGGCGATCCTTGAGCACATAGTCCGCGCAGCGGCCGACGATGACGCACGGGCCTTTATCGGCAATCGAGCGGATGGCATCGAACTGCGCGAGGAAAATCTTATGGTTCAGCGGCATGTCCATATAGTACGAACCGGCATCGCCATGCACCTGCATCCCGGTGACGAGATTGAAGAGCAGGGAGCGGGTCGGCTTTTCGTCGTGATCCTCGAAGATTTCTTCGCAGATGCCGCTCTGCTTGGCAGCTTCAGACAAAAGTTCCTTATCGTAGAACGGGATACCGAGCTTTTCCGCGAGCATCCGTCCGACATAGCGTCCGCCCGAACCAAACTGTCTGCCGATGGTGATGACACAATTCGTCTTCATATGAAATACCTCACTTTCCTGAGGGTAAAGCGGCATAGCATACCCACTTTATCCCCTTTCAGTATAGCACAAAATGCCCGTTTGGGCAATGGTGTTTTTGTTTTTCATGTTGTTTATGGTTGATTCCGCGTCAAAATGGTATTTGCGTCTGCAAACGCGGTTTTTCTGCCGCAAAAAAACCAACAAACTTAGATGCGAGCCGAAGGGGGCAAGGGGGCGACCGCCTCCCATGTTCCTTGAACTGTATTGGAAGGCTTTTTAGTTTGCTGGACGGAATAAATAATTATTCCTCAAACGGCATCGACGTCCTATCCGCCTTTTCCAGCTCCGCCTCCAAATCCACCGGCTTGCCATACTTCTCCTCATACGCCGCGTCCCGCTGCGTCATTTGCAGCCGCTTCGTATGCACATACGCCAAATTCGACGGAGACGCCTTCGCCGCCGTCATCGTCAGCCGCTTCTGCCCGTCCGATTCCAAGCGCAGACGGACGCGAATCAGCATATTCCCATGCTGCGGGCACTTTGCAATGCTGATATACTTATCCGCCGCCTGCCGGACGTATGCGCCGTCCTCTAACTTCATCTTCTTCCCGCACACGGGGCAGCGCGGCACGCGGGCGAAATCGCTCGCGAACGCCTCGTTCACCGTGCCGAACGTCTCGCCGCCAGCGCGCTCACGCTTGTCAGTGTGGATGAGCGGACGTGGCTTCTGCGGGTACTTCAGCACATCCTCCGGCTGCGGCAGACGCGCGAACACCAGCGCCGTGTAGTACGCGTCGTGCAGGGCATTGTGGAAGTAGCGGGCAGCGTCCGGCTCAATGCCGAGCATCTCCATGGCGACCTTCAAGCCCTTGCGGTCACGACAGCCGTTGACATCTGAGAACAGGCGCTGAATGTCGCAAATCGGCGGCATCGGCTCGGTGCAGCCGAAAAAGTCCATGTTCTGCTTCCAGACGCTGATGTCGTCGCAGCCCCACGTCAACAGCGTGTATTCCTCGCCGCACCACGCCGTGAACTGCGCCATCGCGTCCAGGAACGTCGGCGCATCCGCCAGTTCCTCCGCGCCCAGCTGCGTCATCTTGCGAATGCGCGGATGAATCTTCACATAATACTGCGGACGAATCGGGATGGAAATGCTGTCCACCACCTGATATTTGTCGTCCACCTTCACCGCGCCGATTTGAATCATCTCGAACACGAGCCGATCCCCGACCTGCCGGAATACCGAACTGTCAAACGACATCGGCTGATTCCACTCAAGGTCTACCACGATATAATGCAATGGTCTCAATCTCCCCAGTATTTTTATATTGCTTCTATTTCTTCTTCGCCTGCGCTCTGACCCGCCAGCGCGCCTGTTGCCCATGCGATTTGCAGGTTGTAGCCGCCCGTGTGCGCGTCCACGTCAATCACTTCCCCGGCGAAATACAGCCCGCTGACTTTCCTGCTTTCCATCGTCGCCGGGTCGATTTCACGCACATTCACGCCGCCGCGGGTGACGATGGCTTCCTCGATGGGCGCTAATTTTTTCAGCGGAATCGGCAGCGCTTTGAGGGCGGACACCAGCTTCTCGCGCTCTTCTTTCGTCACCTGCGCGCAGACCTTGCTCCCGTCCACGCCGCAAAGCTCCGGGAAAATCTCCGCAAAACTTGCTGGCAGCAGGTGCGGCAGTACGTTCCGCAGCTGACGGCGGCTGTCCTCCGCCAATTCGCGCTGAAGCCGCGTGTCCAGCTGCTGCGCCGTCAAGCCCGGCTTCAAGTCCAGCGTCACGTTCGCCTCCGCCAGATTTTCCGGCAAGTGGCAGGACATCGTGAGCGTCAGCGGCCCGGAAATGCCGAAATGCGTGAACAGCATCTCACCCAAATCCGAGTACAGCACTTTCTTGCCTTTTTTCAGCGTCAGGGTGACATTCTTGAGCGCCAGCCCCTGCAAACGCCCGCACCAGTCGCAATCCGTTTCGATCGCGGAGAGGACGCCCATGCGCGGGGTCGTCGTGTGCCCGACGCTCTCCGCCAGCCGATAGCCGTCGCCCGTCGAACCCGTCAGCGGACACGATAACCCGCCCGTCGCCAGAATCACCCGCTCCGCCGGAAGCGCCGTGCCGTCCATCAGGCGAACGCCGGTTACATGCAGCGCGCCGTCCTCCGCCGTCTCCGTCATCAGCGCCTGCACCCGGCTGCCATAGCGCACTTCAACGCCGCTTTGCTGCATCAGCCGCGCCAGCGTCCTGGTTCTGTCTCTTATACACATCTCCGAGCCCACGAGACGCGTAGTAATCTCG
>ENA-OYZH01000492-OYZH01000492.1-human-gut-metagenome-genome-assembly--contig:-NODE-492-length-9116-cov-4.930802_pt1 | contig 9116 bp, 9 predicted proteins | sample MGYA00244072_ERZ653468 | MGnify/ENA primary metagenome ERZ653468 (study PRJEB26926, sample SAMN06165161) | human gut metagenome | biome: ENVO:00009003; feature: ENVO:2100002; material: ENVO:00002003...
ATCTACACCTATTAAGTCGTCGGCAGCGTCAGATGTGTATAAGAGACAGGTAATGTGTTGGCGCGTAAAGACGGTACACTGGATGTGACGCGTATGTCGGCATTGGTAGACCAAGTGGCGGAATTGCGCAAAGCCGGAGTGGAAGTCATTCTGATTTCATCTGGGGCGGTAGCTTCGGGACGCAGCGAGATCAAACCTTCCAAAAAATTAGATAGTGTGGAGCAAAGGCAACTTTTCTCGGCAGTGGGGCAGGCAAAGCTGATCAACCGTTACTATGAGCTGTTTCGTGAACACGGTATTCCCGTCGGGCAGGTGCTGACTACGAAAGAAAGTTTTGGCACGCGCCGTCATTACCTGAACCAGCGCAACTGTATGATGGTGATGCTGGAGAACGGTGTCATACCTATCGTAAATGAGAATGATACTATTTCGGTCACCGAACTGATGTTTACAGACAATGACGAACTTTCGGGAATGATCGCTTCTATGATGGATATGCAGGCATTAATCATACTGAGCAATATTGACGGCATATACAATGGCTCTCCTTCTACCCTCGGTACGCAGGTGATACGGGAGGTGGAGCAGGGAAAGGATCTTTCGGACTATATACAGACGGAGAAATCGGGCTTTGGCCGGGGCGGTATGCTGACAAAGACTACCATTGCCCGCAAAGTGGCCGATGAGGGTATCACAGTCATTATAGCCAATGGCAAGAAAGACAATATTCTGGTCGATTTACTGCAACATCCGGCAGGGACAGTCTGTACGCGCTTTATTCCGGCAGAAGGCGGAGTATCCAGCGTGAAGAAGTGGATTGCCCACAGCGAAGGCTTTGCGAAAGGCGAGTTGCATTTGAATGAACAGGCCGTGAAAGTGTTGAAAGGACATAAGGCGGTAAGCCTGCTTCCTGTGGGAGTGGTCCGCATAGAAGGGGAATTTGAAAAAGATGATATAGTGAAAATCATAGACCACCGGGGGAGGCAGATAGGAGTGGGACGCATCGGATTTGATTCGGCAGAAGCACGTGCATTGCAGGGGAAACATGGGCAGAAACCTATGGTACACTATGATTATTTGTATTTGGACTGATGCGGTGTGGTAATGATTTAGATAAAATGAAGTGACTATGGAACAGATAAAAGATATTTTTAAACAGGTGCGGCAGGCAAAAGGATCTCTTGCTTTCTGCAAGGAGGAGATCATCAATGACACTTTGTATGCATTGGCCGACAGGGTGGAGGCTGCTACGGATCGGATTCTGGAAGAGAACGCCAAAGATTTGGCGGCGATGGATCCCTTAAATCCTAAATATGACCGTTTGAAACTGACGGCGGAACGTATTCGCGCTATAGCTGGAGGCATACGGCAAGTAGCCACGTTGCCTTCTCCGTCGGGGAGAATACTGAATGAGACTGTGCGTCCCAATGGCATGAAGCTGACCAAGGTAAGTGTGCCTTTTGGGGTGATAGGCATTATTTATGAAGCTCGTCCTAATGTGACTTTGGATGTGTTTGCACTTTGTTTCAAGTCAGGCAACGCTTGTATATTAAAAGGGGGAAGCGATGCCGATTTCTCCAACCGTATTCTGGTGGAGATTATCCGGAATACATTGCTGGATGTAGCCCACTTGTCTCCTTATCTGGTGGCATTGTTGCCGGCAGGACATGACTCGGCTGATGCACTGCTCCATGCCCGTGGCTATGTGGATTTGATTATTCCCCGGGGCGGCAAGGGGCTGATAGATTATGTGCGGCAGAACGCCACGATTCCCGTTATCGAGACAGGAGCTGGTGTGTGTCATGTTTATTTTGACAAGGATGGTGATGTGGCGAAGGGAGCCGCCATTATCCGTAATGCCAAGACACGTCGTGTCAGCGTGTGCAACGCATTGGACTGCCTGATTGTAGATGTGAACCGGCTGACCGACCTTTCCACTCTTTGTAGCGATTTGCAGCAGGACAACGTGGAAATCTATGCCGATGACTTGTGTTATAATTATCTGAAAACTTCTTACCCTTCCCACTTGCTGAAACATGCTTCTACGGATACTTTCGGAACAGAGTTTCTGGACTACAAAATGGCAGTGACGGCGACTATGACCATACAGGCGGCTGTGGCCCACATTTCTATTTATGGTTCGGGACATAGTGAATGTATTGTGACGGAGAATGACCGGGCGGCCGATTATTTTATGAAGATGGTGGATGCGGCTTGTGTTTATGTGAATGTGCCTACTTCGTTTACCGATGGAGGTGAGTTCGGATTGGGAGCGGAAATAGGTATCAGCACGCAGAAGCTTCACGCTCGTGGTCCGATGGGCCTGGAGGAACTGAACACATACAAGTGGATTATTCAGGGGGATGGACAAATAAGACAATAATAATATAAATGAAAGGATTATGAGATACTTTACAAACGTACATGATTTGGGCGACTTGAAGAGTGCCCTTGCCGAAGCTTTCGAAATCAAGAAAGACCGCTACAAATATGAAACCCTGGGAAAGCATAAGACTTGTCTGTTGATTTTCTTCAACAACAGTCTGCGTACCCGTTTGAGTACCCAGAAGGCAGCTCGTAACTTGGGGATGGATGTGATTGTACTCGATGTGAATCAAGGTGCATGGAAGCTGGAAACAGAGCGCGGTGTCATTATGGATGGCGATAAGAGTGAACATTTGCTGGAGGCTATTCCGGTGATGGCTTCTTATTGTGATATCATCGGTGTGCGTTCGTTCGCTCATTTTGAGAACCGCGAGGATGATTATACTGAAAAGATTCTGAATCAGTTCATAAAATATTCCGGCAAGCCTGTATTCTCCATGGAAGCCGCTACCGGTCATCCGTTGCAGGCTTTCGCCGACCTGATTACTATTGAAGAATATAAAAAGAAAGACCGTCCCAAGGTGGTATTGACTTGGGCGCCGCACCCGCGTGCATTACCTCAGGCTGTACCTAACTCGTTTGCCGACTGGATGAACGAGGCCGATGTGGATTTTGTCATCACTCATCCCGAAGGCTATGAGCTAGACCCGAAGTTTGTCCGTGGCGCGAAGGTGGAATATAACCAGATGAAAGCTTTTGAAGGGGCTGACTTTATTTATGCCAAGAACTGGGCATGTCCCGGTGTCACCCATCCTGCCGACTATGGAAAGATCCTGAGCAAGGATATGAGTTGGACGGTAGATGCGGCGCACATGGCAGTGACAAACAATGCTTTCTTTATGCATTGTCTGCCGGTGAGAAGAAACATGATTGTGACCGATGAGGTGATTGAAGCTCCTACTTCGTTGGTTATTCCTGAAGCGGCCAACCGGGAAATTTCTGCTACAGTTGTTTTAAAGAGAATGCTGGAAGGGTTGGAATAACCGGCAGTCGGAATGACGTATTCTTCCTTTTTTATTTATCGTTTCACCTGTGTGATGAAACAGTATCACCCATGTGATGAAAATTGATCACCTTAGTGATAAAACTTCATCACTAAGGTGAAACGATAAACCTAAAAAGGACAGCATAGTGATTTCTATCGAACGAAAAACTGTGTGTATCCTTGGCTTGATTATAAGACAGTGCGTGGCAAGATTGCCATTCAAGAGGAAAAGGTATCGCTTCGGAAATAGAAGACCGGGCGGGGACTCTGGAACAAACTTACAGAGATGAAGAATTTATGAAGGATTGAAAAAAAATCCTTCATAATAAGTGACAGTAAATCAACTTGCTAAACCATAATGAAGAATTTGAAGGAAAAAACGGTTAAAAACTTATTTCCTTCCCTAATTCCTTCCAGTCTAGGATACCCTTATCCAGATTATACACTTTGAATCCTTTTTTTACCAAAATATTGGCCGCATTGCGGCTGCGCCTTCCACTTTTGCAATAAACGGCTACGGGACGGTCTTTTTGAAGAAGCTTCTCGATGTTTGTACCAAACTCATTGTCCAATACATTGATATTGATGCTGCCCGGTATATGGCCTTCGGAATATTCGGCTACCGTGCGTACATCAATCAGTTGGATGGTCTTGTCCTGTATCATTTCCTCAAACTGGTCAGAGGAAAGATTCTTGAATTTGTCACTGTCTTTGCCGGTACATGCCCATAATCCTAGTGAGAATGCGCAGATGAAGAATATGAAATAAATGGTCTTTATCATAAAATGGAATGTTTTGATGTTTTTGTTTGCTAAAAATAAAAGATACGACTGGTCATACCTTCTTTATAAGTATGGATGTTGAATACAATCTTATCGCCTTTATGCAGCTTGCCGGCGTATGCCCATAAGGGAACAGACAGATAGACTTTACGGTTGAAACCTTCGATGTCATTATTCCTGTCATGATAGAGTGTCAAGTATAATGTTTGTTCTCCATCTTTGTTCTCCAGTTTGTTCTCAATAAAGTGATAGCCGTGCTTCTGATCTTTGACTTTGACTTGTAAAATCAGGTTCAGGTAATTCCCACCCCGCCAGATGCTTTGAATGGCCACCGGATCGGTCTTTATCTCCTTGAATTTAGATTCGGGCAAGGGAACAGGAGAAATAACCAGTTGGGTATTGTAAAGCATGGCTTCTTTTTCTGCTTCTTCCGAGTCTGTCAATGGAGCGTACATGGTAACCGTGCGGTACGTGGTGTCTGGTGCCAGTCCGTCAAGACCGGTACGTGACTGGATGCGCCACTCTGTCCCTTCGTCCGTTATCAGATATCGTCCGGTTCCTGTATGATCGGTTTTCAAGTCGATCATATCTGTCAGAACATTGGGATATACATAATCGTCTTCACCGCACGCGCCGAGAAGCAAAGAAGCTAGAAAAGATAAAATAACGACTTTCCTCATGTTTGTAATTTTCTTTTTCAGGGTGGACTGTAAAATCCACCCTTTACGGTAAACGTTCTTATCCTTTTGCCGCTTTCAGGTAATTGATGAGCGGATTGGCATACATAGTCAGCAAAGCATGGCGCAGGAAAGAGGCATCTTTATTGTGAAGGTCTACTTTGGCAATCTGTTGTTCCATGTAGTTTTCAAAATGCTCTTTTTCTTCTTCTGTGTACTCGGCCGTGAAACGGTTGTCTCCCATCAAGAGGTCACACGCCACATAATTACCTGCAAACAAGCGGTAACTGCTGTGTATATGCCGGTCTATGGTTTCCGATATGGCGGTAAACAAATCACATTTAGGCAAATTGTGTTCTTTCAGTTCGTCCAGTTCATGATTCAGACAGGCGGAAGTCTGGAAATGGATGCGTCCTTTGTATCCGTAAAGGCCGGTCTGCATATTGATCAGGTCGTCTTCGGGACTTTTCTGGAAATAGGGATCATCCCGTTTCTGTTGTAATTCCTTGGCTTTCAGGAAATCGCATGGGTCATATTCGTAAGAGATAGCAAGCGGAACGATGTTCAGTTCTTTCAGTCTTTCGGTGACATCGCCTTCACCTGCCATGGCCATCATTTTCAATACACTGTCTTGGGTACGGTCATTGGAATCTTTGGCACGTCCCTGACGTTGCGCTATCCATAAATTCTCATGTTTTTCCTTCATGGCGAAATGCATGTAGCGCGACATCAAAGCAGATGCTTCCAGTTTCTGCCGCATGTTGAGGCCGCGTTTCACGATGAATGATTTATTGACACGTACCAGCTTATGAATCCATGGGTAGATGAGCAGGTTGTCGCCGATGGCGATTTCTACGGTGGTCATTCCTTTGTCTATCAGTAGGATAGATAGAAAAGCCGAATCCAGAATAATGTCACGATGATTGGAGATGAAAGTGTAGTTCCGGGTTAAGTCGGACAAGGCGGAACAGTCGAATGTCAGTCCGTTGGCTGTTTTTTTCACCAAATCCCATAACAGTCCGTAAAAGAACGCTTTTTGGAATTCCAGGTTTGTTTTGCATTGACGCATCTTCATGGCAAGACCTTCGAAAGGTACGCCCGGCATAACAGACTCTACCACTGTCCGGAAAACGGGGTCAGCGATTAATTCTTCATAGATTTGCGGTAACTCTTCGGGAGTGTACGGACGAATCTCGTTAAATTCAGCTGGTATGTTCATAATTTATAAGGGTTAGTCAGTGATGAGTGGCCAGTGGTTAGTGGTTAATAGGCTGCATTATGTGCCGCATGGATATTAATCACTAACCGCTAATCACGAACCACTAAAATTTATTTTCTATAATGTCAGTCATCACATCTTTTATATCCAATCCTGCGGCACGCACCTGTTGGGGAATGAAGCTGGTAGCTGTCATGCCCGGGGTGGTATTGATTTCGAGCAAGTTTACTTTTTCGCCTTCGGTAATGATATAGTCAATGCGGATAAGGCCGGAACACCCCAGAATGTCATAAATGGCCGAAGTGAGCAGACGTACACGTTCGGCTGTATCTTCGGGCAGGCGGGCAGGGGTGATTTCCTGTGATTCTCCATTGTATTTGGCTCCATAGTCAAAGAATTCGTTGGCACTCACCACCTCGGTGATGGGGAATACCACTTCCTTGTCCGAGGTCTTGTAACAGCCGCAGGTGATTTCCGTTCCTCTCATAAAGGCTTCAATCATTACTTCGTCACTTTCCTCGAAAGCTTTTTCGATGGCGGGTTGTATATCTTCCTTAGTCTTTACTTTGGTGACACCGAAGCTGGAACCGCCGGCGTTGGGTTTGATGAAACAAGGCAGACCAATTTTGTTGATTACTTCTTCGTCTGTAATTTCAAACCCTTTACGCAGGATCAGTGATTCGGCTACGCGGATACCGAAGCCTTTCAGGTATTGGTTGCAGGTGAATTTATTGAAAGTCATGGCAGATACCAGTACGTTACAACTGGAGTAGGGAATTCCTAACAGGTCGAAGTAACCTTGCAGGATACCGTTTTCCCCCGGAGTTCCGTGGATGGTGATGTAGGCGAAGTCGAAATGTTTCTTTTCGCCGTTCTCCATGAAACTGAAATCATTACGGTCTATCGGGGTTTTGGAACCGTCCGGAAGGACTACTTCCCACCGATGCCCTTCCATCTCTACTATATATAGGTTATAACGCTCTTTGTCAATGAAAGAGTAAAGTCCCTGTGCACTGCGCAGGGAAACGACAAGTTCGCTGGAATCTCCTCCGGCTACTATGGCAATAGTACGTTTCATAGTTCTTCTCTGTTACTGATATAGTTTCTCCACTTGTCTATCAGGTTTGTCATATCCTCGGGCAGCGGAGAGGTGAAGAACATCTCTTCGCCTGTACGGGGATGGACAAAGCCCAGCGTCATGGCGTGTAATGCCTGGCGGGGGCAGGTCTCGAAACAGTTGTTTACGAATTGTTTGTATTTACTAAAATGAGTTCCTTTTAAAATTTCGTTTCCGCCATAACGCTCATCATTGAACAGCGTGTGCCCGATGTGCTTCATGTGGACACGTATCTGGTGGGTGCGTCCCGTTTCAAGCACACACTCTACCAGCGTGACATAGCCCAGACGTTCCAGTACCCGGTAGTGGGTGACGGCGTGCTTTCCTTGGGCGGGGTCACTCAGTACAGCCATTTGCATGCGGTCTTTGGGGTTGCGCCCTATATTCCCTTCTATGGTTCCTTCGTTATTTTCTACGATACCCCATACCAGAGCATTGTATTTACGTTTGGTGGTCTTGTTGTAGAACTGAAGTCCCAGATGAGTCTTGGCATCGGGGGTCTTGGCTACCACGAGCAGGCCCGAGGTGTCTTTGTCTATACGGTGGACTAATCCCACTTGCGGATCGTTAGGGTCGTATCTGGGGTTGTCTTTCAGATGCCATGCTATGGCGTTGACCAGCGTACCGTGGTAGTTTCCGCATCCCGGATGCACTACCAGTCCGGCCGGTTTGTTGATTACCATCAAATCGTTGTCCTCATAGACTATATCCAGTGGAATATCTTCGGGAATGATATCATTATCATAACGTGGACGGTCCATCATCACCGTCAGCACGTCGCAAGGCTTTACTTTATAACTGCTTTTCACCGGTTTGCCGTTCGCCATGATGAGGCCGGCGTCGGCAGCCTTCTGAATACGGTTGCGCGAAGAGTTGACAAGCCGTTCGAACAAATATTTGTCCACGCGCACCTGTGACTGTCCTTTGTCTACTACTACACGGAAATGTTCATACAGTTCGGCGGGGTTGTCCACTACCGGTTCCACATCATCCAGTGTGTCGTCTAGTTCATCCACATATTCTTCTCTCATCATCACTGTGTGTTAAGTTTAAAACCAGGATTCGTCTACCACAGGTTTGTCATCGTTCGCAGTTCCGGATTCATTTACCAATGCAGAATCTTCGGGCATGGTTTCATTGCCGTTGCCTACCGTGAGGGTCAGTACGGCTTCGTGAGGAATCTTTTCTCCGGCTTTCAAGTCGCGTCCTCGGTATTTTATGCTGTATACCCAGTCTTTTTCGCCGCTGATATATTCGGGTTCGGTTATTTTAAAACCTAACGCACGTAATTTAGCTTCGGCTTGGCGGAGAGAACTATTATCCATGATATCGGGAATGGCTACCTTGGGGGCGCTGTCTGCATTGACGGTCAGATAGACGGTTCTGCCCGACTTCACCTTGGAGCCACCGGCGGGATTCTGTTCCAAAATAGCACCGGGGGCTATTCCTTTTACATAGCTGGAGTCTATGACGATTGATTTTAGTGACTGCTTGTCGAGTTCATTTTCTGCAATCCGCAGATTCATTCCTTTTACATCGGGCACTACCACTGCTTCGCCGTGGCGTGTATAGTTGTCCAGCCATTGAAGGGTTCCCAAAGGTGCTGCCACAATGACCACTACCATCGCTATCAGATTGAGCCAGAAGAAGCGGTTATTCTTGAATGAAAAGAATTCTTTGAATGTTACCATATCTAACTTAATTATTTCGGGTCAAAGATACGACAATTTCATTTCTGTTCCTACATTTAGTTATGAATATCATATACTTTTTGTACCTTTGCATCCCGAAAAAACAACCTGTTTCCTGTCAGAGTAAATAAAATTGAGGTAAAAAGAAGATGAACGAGACAACAAATGAACAAGAGGTGCTGTTATTGCGCCGTAAACTAGACCTTTTATTACCTGTCTCTTATACACATCTGACGCTGCCGACGACTTAATAGGTGTAG
>ENA-OYZH01000501-OYZH01000501.1-human-gut-metagenome-genome-assembly--contig:-NODE-501-length-9031-cov-6.412099_pt1 | contig 9031 bp, 2 predicted proteins | sample MGYA00244072_ERZ653468 | MGnify/ENA primary metagenome ERZ653468 (study PRJEB26926, sample SAMN06165161) | human gut metagenome | biome: ENVO:00009003; feature: ENVO:2100002; material: ENVO:00002003...
GAGATTACTACGCGTCTCGTGGGCTCGGAGATGTGTATAAGAGACAGATGCAAAGAAAACCGACACAGCATCTACATCCGATAATGCAGACAGTGTAAAGACGACAGGCAGTTCTGACGCAGCAGCTTCCTCTGAGACAGAGACAACGACGGAGAAAATCCGTCTGGAAAACATCAAGTGGGAGCTGAATGTGGAAGAGAGCGACGCAGAAGAATTTGACAGCAGTGAAGTGTCAAACGGCTTCTGCTATGCCTACACGCCGGTACTGCCGGATGAGGATGGAGACGGCAACCAGCTCGTATTGGGTAAAGACGTGGAGCTTCCGACCATCTATGTGCTCGTAGGCGAATATGGGATTGCGCTGCTGGCTGATGGAACGATTGAAGTAACAGAAATGAAAGCTGACGGGACTGTACAGAAAAAATACAACGCTCAGGACCTTGCAACATGGATTGGCGGGCATGGAAACGCAAACCTGGAAAAAGTTTCCATTAAACTGTTGAATGATGATGCCTCCATAACAAGTGCGCTTACCATTGGTACCGGTTTGGCAAAAGAGATAGAGCTGGATTTGAATGGCCATACATTGAAACTGGCTGACAATGCGCGTTTATATTTTAAAAGAGCAAATATAACAATTACCTCGTCCGGCTCGAATGAGGGAACAATTACAGGCAACTATCAATATGGGCAAAATAGATTCAAAGGAGATGGACTGATAACTGTAGATAGCGTGCTGAAAATTGAGCATGTCACAATCAAAAATGCTGGAACCGGTTCCACAGTTGCGATGTGGGGAGGTGCGACCTGTACCATTGACGAAGCAAATATTAGTGGAAGTAATGGTAGTCAGGAAGGCGTCATTACTATTTGTGACAGTAACGCCTGTACAATTACCAATACGAAGGTGACCGGAAACGTTAAGCTTAAATATGGCGCTATTATGTTTATGGGCAGCTGCTCCGACTGTATCATTGGCGGCGGCGCAGTTATTGAAAACAATAACAAGGATTCTCGCTGCATCGGTGTTTACGAAAATAGTAGCATTAAAATTACAGTTAAAAAAGGCGCTACTTTAACAGCGAATGCTGGCAACCGTATTATAATGGATAACGAATATAAAAATTTAGCTGTAAACATTGAGGGTGGAACCTTTAATGGACGTCTTAGATTACCCGACAACAGCCAGATTGCAGAGGGAACCTTTACCCCTGCCCAAGCCTCAGGCAATGCGATTTGGGTTAATAATCCTAAGAAAACCCTGCAGGACCTTCTGAAGGTCGGCTATACCTTAAAGTATGAGGATGGTACCTATGCAGACCTAACAGCCAGGTGGACAGACGAAGGGAAAAAGGTAACGGCTGTTAAAAGTCCGCTCTATTTCACGACGCATCCTACGATTTCAAGCGGAGCGGAAACTGTGATGGAAAACTATACCGCTGCCGAGGCACCTGTGCTAACCGTAAAAGCGGTATCTGGCAGTGATAGCAGTGGCAGTATCTCCTACCAGTGGTATGCTGATAAAACAATAAATGGAACAACAACCAAAGTAGAACAAACGGGGCAGGATGCAAAAACTGCGACCTACAGGATTCCTACAGGACTTTTGGCAGGCACCTATCAATACTACTGTGTAGCGACCTGCGGTGAATATACGGAGACCTCCAAAAAGGCTGTCTTTACGGTAGAAGAAGGTGTTGCGGAAGTTACGGTAGGTGGGAATACAACACGTTATGCAACACTTACGAAAGCATTCGATGCAGTTAAAGCTACAGTAAATACTGCTGATGCGGATGCAGACCTTGAAATTACGTTGAAAATCCTGAAAAATATTTCTGAGCCAGAAAGCGAGTGGAAAATAGATGGGGGTACAAAAAAGGTCAGCTTTTGTATGGATCTTAATGGCTGTACCGTTACAGGAAAGGGTCTTTATATCACTGGCGAAGGTGTGGAGGCAGTCTTTAAAGACGCAGGCACGGGACAGAATGGAACACTGATCGCCCCAGTTTCTATTCAGAACAAAGCAAAGCTTACGGTAGAGAATGGTAATTATAAGGGTGTCTTGAGGTTTTTGGGTGGTGCGGCTGCAAAGCTAAAAGATGGTTATTACAGCAACAGTATTTATATTGGAAAAGCTAGTGAGATGCACAATACTGATATTTCCTGTACAATTACCGGAGGTACGTATGAGGGAGAAGAGGTTCTGGTATGTGGAGGTGCCACCCTTAGCGTATCCGGAGATACTGCAAAGATAAAGGCTCTGCATATAGACCACAGAGAGTTTAGCCAGATAAAACGTGCAAAAGTAATGCTTTCAGGTGGTGAGTATGGAGAGATTGCTCTGAGCAATTTTGGTAAAAATGATGATTCTCTGCTTGATAAAACGCAGGGTTATGCTATTGCGGATACGCTGGAAGAAGGCTATGCTTTTTATTCAGCCGGTATTAAGACCGATATAAGCAGAACGGATAGAAGTCAGGGCAGTGTAAAAGTGCTTCGCGCTGACATGCCGGAGGATACATCTCAGGCCGTTGTAAAGTTTCAGATAGAAAAAAATAGCGGTGAGACAAAAACGATGTATTTCCTGACATGGGATGCAGCAATGTTCTATCTGGAAGAATCGAAAGAGCATCAAAAGAATGAAGAATACAAGTTATGGAAGAAGCTGGAAATCCTGCTGCTGAAGGATACGATAGCAGGTAAGAGTATAAACAAGATGCTCGATAAAGTATATTTGCCGGCTGAGATAACGCTGCGTTCAGAGGGTGATGAGCCACATACCTTGACGGGTAAGGGAAACTACCTGTTTATGTCAGGGAGACAGGATGTTACCATAGAAAATATAAACGTGGTCGGAAACATAAGCTTTCCTGGTGATACCGCTGTACTGCGGCTGGGCGAGGGTGTAGCTGGACTAGAGAATGTAACGGTTCCTTCTGGCAAGGCTGAGATAGTTATAGAGAAGGGAGCACAAATACCTGATGCGTTTACGGGAGATGAAAGTAATCTGGATGCCAGCATCTACTGTAATCATGACTCTGCTGATTTTTCCAGCAAAATAACGAAGGGAGCTGGCGCATTTAAGATATGGTTTCCGATAGAGCTTGGTGGTATCGCTCTGCCCACAGGTGGAGAAAATGACACGAATGTCACAAAGAGGGACGGTGTAACCTACGGACTGTACAGCAATGGAGGTACGACAGGTCAGAAGATTAAGGTCACGGGCGAAGTCTGCTCTTATGAGCCTTATGGCGGCAATGCAGTAACGATAGATACGACAGACCTTTCCTTCACGATGCCGTCTTCTAAAGTAACCCTTAAGGCACATACGAAGGATGACTATGGCTATTGCAGCATCTGCGGAAGGACTGACCTTGCGGAAGCCTATAAAAATGGACACCTTCATATCGAAGGTCTGGTAGGCCGTACCTACGACAGCTATCCGCAGGTGATGACAGGAGTTACACTGGATACTGCGAATGGCAATAAGTCGCTGACTGGGCCCTCATATAAATCAGGCAGAGAATTGGCACAGGATTCCACAGACCCTGCAAATGCAGACATTTCCAAAGCAAATTATTATGTGGTCTATGCCAATAATATAGACTGCTACAGGAATGAAGAAGGTGGAAGCGATTTCAAGGCTGATGAAGCACCGAAAGCTACGATCACCGGACAGGGCAGCTATTACGGCACGATTGAGCACTATTTCACGATTGGATATGGTGAAGTTGTGGGAGAAGGCTTTAGTGGCTATCAGGGAACCTATGATGGGAAAGCCCATGGAGCTGTTCAGTATGGAACCGTCAGACTTAAGGCAGACGCTGTTGATAGCCAGACAATGATTCCGGTTGCTGATGGGCTGATCGTACCCTGTACTGGAAAAACAATGGAAACGGATGGATTTGCCAGCAATTTTACCTATTATTTTGTACTTATGTATTATGAAAATGGAGTTTCTCAAGGTTATAAACAAATAAATGATCCGGTTACAGAGAATCATATGATAACCAATGCCGGAAACTATACAATTTATGTTTCTATACATGAAGCTAGAAAAAATATGTGTGCTTCTCTCCCTATTGACGTGAAAGCGACCATTGAGCCGAGAAGTTTAACAGATTCCGTGATCCATCTGGATGATATAGGTATCACGGTATATTACACCGGTATGCCGATCATTCCTGAAAACTGGGATAGAGGAATCACAGATTCAAACCGGAAAAATGAGCCGGGAAATGACCAGGGAGTTCTGGACAAAGACAAAGATTTCACCGTAAGTGCTGAGAATAATACGGAGGTGACAAACGGTAAAAGAGATGGAAAGATTACCTTTACCGGAATTGGCAATTATAAGGGTGAGCTCGTCAGATACTTTGACATTGCCCATGCGTTTACTCTGGCACAGACCACGGTATCCAAGAATTGTTGGTACAATGAGGATTCCAACTGGTGGAAAAACGGCATACCTGCTACGTTTACGGAAAATGATGTAACATCAGACAATCCAGTATCTGACTGGAAAAATATAGTATATCGGACCGCAAAAGGAAAATATGCCATTGTAAGCGATGAAGTTGTGTTTTATGCAAGCCTGGAAGATGCGGTTGCAGGCAAAAATCCGGGTTATACCTTTAAGGAAGAAGGCACGCATACCGTAACTTTATATGGAAAAGACCCATGGAATCAATCTATTGTTCCTGTAGAGATTACGATAAACATTGATACCACCGCACCGACCTGGGCAGATGCAGATGGCAAGGAAGATGGTTATGGCATCCAGATCAAAGATAACTGGTGGAGAACACTTTTAAATAAGATCAGCTTCGGACACCTCTACAATGATACAACACTGGATATTAAGATTCATGCAAACGATACAAAAGAGGGCGTGAATAAGGTAAGTGGGGTATCTAAGTATTACTATTATATTGACCAGATCACAGACACTGCTTCGGCAACGGGAAAGACCAAAGCAGAACTGGACACTCTGGCAGCCGATGGTAAATTTACGCAGGTAGATGCAGGAAACTGGCTGTTGGACAGTGCAATCATTCATGGCGCATTAGGCGAGGATGGTAGCTATGTAGTCTATGCTTATGCGATGGATAACGCAGGAAATCAGAGCGATTATATCTGTACCGAAGGACTGGTACAGGATGCGAGCGCTCCTGTCGTGACAGTAACTGAGCCGAAGAAAGAAGACGGTACCCTGAAGGATACAGAGGCGATACTCAAGGTTAATTTAAGCGAGGATGCAACGCTGATGTGGTTCTTTGTATCCGAAGGAGTATTTGACGGGGTTACTGACTACACCTACGACGACTGCAAAAGAGATATTGAAAATTATATGAAAGGTGAGCCAAAGTACCCACAGTTCGCTGTCGAAAACGATGGAAAATGGGCGCCCCGCAATGGGTGGAATTTTAAACCGGACGAAAATCTTTATTGGGGACAATGGGAAGTTCGTAAGGAGGGACTTAAGGAGAGTAATGCTAACCAAAACTTTGTTGCGAGTTGGACACCTACAATCTTCAAAACGACAGGAACAAAAGGTGATAATAAAATTGAAATAGGTAATTTTGGAAAGCCGGACGTTTATTTTCCATTGTATCCAAGTAAGAAAACTGCAGTCTGGATAGCAGCCATTGACAAGGCAGGCAATATAACGGCATTAACGGAGCCTGCTATTGAATTTACCACTGCAAAGCCGACTCCGTATGTAAAGACTGCACCGGTTCTTTCCGGTACTTATGGTAATACGGTATCTGCCATGTTTGAAAAGGCAGATATGACAAAGGCAGTTGTGACAGCAGGACTAAACAGTGACACGAAGGTTGAGGGTACATGGACTCTGGCAGCTGAGGATGCAGATAAGCTTCCAACAGTCGGCACAAGTGAGAAATACTCGCTTGTCTTTACACCGACAGGAAGTGATGCAGATACTTATGATTCTGTGACCTGTGAAGTGACACCGGAAGTTTCCAAGAAGCAGATTACCGTAGTGATTGCTGATAAAGAAAAATTCTATGGAGAGACAAACCCTGCACTTACATGGAGTCTTGCCTCAGGTGATGCCTACTTAGACAATGTTTTGGTAGCAGGTGATACCGAAGAAGCACTTGGTGTCAGCTTATCAACTACTGCGAAAGACAATTCAGATGTTGGAACCTATGCAATTACAGGCTCATCAGATAGTGCCAATTATGAAGTATCCTTTATTGGAAACGGTTCAGATGGCAAGAGTGGTATTCTTACAGTAAAACAGGCAGCTAATAGCTTTACTACAGAACTTAGCTGTTCTGATTATACTTATGCGAAGGATGAGACACCAGAACCAAATGCAACAGCAAAATTCGGTACAGTAACTTATAAGTATGCAAAAGCCGATTCAGATGGTAATGCACCTGCAGCCGATTCCGCATATACAGATGCCATACCTGTAAATGCAGGAACCTATGCGGTAAAGGCTTATGTTGCAGAAACAGATAACTATGCAGGACTTACAAGTAATCCGGCCGTATTTACGATAGCAAAGGCAGCGAAAGCTCCAAACATGCCGGAAAATGCAATGGCTCCGGCGCACAGCACAAAGAAGGTTGGCGATATTACGCTTCCGGATGGCTGGAGCTGGCAGGAAGCAGATAGGGACACGGCGCTTGCAGATGGTGTGGCAGTGACAGCGAATGCATTTTATACAGGAACTGACAAGGGCAACTACGAGACAGAAAGTGTAAGCATTACGATTACAAGAAGCGAATGTGATCACACACATACTGAAATACGGAATCAGCGGGAAGCAACCTGCAAAGAGAAGGGCTATACCGGAGATACTTACTGTAAGGATTGTGGTGAAAAACTTGCCTCCGGTACAACAATCGAGAAAAAACCGCACAAGGTCGGAACACCGGCTACCTGTGTATCAAAAGCAGTATGCAGTGTTTGTAGTGAAACCTTTGGTGAAGTGGATGCCACGAACCATGTGCATACAACCGTGAAGAACCGAAAGGAAGCAACCTGTACGCAGACCGGATACGCAGGAGATACCTATTGTACGGACTGTGATAAACTTCTGAGTACCGGAAAAGAGCTGGCAGCATTGGGACATGATTATAAAGCAACCGTAACAAAGCAGCCAACGACAACCGAGGAAGGAGTCAGGACCTACACCTGCACCAGATGCAACAGCAGCTACACAGAGAGTATTGCGAAGCTGCCGGAGGAAAAGCACACTCACAACTATACGGGAAGCATTACGAAAGAGGCAACCTGTACAGAAGCAGGGGTAAGGACGTATACCTGTTCTTGTGGAGACAGCTACACGGAGAATATGCCGGCAACAGGACACAGCTATGTATCAAAAGTGACGAAGGCTGCAACGACAACAGAGGAAGGCATCATGACCTACACCTGCTCCAAGTGCGGACACAGTTACACACAGCCGATCACTAAGATTAAGTCCGATGACAGCAGCAAGGATAATGGCAGCCAAAACCAGAAACCGCAGTCTGGCACAGACAATGGCAATCAGAATCAGAAGCCACAGCCCGATAGTACTTCAATTAAGCCTTACATCAAGGACGACAGCGGCAAGGAAGGCTGGGATGTTATCAAGCCACAGCTTGAAGAAGCTAAGGCAGGCGATACGGTAACGGTTGCAATGAACGGAACAACTGTAGTACCGAAAGATGTAATTGACAGTATCAAGGGCAAAGATACAACACTTGTTCTGGATATGGGAAATGGTCTTTCCTGGAAGATTTATGGAAAGGATATTACGGATGCAGCTGGAGATATTGATTTTGATGTGACAGTCGGAGCCGACGCCGGAAAATCCATTCCTGTGGATGTGATCAACAACGTGACAGGGGAACGTTCTTCCATGAACCTGACGCTTGCTTATGACGGAGAGTTTGGATTTACAGCCACACTGACCGTCAACATGGAATCAAAGAATGCAGGACTGTATGCGAACCTGTTCTACTACAATGAACAGACCGGAGAACTGGAATTTATCAGTGCCGGACAGATTGATCCGGATGGAAATGTGGAACTTGTATTTACCCATGCATCAGATTACACGATTGTTGTTGATGCCAAGATTATGAGTGATAACGGTCAGGCAGACAACAAATCTGATGAAACCATTCCTGCACCTAAGACAGATGACAGCACTTCAAAATATGCATGGAATAATACGATAATCATTATTATAGGTATCTGTATTATACTGATTGTTTTTGGAGCCGTATTCTATGTAAGAAAAAAGAGTGGTTCTGAGGAAGAATAAGTATCTGACATAGTAATTGAATAAAAGTGGGAATGTGGGAGCGTACTGGCAAAGGGTGTAACAGTATAAACATGACAAGCGGTGTATGTCTTGATGAAGAGACGTATGCCGCTTATTTGCGTCAAAAATGATAGAAAACTAAAAGAAAAAAAGAAAAAAAACTCAGTCTGGAATATTTTTTGCCGGTGAAACTTTTTGCTGGAATACAGCGTCAAAATAGTAGAATATATCAAAAGAATATGTGTTACAATAAATACCGAAAAATAATTGCATGCAGTTTTCAAAAGTGAGGAAAGGATATATGTCGGACAGAAAAAAAGAACAGGCGGTGGAGCGTGCCCTGACGGAAGGGTATGAGAAGTATTACCGTCTTGCTTATAGTTATGTACATAATGAAGCGGACGCGCTGGATATTGTACAGGAAGCAGCCTATAAAGCCATTTTAAAAAGTGACAGCCTGAAGGAGCCGCAATACGTGGAGACCTGGGTGTACCGGATCGTGATCAATGAGGCGTGCAGCTTCCTGCGCAGCCGGAAGGAGAGCGCGGATGTGGAGGAGATCCAGGCGGCAAGTGAAGATATCTATGAAAATATTGATTTAAAACGCGCAATAGAAAATCTTGACCCAAAGGATCGTGCCATCGTAGTCCTACGATTTTTTGAGGACAGGCAGCTGGAGGAGATCGCGAAGATCCTGGACTGTCTCTTATACACATCTCCGAGCCCACGAGACGCGTAGTA